>ERZ724506.1-NODE-1-length-312107-cov-163.871515_pt1 | contig 312107 bp, 284 predicted proteins | sample MGYA00376039_ERZ724506 | MGnify/ENA primary metagenome ERZ724506 (study PRJEB28724, sample SAMN07190887) | wastewater metagenome | isolation source: effluent of sewage treatment plant in Hong Hong | place: USA: Christiansburg, Virginia | collected 2016-03-01 ... | reverse complement strand
ATTATATTAGCCGTAATTTTACACAATCATGCACATCAGTGCGTAACATCAGTTAGTAAATTAGCCATGCCACAAAAGCCACTTGCACCAGCAAAAAATAAACCAGCGCCAACAAAGCCACTGAGTAACATAAAGGCAGGATTAACCGTATAAGCCAAAATTATGCCAAGCACGATCAATGATCCTGCCACCATCTGTACTTGACGCATAATTGGTAAGGGCGCTTTTTCATCTTGAATGGTGCTAAATCCCGCTTTTTTCCATTCGCTAATTCCACCTGTTAAAATATAGACATTTTCAGCTTCCAAATTCGCAAATTTATTGGCATTCATTTTAGTCCGATTACCAGATTGGCAATGGAAAACCAAGGTACGACCATTGGCAACTTTTTGTAAATCACCATGTTGAAAGGATGAAAGTGGCACATTGAGTGCCTCATGGATTCGTTCGCGATTATGTTCATCAGGTTCACGAATATCGCATAATAGAACGTTTTCTTGCGCGCTCAATTGTTTAAATTGGGCTGGAGTAATTTCGATGATTTTAGCCATTTGGAGTTCCATTTTAAGTAAGTTAAGAAGATGTGTTAAATATAATTACGTTATTTTAGTTTTATCTAATATAGTTTGTCAAGTCTTATTTAAGGAAAAACTAAACTAATGAGATATGTTATAATTCTAATCCAATAATATTAACTCGTTTCAGGTGATTATGCATAATAAGCGACAACTCAAAGATGAACAAATCCATTCAATTAATACCCGACAAATAGCAACTGCAATTCTAGTCACACTGATTATCTGTGCTCTGATTGCATTGCTTATCTTGCGGCAACGGCATCATACTCTTGAGGTTTATTCTGCCTCGGGTGCGCCAATTCAAAAAACTATGTTAATTAAATCTAAATTGGCAAGCTCTGCAGCGGCTTATGCTCCAACGACAATGTCATTCAATCTGCCTGCTGCAGGTAGCCAATAGTTAGTTGAGTTAGTCAAGTAAAAGCTGTATGATTTTGGAGCTTTTCTGGTACAATCTAAGCTATTTTCAACTAAATTAATTCTCATAAATTAAAATTGAACTAATCTGAGTCGATGAGGTTGATTCTAATTCGCGAATTGTCAGCTATTTTAACTTAGAATTAACCCCATTTTGGAGAACTTGTGCATGATTGGATTTTTAAAACCAGCTAAATTTATTGCTCCATTGCCAGCCAACCAAGTTGAATCCAGTTATAAACGTTATCGCCTACAGTTATTTTTAACCGCATATTTAGGTTATATGGCGTACTATTTTGTGCGGAGTACCTTAGCTTTAGCCAAGCCATATTTGCTTAAAGATGGTTTCACTATTTCGCAAGTTGGTTATCTTGGCTCAGCATTGGCGGTGACTTATGGCTTAAGTAAATTCATCATGGGGAATATTTCTGATCGCAGTAATCCACGTTATTTTTTAGCCATGGGGTTGATTCTGTCGGCAGTAGTCAATCTATTTGCCCCCAATTGCGTGACTTTTGGTATGCTGTTTCTCATTATGTTACTCAATGGCTGGTTTCAGGGGATGGGCTGGGCACCATGTGGGCGAATTATGACCCATTGGTTTTCGGATTCTGAACGTGGTACAAAGATGTCAATTTGGAATACAGCACACAATGTTGGCGCGGGTTTGTTGCCATTTATTGTTGCGATTGGCGTAACCCTATTTGGTGGTTGGTCAGGCTTATTTTATTTGCCAGCCTTTGCTGCGATTGCCGTGGCGCTATTGGTTTTAGTGTCCGGGCGCGATGTGCCACAATCAGTTGGTTTGCCGCCAATTGAAATTTATCGCAACGATTATCCTTTAGCTGAAGTTGAACATAATTTAACCGATCGTGAACAAGAAATGACTACCAAACAAATCTTATTTGATTATGTGTTATGCAATAAAAATGTTTGGTTAATGGCGATTGCCAATGTGTTTGTGTATTGCGTGCGTTATGGTGTCCTTAATTGGGCACCAACCTATTTAAGTAAAGTTAAGCATTTTAGTAATATTTATAGCAATATGGGCTTTGCATTTTTTGAATTAGCCGCCATTCCTGGCACGATTATAATTGGTTGGCTTTCGGATAAATATTTTGCTGGACGGCGTTCACCATTAGGCTTTTTATCGATGTTGGTTATTTGTGCAGGACTATTTGTGTATTGGCAATCAAGTAATCAATGGGTAACCATTTTATCTTTAGGCCTAATTGGTTTTAGTATTTATGGTCCTGTTATGTTAATTGGCGTGGCGGCTTTGGATTTAGTGCCCAAAAAAGCTGGTGGCACGGCTGCAGGATTTACGGGTTTATTTGGTTATTTTTTTGGTACCATGGGGGCGGAAGCTTTGATGGGTTATTTGGTACAAAATTATGGTTGGGATAGCGGATTTATCATGCTAATTAGTTCTTCGCTATTAGCTGCTTTCTTATTTGCAATAACGTGGAATATCCATAAACGCAATTAATTTAGCGTTTAGTTCTGGCTGAGTTATCAAATGGCGGTAAGGTTTTGGGAAGTGATGAGATTGCAAAATAGTTTAGGAAATAAAATGTTCAAGAGCTTTTTAGGGCTGATTTTTATCGTTATGGTGAAAATTGCCAGTGCTAGTGATTATTTGCCAACGTGGCAGGCTTTTCAGGTTCAAGTTGAACCAAGCACGCAACAGGCGTTGTGGGTTAAATTTAACATTGCACCAGAGTATCATATTTATCAAGATAAGATTAAAATTAGCGCATTGGCGGATAGTTCAGTTAAGCTTGGTCAACCAGTTTGGCCCGATCCAATTATCTTAAAGAGTTCTGATCTTGGTGAGTTTAAAGTGTATGAAAATACGACAGGGATTCAAGTTCCAATTCGCAATTATAGCGATGGTAAACTTAAAATCCAAATTAATTATCAAGGCTGTAAAGGCTTGGACTTATGTTTTCCAGAACAGCAGCAAGTACAAGAAATTGATTTAAATCATCCGTTAAGCGCTGCGCTGGTCTCTGGGGTAAATCAAGCGGCGGTGACAGATTCTGCACCAGGAACTTTGTCTGAGGTGCTATCATCCTCAAGCGATAGTTCACGTTTAGCTAGTTTATTGCAAGGTAACTGGAGTTTAGTGATTTTAGGCTTTTTTGCCTTGGGGCTACTGATCGCCTTTACCCCGTGTGTTTTTCCGTTGTTGCCGATTTTAATTGGCGTAATTTCAGGTGTGCAAATTTCAACACGGCGAAGCTTTTGGTTGGCATTAAGTTATATTTTAGGTGGCGCAATTACTTATGCCATTGCGGGTGTTATTGCAGCAAGTATTGGTTATAGCTTAGCGGGTGCATTGCAGTCGGCATGGCTTAGCTGGGTGTTAGTGATTTTATTTAGCGTTTTAGCGTTATCTTTATTTGGTTTATTTGAATTGCAATTACCGCTTGTACTGCAAAACCAACTGAATCGTTTAATTAGTCGGCGTAAAAGTGGTTCAATCTTGGGTGCTTTTATGATCGGTGGGATTTCGAATTTGGTGTTATCACCATGTGTAACTGCACCATTAGCTGGCGCATTGGTTTATATTAGCACAACAGGTAATCAATGGTTGGGTGCTGCAGCATTATTCGCCTTGGGTTTTGGGAGTGGGTTGCCATTATTATTAATTGCGGTTTTTGGTAAGAGTTTGCTACCTAAAACTGGTGCATGGATGTTACAGGTCAAAAAAGTTTTGGCGGTTTTGATGCTGGCGATGGCAGTTTATATGTTAAGTAAGGTCGTTCCTAGTCAAATTAGTGAAATTGCTTATTTGTTATGGGCTATGGTAGTGGTCAGTCTGATCGTTAATTTGGCGGTTACAACACGTAAAACTCAATATGTGTTAAGTGCAGCTTTGAGTTGTGGGTTAGTGCTGAGTTATATTGCGTATAGCGACTTTTTTAGAACTCGAGCAACGCTGCAAGAAAGTTTTACGGTAGTAACAACGAGTACCTCATTGGAGCGTATATTGGCTCAAGCGAAGTTAGATAAGCGCCCAGTGTTGCTTGATTATTATGCCAGCTGGTGCGTTGCGTGCAAAGAAATGGATATACAAACTTTTTCTGACCCATTAATTAGTCAAAAATTAAAAGACTTTACCTTGATTCGGGTGGATGTTAGTGACAATAACGCACAAACCAAATTACTTCAGCAACGTTATCAGGTAATTGCACCACCCTCATTAGTTTTTATTGATGGTAGTGGTCAAGTTTTAGATAATTTTAAAGTGACAGGTTTTATTGCGAGTGATAAATTGGGCTTAAATCTACAAGCGATAATGACGAATCGACTAAAATTACGTGGCTGTGATGCCACAACTATGAATTGTTAATTTAAATTTTAAGGAATTAAGATGTCAACTTCTGAGTTGCCAATAACTGGTGAATTAGTTATGAAAACCATTGCCATGCCAGCAGATACCAATGCTAATGGCGATATTTTTGGTGGGTGGGTTTTATCACAAATGGATTTGGGCGGCGGAATCGTCGCCAAAGCGCATTCCTCAACGGGGCGCGCGGTGACAGTTTCGATTGATAGCATGGCGTTTATTAATCCAGTCAAAGTTGGTGATGTAGTATCTTGCTTTGCACAATTAATTCATCGTGGCCGTACTTCAATGAAAATTCAAATTGAAACTTGGACCTACTCATATATTAGTAAAGAATCCAAACATGTCACCCATGGGATTTTTACCTATGTTGCAATTGATGAAAATGGTAAACCATGCCAACTTACTAATGAGGAGAAGTAACGATGCTAATTACGCAAATTGAAATTGCTCATTTACGGATTCCATTAATTCGTCCGTTTATTACGGCGTTACGTCGTACCGAGCATGTTGAAGATATTGTGGTAATTATTAAAACGGCAAGCGGTGTGTTGGGATATGGCGCGGCAGCCTCGACACCTGTGATTACTGGCGATAGTCAAGAATCAATTATTGGTGCGCTCAAAATTATTGCCGCTAAATTAATTGGTAAAAATACTGCTGATTTTGAGGAACTCTTACTAACTATCCAAAATAGTGTCGTGAATAATACCTCGGCTAAAGCCGCTCTAGATATTGCGTTACACGATTTGGTGGCTAAAAGCATGCATCAGCCTCTGTATAAGTTTTTGGGTGGTGGTAAGCCTGAACTTAAAATTTTAACCACGGTGAGTGTTAAAGCGGTTACCGAAATGGTGGAAGATGCGCAGTTGTTTGTGGCACAGGGTTTTGAAACTTTGAAAATTAAAGTTGGGTTGAATCCTGCCGAAGATATTCAACGTTTAAAAGCTATTCGTGAAGCGGTCGGAGACTCAATTAGTATTTTGAGTGATGCGAATCAAGGTTGGGATGCTAAGTCGGCTTTGCAAATTATTGATAGTTTAGCTGCGCATAATCTGGGTATCGCGATGGTTGAACAACCAGTTAAAGCTTGGGATTATGCTAATTTGAAATACGTGCGCGATAATTCGCGGATTCCAATTTATGCCGATGAATCAGCCTTTAATTTGCGCGACGTTAGTAAAATTATTCAAGCGCAAATGGCTGATGGGATTAATATAAAACTGATGAAATCTGGTGGTTTATACGCCGCGCGTCCAATTTATGATCTGGCAACCAGTCATAATTTGCCTTGTATGGCAGGTTGCATGTTGGAGTCACCAATTGGCTTAGCGGCGATGGCGGCCTTTGTGGTTGGCAAAAGTAATATTAAATTTGTCGATTTAGATCCAATTGCAATGATTAAATCTAATCCCGTGATTGGCGGAGTTCGCTTGGATGGTGCGACGTTACATTTAAGCACTGGAGCTGGCTTGGGGATTGAAAATATTCAAGGTTTAATTCCTGTTGTAACGATTGGAGCATAAGATGGATTGGCTGTTTTATTTGCAATTGGCAAGTTTGTCTATCATTGTAATTTATACGATTTTGGTGTTTCGCAATATTGACCCCTTGGTTGCAACCGCGATTGGCGTTGTGCTAGGCTTTATTTTTAATTGGTCATCGCCGATTGAAATGGGTAAAATTTTGGAATCTGCACTAGGCTCATTTTTGGCGTTGGTGGGTTTCATCATTATGCTGGGGCGTGGCCTTGGTGAAGTTTTGACCGAAACTAAAGTTAGTCATACGTTGGTGCATAAAATTGTTTATGGAATTGGTGTGAATACCCAACGTCGCGTAAAAGTTGGGGTCGTTGCCTCATCGCTGGTAATTGTGGCTATTCTGGGTACTCTTGCGGGTGGTTTAGCGATTTTAGCTCCGATTTTACGCCCGATCGCGGCGAGCGTTGGCTTATCGCGACCAAGCTTGGCAGTTTTAATGCAAGCTGCTGGTGAAGAAGCACTGATTTTGGGACCTTTTGCACCGCCTGTAGTGGCACTGCTTGGTGTAACTGGAATTAGTTATGGTACGATGTTAACCCATGCCTCCTTGCCAATTGTTATGGTTACTTTAATTACAACTTGGATTATGGCGTCACGATTGCAAAAACAATATCATTATGAGGTATTTCCTCATGATGCTAGCGAAGAACGGTTTGTACCAACTAAACGGCAGAATGTTGCGACCGCTTTTTTTAGCTTGGCGTTTATTGCCTGCGTTGCATATGGCTTAATCTTTCAAGCTAAAACCTCATTTGTGATTTTCGTGATGTTATTTTTGGCGATTGCAACCGGTTTGGTGGGCGGATTAAATTTGAAACGTATTTTTGAATTAATCGTTGCGGGTATGCAGAAGAATTTCTATTTATTCTTTATTTTCTTGCTGCTAGGACCAATGTTGGATTTGGTACAAAGTGCAGGTGGGTTTGCCGCATTAATGAAAGTATTTGTGCCGTTGGAACAATTTGGTGGTAAATCTTTACTGACAATTTTAATCGGTTTAACTGGTGCGTTTGGTATGCCAGCAGCATCGGCGGCAGTAATTAAAATGCTGCATGAAATGTTTTCACCTGTGGCAATGGAAATGAGCTTGTCGGTAACGACTTTTGCCTTTAGTATGTTACTCGCCACACGGATTACTAATTTTGCTATTCCTGGCGCCAATATGTTTGCAGCGATGGGATTTGCCGAGAGTCAGAATATCAAAGCGATGATTAAAAATGGTCTAACCGTAACCGTGGTACAGATTGCCTTTTTGGTTATTTATAGTCTGGTGTGGAGTTAATGACGCTCAGTTAATTATCATTTAGTTTGAACCTGCACAAGGTTAAAAACTCTTGGAGCTAATCTAGTTTTGCTGTACTAAGGCATCAAGATTGCTTTGATATCGAGTTAGAATTATGCTGTATAGATGATATATGTGCAGGTTGAGTTAGCCTATAGATTTTATTTAGTTTTAAGAAATTTTTTCATGCATCCAACCCAAATTGAAATTGATAGCCAGCAATTTAAATTTAATCTAAGCGCGATTCGCCAGCAAATTGGCGCACAGGTTAAATTTTGCTTACCAGTTAAAGCCAATGCTTATGGGCATGGTTTGGTTGGGATAGCTAAATTAGCCGAAGCTTATGTGGATTATTTTGGAGTAGCTTGTTTGGCGGAGGGGGCGCTGTTACGTCAACAAGGAATATCTAAAGCCATCTTAGTTTTTGGTGCCTTTGATGAAGAACAAATCGCAGGGCTAATTGAAAGTAATCTTGAATTAACCATTTCATCACGCTATAAAGCCGAATTGGTAGCCAACTATTGTCAAAAGTATAACCAAGCTTGTCGAATTCATTTAAAAGTCGATACTGGAATGAATCGAGTTGGTATTCGAGCCAGTAGTTTTTTTCCGTTGTTGGAATATGTTTTGGCGCAACCAAGTTTAGAATTGGTTGGGGTTTATTCGCATTTTGCCGCGAGTGATGAACTGGATAATGATTTTACCCTCCAGCAGATTGAGCGGTTTAGTCAAATAGTGGCGCTGGTGAAAGCAAGAAAAACCGATGTGATTTGTCATATTGCTAACTCGGGCGGCGTTTGTTATTATCCTGAGAGTTATTTTGATATGGTGCGCCCTGGACTACTTAGCTATGGTTATTTTCCAGCGCAAATAATTACCCAAGCACCGTTAAATCAAATTCGTGCGATTCTTAGCTTAGTGACCCGTGTGAGTTATTTCAAAGTGGTTGCTGAAGGAAGTGGGATTAGCTATAATCATCGTTATACCACAGGCGGAGTTTCACGTATAATTACGCTGCCAATTGGTTATGGCGATGGTTATCGGCGCGGGTTATCCAATCTTGGTGAGGTCATTGTGCGTGGGCATAAATATAAGATTGCGGGCTCAATTTGCATGGATATGTTGATGGTTGATCTTGGTGCAACTGGTGAGGCTTATGTTGGTGATCGAGTCATGTTAATCGGTAAACAAGGCACTGAAGAAATTTTAATTAGTCAACTTGCGCTTAAATTAAACAGCATAATTTATGAAGTTTTAGTCGGTTTTAATGAGCGGATTCCGCGCGTAATTATTTAGCTGTTAAAAGGTATTCTTGGAATGTATAGCGAGAAATTTAAATTAAGTATTCGTGATATAAATTATGCCAATCATCTTGATCATTTAGCTTTGCTGAATTATTTGCATGAAACTCGAGTTAGATTTTTACGCAGTCAGGGCTATACCGAACTGGATGTTGATGGGCTGGGTAGTGGATTGGTGGTTGCCGAACTAAATTGTAATTATCGCGCGGAATGTTTTTATGGCGATGAAATTGAGGTTCAATTAAGTTTAGAATTAATCAGTCCAACCCGTTTAGTTTTTCACTACACGCTATATAAAGCTAATCAGGTATTAGTTGCTACGGCGCGCATCCGTGTGGCTTTTTTAAATATGCACCATAAAGTCATTGCAGTACCAAATTATTTACGTTTATTGGCTGTAGCTACGGATAAAAGCACATAATTAACTGTGCGATGAATAACATTGTATTAAACAAGTGTTTTTTGCGCAGTTAAATATATAAATCAATCAATTGATTATGTATTTAAATTCAAGTTAACAGCTTATTGTTTAATTTAGTGTGATAAAATACATCATATTTCAAAAATTTACAATCTAGGGGAGAATTATATGGCAAATTATGAGTTAATGGCTAATGCAGTTCGAATGTTAGCGGTAGATAGTGTTGAAAAATCAAAATCTGGACACCCAGGTGCTCCTATGGGAATGGCTGAAATGGGTTCCGTTGTTTGGCGCGAACATTTACGGCATAATCCACTTAATCCAAAATGGTTAAATCGTGATCGTTTTGTGCTAAGTAATGGTCATGCTTCATTGCTGCAATATAGTTTATTACATTTAACTGGTTATGATGTGTCAATTGATGATTTAAAAAACTTTCGTCAATTACATTCACGTACCCCTGGACATCCTGAATATGGTTATACCGCAGGTGTTGAGACTACCACAGGTCCATTAGGACAAGGAATTACTAATGCAGTTGGGATGGCACTTGCTGAAAAATTAATGGCAGCTGAATTTAATCGTGATGGTTATGCGATTGTAGATCATTATACGTATGCTTTTACTGGTGATGGTTGCTTGATGGAAGGAGTTTCGCACGAGGCGTGTGCCTTGGCTGGAACTTGGGGCTTGGGCAAATTAATTTTATTTTGGGATGATAATGGCATTTCAATTGATGGTGAAGTTGATGGCTGGTTCAATGAAGATGTTAAGCAACGTTTTGAGTCGTATAATTGGCAAGTGATTGATACAATTGATGGACATAATGTTAAAGAGATCAGCAAAGCGATAAAAAAAGCCAAAGCGGTTCATCATAAACCAACTTTGATTATGTGTAAAACGAAAATTGGTAAAGGTTCGCCAAATAAAGGCGGTAAAGAAGATTGCCATGGTGCTCCATTAGGCGCAGCAGAAACCGAGTTAGTGCGTAAAGAATTAAATTGGCCGCATGCCGCGTTTGAAATTCCTGATGAAGTTTATGCTGATTTTGATTGTAAAGGTGATGGTTTACGCGCCGAGAATGAATGGAATATGCGCTTTATGGAATACCAATCGCGTCATCCAGATATGGCCGCTGAGTTAATGCGTCGTCATGAACATGAGTTACCTAAAGATTGGAATAAAATTATCGCTGATGGTGTTAAATTGGTCAATGATAAGCAAGAAACTATTGCTAGTCGCAAAGCTTCGCAAAATGCGATTGAATATTTTGCCAAATTTTTACCTGAATTTATCGGCGGATCTGCCGATTTAACGGGTTCTAATTTGACTAAATGGAGCACAGCGGTCAGCTTAGATAAGAAAAATGATTTTACGGGTAATTATATTTCATACGGCGTACGTGAATTTGGTATGTCAGCGATTATGAATGGTATGTATCTCCATGGTGGTGTGCTACCATTTGGTGGAACGTTTCTGATGTTCTGTGAATATGCGTTAAATGCATTACGTATGGCAAGTTTGATGAAAATTGCGCCAATCTTTGTTTATACGCATGATTCAATTGGTTTGGGTGAAGATGGTCCAACTCATCAGCCGGTTGAACAATTAGCTACTTTACGGGTTATTCCAAATATGAACGTTTGGCGTCCGTGTGATACGGTTGAAACCATGGTTGCATGGGGGCACGCAATCAGTCAGAAAAAAACTCCTTCGTCATTGATTTTCTCACGGCAAAATTTGAAATTCAATCATCGCAGTCACGAACAATTAGATCATATCGCTAAGGGTGGATATATTTTAGTTGATGGTGGTGCTAAACCTGATTTTGCAATTATTGCAACTGGTTCGGAAGTTGAATTGGCGGTTAATGTGGCAAGTAAATTAGCCGAGCAAGGTAAAAAAGTTCGGGTTATTTCAATGCCATCAACCAATGTATTTGATCGCCAAGACGTGGCCTATAAAACTGAAGTTTTAGGTGGTGCTAAGCGCATGGTTGCTATTGAGGCAGGTGTGGCTGAAACGTGGTATAAATATGTCGGTTTGGATGGTGTGATTATATCAATGGATCAATTTGGTGAGTCTGCACCAGCTGGTCAATTATTTGAAGAATTTGGTTTTAGCGTCGATGCAATTTTGGCAAAATTAGCTTAACCAGTAAAAGTGTTATTTAGATTAGTCAAGTGCGTTATGTAAGAGTAATTATTTTGACTAAAGTTTGCAGTGAAATGGTCTGAGGGTTAGCTCTTTAATCGCCTTGCTTTTTATGGTGGTTAAGAGTATAATCATTAACGTATTTAATTTTTAAAAGGTGTCAATTATGTCAAAAATTAGAATTGCAATTAACGGTTATGGTCGAATTGGTCGTAATGTTTTACGTGTGTTATTTGAAAATAAACTTACTAATGAATTTGAAATTGTTGCAGTAAATGACTTGGGCTCAGATTTAGAGGTTCAAGCGATTATTACTCAACGAGATACGGTACAAGGTTACTTTAATCATAAAGTTGAAGTTGCTGATGGCGGCTTAACGATTGATGGTACATTTATTCGCTTCTTTGCTGAACGTGATCCTAAGAATTTACCTTGGAAAGATTTAGGTGTTGATGTTGTTATGGAATGTACAGGCGTATTTAACTCAAAAGCAAAATCAATTGCTCATATTGAGGCTGGTGCTAAAAAAGTAGTATTATCAGCTCCTGGTGATAAAGACGTTGATGCAACAGTTGTTTTTGGTGTGAATCAACAAGTTTTAACTAAAGATATGATTGTAGTTTCAAATGCTTCGTGTACAACAAATGCTTTAGCGCCAGTAGCGAAAGTATTAAATGAAGTTATTGGTGTAGAACGTGGTTTAATGACTACTATCCATGCTTTCACGAATGATCAAGTCTTAACTGATATTTACCATAAAGATGCACGTCGTGCGCGTTCTGCCGTTATGTCAATGATTCCTACTAAAACAGGTGCTGCGGCTAATGTTGGTTTGGTTGTTCCTGAGTTAGCTGGTAAATTAGATGGTTTAGCGGTTCGTGTTCCAACTATTAATGTATCATTAGTTGATTTTACGTTCACGTCAAAACGTCCAACATCTAAAGAAGAAGTTAATTCTGCAATGAAAGCGGCTTCTGAAGGTGCTTATGCAGGAATTTTGGCTTATAACACGCAAAAATTAGTGTCAATGGATTTTAACCATACTAATGTTTCTTCTACTTTTGATTCAACTCAAACGCGCGTAGATGGTAATTTAGTTAAAATTTTTGCTTGGTATGATAATGAATGGGGTTTCTCAAATCGTATGTTTGATACGGCTAGAGCTTTAGTTAACGCAAAGTAAACTTTATTTAGATTTCCGGGGAAGCAATGTTTAAAAGACTGTTTGGTTTTTTTTCAAGTAGCATTGCCATTGATCTAGGAACAGCAAATACTCTTGTCTATATGCAAGGCAAGGGTATTATTCTTGATGAGCCATCGATGGTGGCTTTAGCTGTTGATAGAAGTGGCATGGGCAAAAGAATTTTGGCGGTTGGTCAAGAAGCTAAGATTATGCTGGGTAAAACGCCTGGACAAATTGAAGTGGTTCGTCCAATGAAAGATGGCGTAATTGCCGATTTTAATATTACTGAGCAGATGATTAAACATTTCATCAAGAAAGCTTCGAATCACAAACGTATGATGTCAGTTCCACCAACGATTATTATTTGTGTTCCATGTGGATCAACTCAAGTTGAACGGCGCGCAATTAAAGATGCTGCATTAGCCGCAGGTGCTAGACGAGTAGAAATTATCGAAGAAGCGATGGCTGCTGCAATTGGTGCTGGATTACCAGTTGAGTCACCACGGGCTTCGATGGTAGTTGATATTGGTGGTGGTACGACCGAAGTTGGTGTTATTTCATTAGGTGGATTGGTCTATGCGAATTCAATTCGTGTAGCTGGTGATCGCATGGATGAAGTTATTACTAATCATATTCGAACTAAACATGGTTTATTAATCGGAGATTCAACCGCGGAGCAAATCAAAAAAACTATTGGTTCAGCACATCCCAGTGTTGATAATGGTAGCATGGATATTCGTGGACGAAGTGTGTTTGATGGCTTACCAAAACAAATCACTATTACCTCAGAAGAGGTACGTGGATCGCTTGAAGATGCGCTGCAACAGATCGTTGCTGCAGTTAAACAGGCGTTGGAGTTAACCCCACCTGAGCTATCTGCAGATTTAATTGATTCTGGTTTAGTTTTAACTGGCGGTGGTGCTTTACTCAAGGGCTTGGATGTCTTGCTTTCTGAAGTTACCCAATTAAAAGTTATTGTTGCAGATGAACCTTTGCTCTGTGTAGCGAAGGGTTGTGGCATGGCACTTGATCATTTATCGACGAATAAAGTCTATATGAGTCGAACTAGATAATGCGTTTTTTTAAAATTTGGCTTATACTGTTAAGTATAGGCCTAATTCTAATTGATAAATACTCCTTTATTAGTACTATTAGGGATAGCACAGTTGTTTTTGTGCAAAAGCATACTTCATTATTTTTATACCGTTTGGGCAGTTACCCACAGTTACTTTTCTTGCAAACTTCACAACAGCAAGAGTTAGCTACGCAGAACGCGCAGTTAAAAAAACAAGTTGCACAATATTCAGTACTACTCCAACAAAGCAAAAGTCAGACTCAAGATTTAAAATCAGTTAATCGCTTGAACCCAAATGGAATTTATGATGATTTTACCCAAGTTGTCGCAAAGGCGATACTCGATGTAAACTTCTTTGTGAATAATCAATTATTAATTGATGCTGGAAGCAGTAAATCGATAGTGATGGGCGCTGCGGTAGTGAACGAGTCGGGGGTTATTGGGCAGATTTCAAATGTCAATGCGGCTAATTCTCAAGTAGCCTTAATTACCAATCCTGATTTTAAAATTTACCTGCAACAATCGGTTACCAAGTCTAAAATGCTTGCGCAAGGTGCTGGAAATGATACCTTAATTGTTCGCTATATTGATAAAAATGACAAAATTCAAGTCGGCGACATTTTGCAAACTACTGGTTTAGATGATGTTTATCCAGCCAATATTCCTGTGGCTCGAGTGACTAAAGTTTTTTATGAAAATAATGGTTTTAATAGCGCATTATGTGTGCCAGTAGTTGATTTTCGCCAGTTACAATATGTTGTGGTGTTAAAAAAATGATTTTAAAAAATTTACGCTTAATTATATTTGTGCTAATTTTACTAGTTATCCAGTTTTTAATTAATAATTTGAGTATTTTTTATGTTGATTTGCTCGGGATTATTTTGATTACGCTCTTAATTGAGGGGAAGTCTTCTTGGTTAGCGCTAGTTTTGCTAAGTCTAGCTGCGGACTTATTTGGGCACTGGTATTTGGGTAGTCACTTATTTGCAATTGTGATTTTAAGTGTTTTTAGTGTGCGTGTGAATCGTTTTTACCAATTGTGCGGTTGGGTTAATCGTAGTTTTATCGCTAATTTCTTTTTTCTCTTAATGAGTTTGGTTATTTATCTTATTGATATATTATTAGCTAAAACTTTTACTTCATTATATAGTATAACTCTCGAGTTGGTTTTATTGATGCCATTAGTTCAATTTATTCTCACCCATCTGGTTAATTTGAAGTCGACTGAATTTATTTGGTATGAATAAATCTCGAATTATCGCCGCCTATTTATTTGTCTTAATTGGTATTACGGTCTTATTAAGTCGGTATGCTTTTCTGCAAATTTCTGATCATCAAGTATTACTGAGTAAATCAATTGATAATTACTCCTCTGTGGTAGCCGCGCAACCTGTTCGCGGTGCGATTATTGATAGTGAGAGTATTGTGCTTGCCGATAATCGTGTCTCATATGCCGTAGCTATTTTGCCGCGTGATGCTAAAAATATTGAGTCGATTTTCGTCGGTTTAGAAAGTCAAATTAACTTTACCGCATTTGATAAAAAGAAATACTATAAGCAATTGCGTTTGTCAAAAAATTATGATTGGGTAATTATTAAGGATGATTTATCCAATGTCGAGGTGGCAAATTTAACCGCGCATAGCTATTCATTTCCTAATTTAAATGTTTTTGCTCATACCAAACGTTATTATCCATTTCAAGACTTATATTCGCATAGTATTGGCTATGTTGGACGAGTTAGTGTAATTGATAAGAAAAAATTGAATAGTTCTGGTACCTTAAGTAATTATGTGTCTAATGATTACATCGGAAAAAGTGGTCTTGAACAACAATATGAATCGACTTTGCGTGGGGCGCTTGGGAAGAAAATTATTCGTACCGACGCTTATGGTAATGAAGTTGGCCTAGTAAGCAATAACCCTGCTGACGATGGTTATACGCTGCAATTGACCCTCAATAATCGGTTACAACAAAAGGCTTCGCAATTACTCGGTGATCGTAAGGGATCGGTAGTTGCAATTGATCCACAAACTGGTGGAGTCTTGGTGTTTGTTTCAAAACCATCCTATGATGCAAATTTGTTTTTGGATGGAATTAGCCCAACTGATTGGGAGGATTTGCAAAATGATAAGGGTAATCCACTTTTAAATCGGAGCGCACAAGGTACTTATCCACCAGGTTCAACCTTTAAGCCATTTTTGGCGGCTGCAGCGCTATATTCTGGAGTCCGCACCGCCAGTTATCGTTTTCATGATGTGGGTTATTTTACTCTGCCAGGTTCGTCGCATAAATTTAGAAATAGTGGTAATGAAGTACTTGGCACAATTGGTATTGTGGATGCAGTTACCCATTCATCGGATGCGTTCTTCTATAAATTAGGTTTAGATATGGGCGTAGATCGAATGGATAAAACTTTGCCATTCTTTGGTTTAGGTAGTAAAACAGGGATTGATTTACCCCAAGAAGCAACGGGACTATTACCATCACGGGCTTGGAAAGCGAAACGCTTTGCGAAAGATCCTTACCAACGGAGTTGGTTACCAGCCGATAGTGTAACTATGGGGGTTGGTCAGGGATTTAATCATTATACGCCACTCCAAATGGCATATGCGACCAGTATTTTGGCAGATGATGGAGTTGCACATCGACCACATTTGTTAAATCGAGTTTTAGATAAATCTGGGAATGTGGTTTATAATTATCAACAATCACAAACTACAATTCCAATTGCTAAAGCCGATCTAGATTTAATTAAGCTGGGTATGCAGCGCGTAATGCAAACAGGGACTGGTGCTAAAGTTGGTGCGGGTGTGAAATACACGATGGCAGGTAAAACTGGTACTGCTCAGGTGGTGGCATTACAGCAAAACTCACGTAAATCTAAATTTAGTGGTAGTCAATACAAAGATCATTCATGGTTTATAGCCTTTGCTCCAGTGGAGAATCCCAAAATTGCGATTGCGGTAATTGTAGAAAATGGTGGTTGGGGCGCGAGTGCAGCAGGTCCAATTGTGCGGCAAATTTTTGATAGTTATTTACTCCAGAGCGAAAGTAACAATCAAGAATCACAAGTTAAATATAAGAAATTTACCCCAACCAAGATGACTCAACCAGTATCCATTGGTGATGATGAGGTTGAAAATGGTGATGACACATCTAAAGCCGTGGTGGAAGAACCCAGCGTAGTAGAACCTTCAGGAGGTAGTAATAATGACTCAAACACTCCACAATAAGTTATTTAGGGTATGGAATTATTTATTTAATTTTGACTATGTGTTAATTTTTCTTTTATTGACATTATTTGCAGTAAATATATTTATTCAATATTCAGCCAATGATCAAAATATGACCCGGATGTATAACGATGTATTTTATTTAGCGCTTTCATTTGTGTTGATGATTATAATTGCGGGAATAAATATTAGCAAAATTCGTGCTGCGGCGCTACCTTTGTATGTTTTATCATTGGTGTTAATTGCCTTGGTCTTGTTAATTGGGGTACGGGTTAATGGCGCGCAACGCTGGTTGAATTTGGGAGTTCGCATCCAACCATCGGAATTATGTAAGTTGGCAGTGCCATTATTAGTAGCATATGTAATTTCGATAAAAGACCATATTTTAAGTTATAAGGACTATTTAGTTGGTTTTGTGATTATTGCCATTCCTTTTGCCATGATTGCCAAACAGCCAGATTTAGGCACCGGGATTTTAGTTTTTGCCGCTGGTTTTTTTGTGTTGTTTTTTGCTGGGTTACCTTGGAAAGTAATGATCATTAGCTTGATTGGGATAGTAGCATCAAGTCCATTAATTTGGAGTTTTCTACTTAAAGATTATCAAAAGCATCGCTTATTAACCTTAATTGACCCACAGTCAGATCCTCTAGGTAAAGGTTATCACATCATTCAGGGGATAATTGCAATTGGTTCGGGTGGTCTTTGGGGGCAAGGCTATTTGCGCGGAAGTCAGGTTCATTTGAATTTTATCCCAGAAAAACACACCGATTTTGTGGTGACGGTTTTAGCCGAGGAATTTGGTTATATCGGTGTAGCTGTGGTGCTGATGCTGTATCTTTTGGTGGCATTGCGTGGCTTACGGATTACGCGGATGGCACAAGATCGTTTTTCAAGAACGCTAGCAGGTAGTATTACGCTTTCATTTATGCTCTATGTTTTGATTAACATGGGGATGGTTAGCGGTATTTTCCCCGTAGTTGGTGTACCGTTACCATTGATTAGTTATGGCGGAACTGCCACGGTGGTATTAATGATTGGTTTTGGTATCTTGCTTTCAATTGATCATCAGCGGCGTTACCGACCACTCTAGGTATTTATAAGGTGACTTATAAGCTTGAATCGTTAAGTGTTGAACTCGGTAGAGTGTGGATTAAGGCTATCCATTTATAGCAAATCATGGCGAAATTACATTATTATTCAGTGGTTGTTGTAATTAATTGCGCAATTTCTTCATCAAGGATAATTATATTGGGCCTCCATAATGATTTTGGCACACTAGTGTGGTAGCCGTGTTGAGTTGCTAATTCACCCAGTAGCCGAGTATTTGATCCTGCAATATAAAATTTCAAGCAGAGTTGGTTAATGCAATTAGCAACCGTACTTCGTGATATCTTTAGTAATTGTCCAATTTTTTCTTGGGTAATGCTGTTAGCTAGTAAAAACATTACTTCGTCTTCTCTTTGTGTTAGTTCCACGGTCGAGGTTTTTGGTCTAAATCTGCCGTCGTTATAGATATAATCCTGAAAATTAAAGAATTTATTTTCTATGGCGATGCTTTGCAAAGCAATAATTTCTCCAGAATGATGGTAAATGGGTAAAAATGTAACCATAAAAGAGGTGAACATATTATTGTAGGGTAATAAATCGATAAAATATATAATAGTTCCGGTTTTAAAGACGTGCTTTTGGAGTTGAATAATTCTTTGTGCGTGTAAAATTAGCAGAGGTATATTTTGTTCAGAATAGAATTTACCAAATACTTTTCCCATTAGGTCTTGGTTGTGACAGTCTAAATAGGATGTGTTTTCTATTTCTTGCCAAGATTTGAATCCAACGCTTCGTGCCGATAGGTCTGTGCATATTTTGAGCTTTAGTTCTTCATCAAAAAGAGATGCATGCACATTGTTTTTAAGAATATGTTTAAAATTTGGTAGTAGTACTTCATTGATATACTGTTGTTTTTCTATGGTTGTAAGCACAATATAATCTTTCAGTAGAGTAGTTTTAATTTCTTGATTTTACCATCGTTTAGTTTTTTTAATTAAGAGGTGCAGTTATGTAGGCTTTAGTTTGAAGTATTTTAAATACACAACCAGTAAGCTAACGATCTATAGCATAGCATCAATAATTACTCCTGAGTAACTTTATTTTGCTAGCTTGTACTTCAAACTTGAATCTGCGCTGAATAGTGTGTGGAGACTTTTAAAGCAAGTTGCTGAATATGCTATAATATTGCTCAATTATTAATTATTTCTATACATCATTGCCGTTTATTTTCGGTAAATTGATTCAAATTAAATTAGGATAACATGAAAAATATCAGAAATTTCTCAATTATTGCCCATATTGATCATGGGAAATCAACCTTAGCCGATCGCTTTATTGAATTTTGTGGTGGTTTAGATAAACGTGAAATGGACAGCCAAGTTTTAGACTCAATGGATATTGAGAAAGAGCGCGGAATTACAATTAAAGCTCAAACGGCATCCTTAAATTATAAAGCCAAAGATGGCATTATCTATAATCTGAATTTAATTGATACACCTGGACATGTGGATTTTTCCTATGAAGTGTCACGCTCATTATCGGCTTGTGAAGGTGCGTTGTTAGTGGTTGATGCCTCACAAGGTGTTGAAGCGCAAACGGTTGCTAATTGTTATACTGCAATTGATTTAGGCATTGAAGTTTTGCCAGTTTTGAATAAAATTGATTTACCTTCCGCCGAGCCTGATCGGGTTGCCCAAGAAATTGAAGATATTATTGGTCTGGAAGCACTTGATGCGGTACATTGTTCAGCCAAAACTGGGCTAGGCTTGCAAGATGTCTTAGAGTTGGTGGTGGCTAAAATACCTGCACCACGTGGTGATATAACTAAGCCATTAAAAGCCTTAATTGTTGATTCGTGGTTTGATAACTACGTCGGCGTGGTTATGTTAGTGCGGATGATTGATGGCGAATTGAAGCCTAAAGATAAAATTAAATTAATGAGTAATAAGGCGGTTTTCTTGTGTGAACAAGTCGGTATTTTTACTCCGAAAATGTTGCCACGTCCTAAATTATCCGCTGGACAAGTTGGCTATATTATTGCTGGGATTAAAGAATTACATTATGCTAAAGTTGGCGATACAGTTACGTTAGAGGCTAATCCAGCCACTGAGCAACTACCTGGCTTTAAAGAAATTCAGCCCAAAGTATTTGCGGGTTTGTATCCAGTTGAATCGCATGATTATGAGTCTTTGCGTGATTCGCTTGAGAAATTAAAACTTAATGATTCTTCATTAAATTATGAACCAGAGGTTTCGCAAGCGCTGGGCTTTGGTTTTCGCTGTGGCTTCTTGGGTTTGTTGCATATGGAGATTGTCCAAGAGCGTTTAGAACGCGAATTTGATATGGATTTAATTACCACTGCACCCACTGTTGTGTATCAGATTTTGGAAAAAACGGGTGAAGTTATTACTGTGGAAAATCCAGCTAAATTACCTGATCCAAGTCGCATTCAGGAAATTCGTGAACCGATTATTACAGCAAATATTTTGGTGCCAAATGATCATGTCGGTTCGGTAATTACCTTATGTACGCAAAAACGTGGTGTACAGATAAATATGCAGTATTTGGGGCGTCAAGTAATGTTGAGTTATGAAATGCCACTTAATGAAGTGGTCTTAGATTTCTTTGATAAATTAAAATCAGTGTCCCGTGGTTATGCGTCCTTTGACTATGAATTTAAAGAATTTCGTGCCTCAGAGCTAGTTAAATTAGATGTATTAGTGAATGGTGAACGGGTTGATGCGTTGTCGTTGATTGTTCATCGGAGTAATTCAGTCTATCGTGGACGGGCGTTAGTTTCTAAATTACGTGAGTTAATTCCCCGCCAGATGTTTGATATTGCAATTCAAGCTGCGATTGGTGCGAATATTATTGCACGTGAAACGGTTAAAGCAATGCGCAAGAACGTGTTAGCTAAATGTTATGGTGGTGATATTAGCCGTAAGAAAAAACTTTTGGAAAAACAAAAAGCGGGTAAAAAACGCATGAAGCAAGTGGGGAATATTGAAATTCCGCAAACTGCATTCTTGGCAATTTTGCAAGTTGAATAAATTTAGCGAAAGTATTATTGATTTTCTGCTTTAAGACATGCTTAAATTACCAGCTATAATTATCTAGCTGGTAATTTTTTGCTGAATTTTTCAATTTAATCAGTAATTTGCTTGCCAATTGGTGTTACATATTATAGCAACATTGTAATACCTTTTTCTTGAATTAAATTAAGTATTTTCAACGCTGCTCCATTTGGCTTTTTAACGCCTCTTTCCCATTGAACAACAGTTGATAAACTCATATTTAAACATCTTGCAAAAATTGATTGGCTAATATGTTCTTTCTCACGTAACAGCTTAATTTCTTTAGGGGAAAATTCTTTTACGCTTTTGAGGCACAATTTGTCAAAAGTTTTCATAGTTTGCTTATCCGCTATACCAAATTCATGAATTCTGCTCATTTAGCTATGTCCGTCACTTAAAGTTCTATTTTGTTTCATTTTTATTTAACCTCATATAATTCGTTATCTTCTACTCGACTTTGACAGTTTGAACTTATGTCTTAAAGCTGTGCATCTTGCTTCGTAGATCCTCTAGTTGAATTTTAGTATCATGCTATTTAATACCAATTAACTTGAAAGACCTAATTTACGAAATTTAATCACCCAAACCTGTACAGTTTTCCAATGAACACCAACTATGTCTGCTACTGTTGATAATAATTTACTAATTACAGGCGGCATTGCTAACAGAGGAATATTTTTTTAATTGGTTTTATTTTGCCTATTTTGTGCAAACTGGATCAGCCCATTGACTCGTTCGTGTGCAATTGTAAGTTACTGGAGCACCAGAATAAAACCGAATATCTACAATGCTTGTGGCAGTAAAGTTAGCTACATTAACATTTGTTGCCGCTTCTTTTGCATACCATATAGGTGTACTACTACCCCATTGATCGTTTGCTGTAAAGTATGAGGTGCAAACGTGAGATGCTATCAAATTTCCGTCAACTTTTACGTCGATACAATAAGTTGGCGTAATTTTTTTATCATCATCACTAGGTGACATTGGCGGTGTTATTGTGAATGTATAATTAGTTCCTTGAGGATTTCCTTGCCAACCAACAGAAGATGAGTTAATTCCCCGACCACCTACATTAAATGTATTACTCATACTATAGGGACGAGAAATACCGTCTATTACTGTTGTGTTGAATTTAAATGTACTATTGGCACTTATTACAGCATAACTTTCTATTACATCTGAATTGTACATGATAGTATTTTCAGAAACAACGATTCCTAAAGGCGATTGCGCTAATTTGTCATCAAAGCTTGAATTAATTGTTCCAGTAAAAGTAGTGTTATTCTCAGCTCCCGGTAATTCAGGAGCACTATTAGCATTTGTTTGACTGCCACCACTATTACAAGAACTTATAGCCATAGCTGTAGAGGCAGCAAGTATAGTAAATAATATTTTTTTCATTAAATTTTACCTTAAAACTTTATTTGTATAAAAAATCAACTTAGTGTATCTATTTCTTAGTCATAACGACTGAATAAGTGCAGGTAGTAAATGTTTTTTTATTGTCGTCACTAAATTGAAGACTTTCTATAAAGCTAAATACACCATTATTACTCACGCTACAATTATTAAATGTTGTATTCCAACTCAAACTATCTTCAATACGACTTCCTGTAAAACATTGAGTTGGGGTTAACATATTTATAGGATTTTGATAACAATATGCACCATCAATACCACAATATTGATTATTAGAATTTATAACAATGTTGTTAAGCTGACTGCCTTTGGGGCAAGAAATATCTCCTGTAATCAGTGTCGGAGCCTCTGAATATGTACCAGCAAGATTTACAGTACCACTTCCGCTTCCACCACTATTTCCACCTCCGCTATTACAGGCAGTTAAAACTAGACTACTTAATAAAATCATTAATGTTTTTTTCATAAATCTAAATCCTTAAGTATAAAATCTTAAATAATGTCTTTTGTAAAAAGAAGCAAGGTAAAAAGATACTTTACCTTACTTCTATCGTTATCGCATAATTCTTATAAATGTATGGCAATAAGTTTTATGGCATTATCATGAATTGTAGCAATGTTGTTGATTATTTGTTCCTGGAACATAAGCGCCAAACATTAACGTACCTTGATTAACCCAATTTAACCCAGCCACTTGACCAGCAAGACATATATTACCTGTTACAAGGTCTATTGTACATAGAGGGTCATTAGGCCCACAGTACACATTCCCTGCGTAAGTGCCTTGAGCTTGCTGGGCATCGGCATTATAAATAAATGTTGGATTAAACTCATAACCACCGACATTCATAACTGTGTTATACACAGTAAAAGTATATGTTAAGGTACTACCATTAGTAAAGTTGGTGATTGCGCTATTAACGATTGCAACATCACCTGGGCCGGTATATTTAACAACGCTTAAGAAAGATTCAGTTTGAGGAGACATTAAGCCAAAAACATAATAACTGCCATTAATATTTTGTGCTTCTTGACTGCTATATAAAGGAGCTATTGAATTATTGACATAATTTGAATTTGGACTTGTTGGGCAAGACCAACCCCATGTACGTGGTGGGTAATTATTTCCACCTTGATTGCCCCAGTCAGTCCAAGAAACTAATGAGCTTCCACCATTAGAACATCTGTTATTTAGATTAGTTAATGCGGTTTGAGTAATTCCTCCAGCAGTGTTTATTGCCCATACTTGGTAGTTTTGACCATCGTATAGACCTGGATTAGCAATATATCCTGGTATTTCTTGACCATTTGGACCTGTTGCAAATATCGAAGTTGATTTGCTACTAATTGTCATTGTTTGCCCGTTCTCCCATGCCGACTCATATTGTGGAATATATTGATATGGATTTCCAATAGAACTTTCTACATAGAATACAAAGTTTTTGCTAGTTACACCATTTGCGCTTTGAATTTGAGGCATACCACCCGAATTATTTTCAAGACCCCATAAACTTTGTGTTTGTACGGTATTAGGGAAGATTGTGTTTGTAAAATATTGTTGAACAGACTCTATAGCTCCATAAGGATAACTTGGTTGTGGGGGATTATAACCTAGTTGATTTTGAAACGGAGTATCTGAAATAATATATTGCATTGTGTTTTGGAACAACATATTGGATGCTCCAACAGCCCACGCGTCTAAATTCTCCTGCTTTTGCAGAAAAACTGTTGTGTTGGAACTCTCAACAGCAGCGCCACTTGAGTAATTAAAACTCAAGCCATTGAAACTACTTAGTGGTCCAGCATACCCAGCTGATTCTGCTTGGTAATTAAGTATGTTAGCGGTTTTCTGAATTACATATAAATAATGTATTTGTTTAAGTCCTTCATAGTAGTATTGAGCAACATTAGCATTATACGCTCTAATATCATTAGCTACATTAAATCCTGGTGTACTATTTATAAGCGAGCCATAACTATTTTTAAATTCGTTTGCTTGGAACAGTTGTAAATTTGCTGCCAAAACATTTTGATAGGTTGATGTTATTGATGGGTCAGGCGCAGCAATAGAACCATTCGGTTGTGTTTGAAATCCACCCATAGCTGCAGTTTCCAGAGACATATCATAGGTTGACTCGTCATTTGTATATGTCCACTGACTTGCTTGTGGTAAGTTTTGATTGTTTGTGAAATCTATACCTGATTCTGGAGTCCAATTACTAGTGTTTCCGATAGTCGTTATTCCACCATTAAATTTATTCCATATGTTGTTGATGGCGGTAACTGAACTGTTGTAAGCCGCTGCTGAATTATTGAAGTTGTTTGTTTCACTAGCTATAAAGTTTGCTTGAATTGTGTTATTCTGAGCTGTAATCTGAGTTTCCATTGTTGTTATATCATCCTGAAGTGTGTTTATCGAGCTGGCTATATCACTCAAAGTAGTATCTAGTCCATCAGATGAGAATATACCCTCTATAAATGTAGCTGGTGCTGTAATAAAACCAATTTCAGGAACAGCAACTGCAAATATATTTAAGAAGTTTGTCGCATCAGTAACCGTGTCCAAGGTATCTCCAAGCGTTTGAAGAGACTTACCATTTGTAGATTTAAGTTTGTTTCTTTTATTTTTTATGCTGATTTCTTTTTGTTTAACTTGTTTGATAAAATCATACTGTATTGGGTATTGAGGTACGCTCATAGGCTTGTTGTTGTCTGCCGAGTTTTGAGATCCTGAGGAATCACCATTACACCCTACAAGTGCACTTGCAAAAAATCCGCTCATTAAAACTAAGACCAATTGTTTTTTAGATTTATTTGTTGTTGTCATAATTGTGTTATATCCTCTCCAAGATTTATTTATTTTTAGTTTAATGATTACTTAAGCCGTGTCAAATTTCCAAGAACCGTATTGTAGTTTATGGCAAAAGAAAAAGATGGGTAAAATTTACCCAACTGTAATTTTGTTGGTTGCAGATGTATAATGAGTCAGCTGAAGAGGCTCGGATAAATTTAGGAATGCTTTATTCAAACATTAAATTAACTTACAAGAAAACCCGCCAGATGTGGCAGGTTTAGGTCTTAATAGCAATTACTGTTGTAAAATACCTGTGAGATTAGTATGAGTTAAATATATTAACAGCATACAAATATTCATAAGTTAGCCCATTTAAGTGATCTACTGAATGATATGTTGAATCAAATGGCGATAACACTTGAATACTGCTCTCAGGAATAAGAATACTTGTCTTAATTTGATTTGGATAAGCTTGCAATAACCAGTCATAATTATTTCTAACCACAACAGAGTCTTGGTTTAAACTTATAATGCTAACACTGTTATTTGCCATACCAGTTAAATTTACATCTGCCGCTTGCATTACGGACATTAGGCTCGGATTACCAGATGAGATTAAAGCCGAATCAACAAGTGAGTCAATTGAGTTGATTGGAGAAACAATAAGAGTATCAAGACTTGGATATGTTTTACCATTAGCATTTTGATTTACTGCACTGTTTAATAATTGACTTGCAATCATAGTATCTGGAAGTGCAAATGCGGTTTGAATATTAAGGTTTTGAGAATTAACATTGCAATCATTGCCACAAGTCATATTAAAGAAATCCATATTAAAAACCTGAGAGTAATTTGAATTTAAACTATATGTTGCATACGATAGTAAAGCATCTGCCGTTAATAAAGGCTTCACTAGGTTAGTCAAACCCTGATCTTGTATGTTATATGTGTTTGCATCATCCTTAACCACATCATTAAATAAATAACCATTTGTCACATTCGACACACTATAAGCACCCTCCATTCCAACTGAATGAGTTAGTTTATAAAATGGGTCTAAGATACTTGGGTTATTTTGGATCATACTATTAAACCATAAAGAGTAGGCTCCACCCTCTGAATACCCAGCAGAAAATAATTTAATTGGTGCTGTAGTTGCATAAGTTGACTGAATGATTGGTTTTACAGCTTCTAACATGTCTAAAGCTGCTTGAACACTAATTTTAGGATAAAGTACGTATGGATGTACATTTTGCCAATCAACGCCTTGACCGACGTAATCAGGTAACACAACAATATACCCTTGAGACGCAAACACAGCAGTTACCGCCTTAACTTCACCATCTGACTCATAATTTGAGCCAGCAAGAGATTTATTGAATGTTGTGCCATGGAAATACGTTACAACGCCTTTTATTTTTGTTGGGTCAGTTAACTGTGGTAAAACTAAACCACCAGATACAGTAACATTCGCACCTGAGGGTAATGCTGTAGTATATGTGATTGATTCAAAAGTTACTCCAGTTATGCCAAGTGGATTATTCAAAATAGGTTGACTATTTAAATCAAAATTCGCTGTACCAGCTTGGCTTTTAATCCATGCAATATCGGCTTGACATTGTGGATTACTAATGAGGACACTTTTTGATGGATTTGATTCATCTGTTTTTAATTGACAAAATAATGTTTCGTAGGTTAGCTCCAATGATTCTGCCGAAATAAATGTTGCAGCATTTGGAGATGATTTCAAATTGGCATTCATTGGATATGCATCTAATGTTTTCAAGGGAAGTATTTGCGTCGCCAAATTAATGTCAGATAATCTAATATCGGATGTCGTTGGTGGGGTAGCTGAACTTGCTGTGTTATTGCCGCCATTATTACAAGCAACAAGCAATGTTCCAAATAAAGTTGCAAGAATTGTTTGTGTGATTTTTTTCATAATTTCCTCTTTCATAATTTACTGTTAATGACTAATCTAATTTCCAAGAATTTTAGTGTCGTTTATGCAAAATAAAAGAACTGTGTAAAATTTATCCGCTTTAATTTTGTTGGTTTAAAATTATATTTAATGAAGCTTGTGATGAGCAGTGAGTAATAACCGATAATTGTGCTCGATATTAATCCGCTCATTAAAGCTAATGCTAATTGTTTTTTAGAATTGTTTGTTGTTTTCATAATTGTTATATCCTCTCCAAGATTTATTTACAGTTCAAGAACAGTTTAAGAGGCACTTCAGCTGTCTGTGATTTCTCAAGACGCCATTCTAGTTTATGGTGAATAAAAAAGATGTGTAAAATTTACCCACATGTAATTTTGTTGGTATAAAATGAGATTTAATTTTTGGATTGCTTTAGCGATATCATAGAAAAAAATTATAAATTATCGAGTAGATAAGTATGTTATAATAAAAAATATGTTTAAAGAGTATATATGAATAAAACTAAGATTTTTCTAAACGATGCAGATTTTACACAGGTTTTCAAAGATATTCTTGTAAATAACTCTGCCTCAGAAGATTGTACCTTCATTGACATGAACTTTAAGTTTCTTTTTGCCAATCAAAACTTTCTAGATCATTATGGATATAAAATGGAAGATATTGTAGGTCTGGAATATAAGGATATACAACAAGATCAAGAATTTGCTTCAGTTCTTAGAGCGCTTACGGTACTTTCATTTAAAAATAAAAGCTTTGTCCGCAGAGTTTTAGCGTATAAAAAGATTAACCAAAAATTAATTGATTTAGTAATCGATCCAGTGATAAATCCTTATACAGGAAACTATGTTGGTAGTGCGGCTTATATAAGTATGGTGATGATGAGTAATCCATTGAAAGAGATTATAAAAAAAATTAATAAGAAAATTAATATTTTTATACCGAATGCACAATCAAAACCAAGTATAAATGGAATAGATTTAACAGAGCGAGAACATGAAATTCTTTTATTACTCTCGATTGGTAAATCATATAAAGAAATAGCTGTAATTTTATCTAATCTCCATGGACAAGAATTTTCCCCAACATCTATTTCAAATGTCACTTATCGAAAGTTATTTGATAAGTTTAATGTGGTAACCGCTTCTGGATTAATAGAAAAGGCTATTTCCTTAGATATTACTAGCAATATTCCTGCGTCTTTTATATAGATATAACTATTGCGTATAATTGTTTTTGGTGTCTTTTTTCTTTGTACCTGAGTTCAATTGCGAAATGCAAAGAAATCGATTAAACTATCGGTTGTACTTCGCAAGGTACTATGGCAAAAAGATTAACATTAGAGAAATGTATCTGATTAGAAACTCTTAAAATTACCACTTAGTGGTTTTCTGGATAATTTAAGGTAACGACTCTTCCATTTACACATGTTTTTGGGGTAACCTGTTGATTTGTTCGTTTCAACGTGGTTAGTAATTATTAAAAATATAAAATACTACTCATATCAGATAGTTAAAAAATTAATTATGGAGCGAGGCGTCACGAATTGGAATTTAGAGCATTTTTAAAATTTAAATGGATATCTAATTTCTTCGCTTTGGAATTAAGCTCTACGGATTTAACATAGCATGATTCAGTGATGCTGGGTTTATCTGCAAAAATTACGTTTGTATCTAATATTTAAAAACTCAACGTTTAGTTAAGATTATATGCCCTTTTACTTACTGAGACTGCAAGGTACCATTTATAGTCGTATTTTGTCTGTGAAAATAGTATATTATTCAATTTTATCAGATTGATATATGCTTTTTAGTATCAGCTAATTAAATCAAAAATATTTCAAATTACCTTAAATCACTAAAATCACTCAATTGGCAACGTTAAGAATCATTTTCAATAAGTGTATTAATAACTGAAATTGCTGAATGAATAAATGGGTATTGGTGCTTAAGTACATAGCGGGGGGATATGTTATGAAAATTAGCTTTTATCTTTGCATTACAAATATGATAAAATACAGAGATTATAACTAACTTAATAAGAGGCTGATGATGCACAATCGATTTAATACACTCTCAGAACTTTCAACTAAAAGTGGTAATTCATATAAATACTACTCTTTACCAAAACTAGCTGCGGCTGGTTTTAATTTAAAAAAACTCCCAGTTTCAATTCGGATTGTTTTAGAAGCCGTACTGCGTAACTACGATGATATTAAAATTACCGAAGAGCACATTAAACAATTAGCGACTTGGAGCGCTACTGCTGAACGTAGCGATGAAATTCCTTTTGTGGTTGCTCGCGTGGTGTTACAAGATTTTACAGGTGTTCCATTGTTATGTGACTTGGCCGCGATGCGTACGGTTGCAAATAAATTAGGCAAGGATGCCAAAATTGTTGAACCATTAGTACCAGTTGATTTGGTAGTTGATCATTCGGTGCAAATCGATTATTATGGCACTAGCGATGCCTTACGTGAAAATATGGAATTAGAATTTGAACGCAATAATGAGCGTTATCAATTTATGAAATGGGGCATGCAAGCCTTCGATACTTTTGGGGTGATTCCTCCTGGGATTGGGATTGTTCATCAGGTCAATCTGGAACATTTATTCCACGGTGTGCAATCTAAAGCGGGCGTGATTTACCCAGATACCTTAGTTGGCACCGATTCACATACCACCATGATTAATGGGGTTGGGGTTGTCGGTTGGGGTGTCGGTGGAATTGAAGCCGAAGCTGGTATGCTTGGTCAACCAGTTTATTTCTTAACACCTGATGTAGTTGGAGTGGAGTTAAAAGGCAAATTGAATGAAGGTATTTTAGCAACCGATTTGGTGCTAACTATTACCGAAATGCTACGTAAAGAAAAAGTAGTGGGTAAATTCGTTGAGTTCTTCGGTGAGGGGGCAACGAGCTTATCGGTAACCGATCGTGCAACTATTGCGAATATGGCACCAGAATACGGCGCAACGATGGGTTTCTTCCCCGTGGATAGCGAAACTGTACGCTTCATGCGTGCAACTGGACGTAGTGAGGAAGATTGCGAAGTTTTCGAGAGCTATTTTAAAGCGCAAGAAATGTTTGGTATTCCAGCCGCTGGCGAAATTGAATATACTAAAGCCTTATCTTTAGACTTATCTTCTATTAAACCATCTTTAGCTGGTCCAAAACGTCCGCAAGATCGAATTGAATTAGACCAAATGGAAAATAAATTTAATTCATTATTTGTGCAATCAATTGCTGAGAGCGGTTTTAATAAAACAGCAGCTCAATTAACTGAACGTTATCCAACTAAAGCTGGGATTGATATTGGTAATGGCGATGTTTTAATTGCTGCAATTACCTCATGTACCAATACCTCTAATCCAACGGTGCTATTAGCGGCTGGTTTGTTAGCTAAAAAAGCCGTTGAAAAAGGTTTAAAAGTTCACCCACGAGTTAAAACTTCATTAGCACCAGGCTCACGAGTAGTAGCGGATTACCTACAAAAAGCTGGCTTGCAAGAGTATTTGGATCAATTAGGTTTCAATATTGCGGCCTTTGGTTGTACCACGTGTATTGGTAATGCTGGTGATTTACGCACAGAATTCAATGAGACTATCGTTGAAAAAGACGTGATTGCCTGTGCGGTGTTATCGGGTAACCGTAATTTTGAAGCACGGATTCATCCAAATATCAAAGGTAATTTCTTAGCATCACCTCCATTAGTGGTAGCATTTGCCTTAACTGGTAAAGTTAATGTTGATTTGACTAAAGAACCAATTGGTCAGGGTAGTGATGGTAAAGATGTATTCTTAAAAGACATCTGGCCAACTAGTGAAGAGATTGCGAAATTAATGCCATTGGCACAAAATGCCGATACGTTTAAACGCTTATATAGTCACTTAACTAAAGATCATGATTTATGGAATAATATTCAATCAGCAACAGGTGATGTTTATACTTGGCCTGATTCAAGCTATATTGCAGAGCCACCATTCTTTGGTGATTTCTCAATGAGCTATGGTGATATTCATGATATTAAAGCAGCTAAACCTTTGATGATTCTTGGTGATTCGGTAACAACTGATCATATATCTCCAGCTGGTTCATTTAAAGCAACTACGCCTGCTGGAAAATATTTATTATCCCGTGGTGTAGCGGCTAAAGATTTTAATTCCTATGGTTCGCGCCGTGGTCATCATGAAGTAATGATGCGCGGTACTTTTGCCAATGTACGGATTAAGAATTTAATGATTCCTGCGGCTGCCGATGGAGCTCGAGTTGAGGGTGGTTATACTTTGTATAATGGTGAGCAAACTACAGTTTATGAAGCTGCGATGCAGTATATAGCTAGCCATACACCAACGGTGATTGTTGCTGGGGAAGAGTATGGTACGGGCTCTTCACGCGATTGGGCAGCGAAAGGAACGCAGTTGCTCGGGGTTAAAGCCGTGGTAGCTAAGAGCTTTGAGCGGATTCATCGTTCAAATTTAGTTGGTATGGGTGTTTTACCGCTGCAATTTAAAGCTGGGGTTAATGCGGATAGCCTAGGTTTGCTTGGTACAGAGACTTATGATGTTCTTGGGGTTACCAATGATCTTAAAGCTCAACAGGATTTAACTTTGCGCATAACTTATGCGGATGGTAAAACTAAGGATGTTGCGGTACTTTGTCGGATTGATACACCAATTGAAGTAGAGTACTATAAACATGGTGGTATTTTACCGTATGTTTTACGTGAAATCTTAAGCAAGTAATTGCTCAAATAATAAACAGCCGCGAGTAGTGTAAAACTAATCGCGGTTTTTTATATTCATAAAATAAGCTCAACCGCGAGAACTTTCTTCGCGGTTGAGCTTATTTTAGTGTTTATGTGCTAATTAGGCTTTATAAAACACAAAGTATTTAGTTTGGTATGCGACTTGCATCCGGTGTGCCCATTTAGGTTGATTGTGCAATGAGCGATCTGCGTAATGAGTCATGTTGCCAGCAGTTTGCAGGCTGCCGCTCTCATCTTGAGATTTATCTACGTTATCAAATGCGCGTGCTAATTGATCGGCTTCGTAGATTTTGTAGTAAGAGGTCATCTCTTGGTAGTTTTCGAACTGAAGTTTCTTCGGGGTCTTCTTAGTCCAACTAAATTGATTTTTTTCAAAAATAACGCTACAAGCGTCTTGGTTAGATTGTTGCATGCGGTTAATCACCACACGATTAATTAATTGACATTCTTTGTCAGATGTTCCACGACATTCTTTATATAAATTAATTGCCATACACAGTTGTGCTGATACGATTAGCATTGACTACTCCTTGTGGGTAATTGATTTGAGTTCCTTTACAAAAGCAAATCATTATAAAAAATATCTACACATAGTGTGTAGATTTGTTAAGAACTGGATTATTACATAGAGGTAAAGCGTTTGTCAAGTGTCTTTTCTTGTAAGTCATTGAAAAAGCTGGTTATTTAGTTGGTGTAAACTCCACATAATTTGAGTTATAACGGGTTTTTAGTCGTAATAATGCGTGCTAAACGTATGGGTTAATCAATGAAATAGATTATTTTGTAGTGAAATGCTGCATTAAATTTTTATTTTGGTGTTGTTTTTGTGGTGTGTCTGAAGCGGGGCAAAAAATAAACGCGGAAGGAACCGCGTTTTAATTAAGATAGTTTGCTAAGAAAGCTAGCTAGCTCAGGAGCTAGTGGACAATTTACTTCAAGTGTTTGTTGCGTCATTGGGTGCATGAATTTGACGTGATGAGCATGGAGGAACATACGTTTTAAACCCTGTTTGGCTAGTAATTTATTTTGTTCAAAATTACCATATTTGTCATCGCCAGCAATCGGGAAACCTAAATATTGAAGATGAATACGGATTTGGTGCGTGCGTCCAGTTTGTAAATCTGCATTAACTAGGCTAAATTCTGCATATTTCTTTTTAAGGGTAAAAATGGTATGGGAAAACTGTCCGAGTTCTTGATCAATTCGTACGCGGCGCTCACCATCTTTATTGGTATATTTATAAATTGGGGTTTTAACATTGCGTTTTTCATCGCGCCAGGCGCCTAAAGTTAACGCAAAATATTCTTTGGTGATTTGATTTTTCTTCATTTGCTCTTGTAGTTCAACTAGCGCAAGGCGCTTTTTGGCTAAAATTAGGATTCCTGAAGTCTCCTTATCGAGCCGATGAGCAAGTTCAAGAAATTTATATAATTTAGCTTGGCGGAGTTGTTCAATCACACCAAAAGAAACTCCACTGCCACCGTGGCACGCAACACCATGAGGTTTATTTATGATTAAGTAGTAATCATCCTCAAAAATTATTGGAAAAGTTGCCGCAGGAATAATTTTATTTATTTGACTCGTCTCAGAGACGCGAATTGGTGGAATGCGGATAATGTCGCCGAGTTGGACTTTGTCATTAACTAGGCAGCGAGCCTTATTAATCCTGACTTCTCCGCTACGGATGATGCGATATAAATGGCTTTTGGGAACGCCTTTTAAGATCTTAATAAGGAGGTTATCGAGGCGTTGATTTTCATCAGCTTCAGAGACGGTATAAAAATTTACTTGGTTTTGGTTTATTTCATTCATTTTGATATTCATTATAGTTTATAATTAGAGGTTGGTTATATTGTATTCAGCATAATTGTAACTGATTTATTAACTTGAAGTTAGCATTGTTAGGAAAGACCTATTTTTGATGGCTGATTTATAGTATAAATAAACGGTTATTCCTTGATTTATCTGAGCTAGAGAGATATGCGGCGTAGGTGCCAATAAATTAAGTTCTTGGATGTTCAAAACTAATGAACAGCAAGCTGCCATGGTAAATATAATCAAATAAAAGATATAAAATGTAAAAATATTTTAGCTAGTTGCTTTGCTAGCTTGTTATGTAATCATTACTTCATGGTATGACTTTTGAAAGACATAAATTCCAGATCAACAATTAGATGATTGCCGAATTGTGCTTACTCGCTTTTGGAGTGTTAATAAATAATATCATACTGATAAATAAATAGTGTATCGACAATTAATTTTAGACTAACTTTACTTAATGGAGAAGAGGGTTTAATTAGTATTGATTAGATTGCCAGTTTTAAAAACAATTTATTAAGTGATTCTATGGAAATTCAAAATTAAAGTTTTCAAAGTTTAATTGGTTTAGGTTATAAATTAAATAATTTTAACTAAATCGTGCTACTTTGGGGGAAATAATTACAAACAAGTTTGCTAAGTTTAATTGGCCGTGAAAGGTTTAGTTAAGCATGAAAAGAATGTTATTTAACGCAACTTATGCTGAAGAGCTAAGAGTTGCCGCCGTTGAAGGGCAAAAGTTAATTAACTTTGATATTGAAACGAGCAGCAAAGAGCAGCGCCGTGGCAATATTTACAAAGGATTTATTACTCGAGTTGAGCCGTCATTGGAAGCTTGCTTCGTTGACTATGGTACTGAGAAACAGGGTTTTTTACCTTTCAAGGAAATTGACTTTCGTTATTTGCCAGAAGTTAACGGACAACGTGGACGTGAATTTTCTAAATTACCAGTTGGTACTGAGCTAATTGTTCAAGTTGAAAAAGATGAACGCGGCAACAAAGGCGCGGCATTGACCTCTTATGTTACCTTACCTGGGCGTTATTTGGTTTTAATGCCAAATAATTCACGCGCGGGTGGGATTTCTCGCCGGATTGAGGGTGAAGAACGTGATGAATTAAAGACCGTGATGGCGCAATTAGATACACCTCAAGGAATGAGTGTAATTCTACGCACTGCGGCCTTAGGACGTGTAATTGAAGAATTACAGTGGGATTTAACCTATTTATTGAAATTATGGACGGCTATTCGCAGTGCCGCGGAAGAACAAACTGGTTCGTTCTTGATTTATCAAGAAAGTAGCTTAGTAATTCGTTCAATTCGTGATCATTTTTCACCAGATATCTCTGAAATTTTAATTGATACCGAAGAAGTTTATACACAAGCTAAGCAATTTATGGCGCATGTAATGCCTAATTTTGCGGATAGAATTAAACTTTATCGTGATGATGTGCCATTATTCTCACGTTTTCAAATTGAACATCAAATTGAATCAGCCTATTCGCGTACAGTGCATTTGCCATCAGGCGGTGCAATTGTAATTGATCATACCGAAGCATTAACTTCAGTTGATGTGAATTCAGCTAAAGCCAATAAAGGTGCGGATATTGAAGCTACAGCCTATTTAACCAATCTTGAAGCTGCCGAAGAGGTTGCGCGCCAATTACGCTTGCGTGATTTAGGTGGTTTAGTTGTGGTTGATTACATTGATATGGAAAATCCACGCAATCAACGAGATTTGGAAAATCATTTTAAAGCTCAGCTTAGTTTAGATCGTGCGCGAATTCAAATGGGTAAACTGTCTAAATTTGGTTTACTGGAATTATCACGGCAACGTTTGCAAGCATCATTGGATGAATCAAGTGCTATTTCATGTCCACGCTGTGCTGGAGTTGGTTCGATTCGTGGAATTGAGTCAAGTGCTTTGCATGTACTGCGTATTGTTCAAGAAGAAACCATTAAAAATGGTGGACGTTTATCGGCGTTGCATGTGCAATTGCCTGTGGATGTGGCAACTTATTTATTAAATGAACGTCGTGATGATGTGGCTAAGATTGAAGCGCGGATGAAAGTGAAGATTATCTTAATTCCAAATGTGCATTTAGATTCACCGCATTATAAAATTAAAAAATTGACCTATGATAATTTTGATAGTAATTTTAATCAATCAAGTTATAATTTAGTTGAGATCCCTGAAGATAATTTAGCCTATAAAGCAACGACTAAGAAATCTGATACCGCAATTAATAAATTACCGGTAGTGCAAAATATTGCACCTGCTGAGCCAGCACCATCTGTTGGTCGTCGGCAAGGTAAATCGTTGTTTGCCAGCTTCTTTGCTGCAATTGGTAATTTCTTTGCAACGCCAACCGCTGAATCAAAAGCTAAATCACATAACCGCACGCCTGGTCAGCCAGCGCCACGTAATGTTAAACAACATCGTGATAATAATGCTGAAGATCGTCGTCAAGGACGTAATTCACGTTCACGTGAGAATGTTGCTGGGGCTAATGATAATTCGTCAAACAATAAAACTCGACCAGTTCCTGTTGCTAAGAGTAATAATCGGATTCAAACTGTGCGACCTGTACAGTCGAATAGTGCTGAGAATAAACCTTTAGATGAAGTTCAAGCAACAGCAAGACCACCGCGCAATCCACGGAATAATAATCCGCGTAATTCAGCGCCAAAGTCAGTTGAAGCTAGTACAGCTCCTCGTGAAGTGCCAGTAATGCCACAACGCAATGCAGCACCAATCAAACCACCTGTGTCGGTTAAAAATGATTCAAGCGTAGCGCGACCAGCTAGTGAGGGTAAGTTATCACAGGCAGAAAAAGTTGTAGCTAGACCTAATGTGGATACAGTTAAGCCGCAACTAGCTGAGGCTTCACAACGAATTAACCATGTTACAGTTAAACAACCCACGGTTGAGGAAGTTAAGTCTACTGTAGCCGTGAAAACCGTTGAGGCTGCGCCAATCAAGGTCGAAGCACCTGCGGTGGTAGTTGTTCCTAAGGTAGTTAAACCAGTAGCGGTAATTGAACCAGTTGATTTAGGTGGCTTGCAGTTAGTGAATACGAACCAAGCGCTTTTGAATAAGCCGCAAGCTGAAGTTGTTGCGGTAGCAGCTAAACGCTTTAGTGATGTGGTAACTAAAGAGCGGGTGATTGATCCGAATATTAGTTATGAGTTAGTTGAAACTAAACGCTAATCTAGTTAGGCACCAAATTTTTGGTGCCTTTTTTAATGGTGCAAAGCACAAGAGGAGATATGCTATGTTAAGTCCATTGGATATGTTTGCAATTGGAGTTGGTCCATCCAGTTCCCATACGGTCGGACCAATGAAAGCTGGTTTGGAATTCACTAATTATTTAAAACAACATGATTTATTAAATCAAGTTACACAGCTAAAGGCACATTTATATGGATCTTTAGCTTTAACTGGAGCAGGGCATGGTACGTTTCTTGCGGTAGTAAATGGTCTTGCAGGACAACATCCGAAGACGATTGATCCTGATACCATCTATTCGCGTGTGGATGAAATTAAGGCCAGCCAGCGTTTGAAATTGGCAGATATGCATGAAATTGATTTTGATTATGACCAAGACTTGATTATTCATAAAGATCAAGCGTTGCCTGAGCATTCAAATGGTATGCGCTTTATTGCGCTAGATTCACAACAGCAGGTCGTTTATGAGCAAGAGTATTTTTCGATCGGTGGCGGGTTTATTTTAGATAAAGCGCAAATTAGTCAACGCAAAGAAAATGAAAACGTCACGAGTGAACTTAAAGTTCCTTATCCGTTTAGCAATGCCAAAGAATTATTTGATCATTGCATTCAACATAATTTATCGATTGCTGAATTGGTTATGGCAAATGAAGAGGTAAGGCGTGCGCGCGATGAAGTTTGTGCTGAAGCATTGGAAATTGCCAATGTGATGCGTTCTTCTATTCAGCGTGGTTTAAGAACTGAAGGTATTTTGCCTGGAGGATTATTGGTTAAGCGTCGTGCTCCGCATCTATATCAACAATTAAATAGTAATGACTTAAATTTAGTCTCACATCAAGATCGACGTTTGTTGGCAATGACCTATGCGATTGCGGTTAATGAGGAAAATGCTGCGTTTAGTCGGGTAGTTACTGCACCAACCAATGGTTCTGCTGGAACTATTCCTGGAGTTTTAGAATACTATCGTAATTTTTACCTTGGCGTTACGGATGAGAAAATCATTGATTTTATTTTGACTGCGGGCGCTATTGGTAATTTGTATAAATATGGCGCTTCAATTTCAGCAGCCGAAGTTGGCTGCCAAGGTGAAATTGGTGTGGCTTGTTCGATGGCAGCAGCAGCATTAACCGCTGTAATGGGAGGTAGTGTATTGCAAGTGGAAAAAGCTGCAGAAATTGCGATGGAGCATTGCTTAGGTATGACTTGTGATCCGATTGATGGGTTGGTCCAAATTCCGTGCATTGAACGCAATGGGGTGGCAGCAAGTAAAGCGATCGATATTGCTAAATTAGCCTTGTTGGAAGATGAACCTGGTAAAGTTAGTTTAGATGCCGTGATTCATACCATGATGGAAACTGGACGCGATATGAGTACGCGTTATAAGGAAACGGCATTGGCGGGTTTAGCGGTTAATGTGGTGGCTTGTTAGTAAATATGGATAAATTGAAAAGCAGACCAGGTGGTCTGCTTTTTTATATGAATAAGTGAAGAGGTGGTGCTATTTGTTGAATAATATGCGGACTAATAAACCACCAGCTTCACGAGTTGCACCAGTGCCAAGTGAGAGAACTTTGCCTGCAACTGGGGTAGTGTATTGGCAGATAATGTCACCAAATGGATTAAGTTGGCGTGCAACGATTTGTTCGGCGCTAACCTCATCACCAAGTTGCACTAATATTTCAGCATAGCCGCCAACTGTTGCACGGATTGAAAGCATTTCATTTCCAACATAACTAGTCTTGTCATGTGTATTGCGCGTAAATTCACCATGTGTAATCCCAAATTCAATCAAAATATTACGTATCCCCTCAATGCTACGTGCAATATAATCTGATTGGTAGATTCTTGCTGCGCCAAGTTCAATGGTGATTGCAGGAATATTATGTTCGATAAACGTAGTTTCCAGAGTACCTTTTTCGCCATCATCATTTTTAATTTGATCGGCTGGAATTAACTCAGCCATGCGCTGGCAAATCGGGTTACGGTAGTCGGCAAAAACAAACAGCGGATAAATAGTATCGGTTGATTGGCTGTGTAAATCAATTGCGTAGTCCACATTGTTTAGCCATAAATTATTCCATAATAAATAGGCATGTTGATGCGCACTATCACCATCTAATTTACCCGGGAAAGTGCGATTCATATTAACATAATCGCCACCATCGGTGGATAAATACCAATTTTTACTAATGTGCATCAAGGAATTTGGGCAGGCTTGAAGTATCCCCATCACTGTACCAGATAATTGCTGTGGATCGAGTGTGGCAAAGAGTTGTTGGATTACGCGTGAGCCATTGAGTTCATCGCCATGAATCCCGGTATTGAGTAATAGTTTTGGCCCTGCATTAATTCCTTTGGCGATGATAATAGGAACATACCAACTTTGCCCAATATTCATATCTGCGCCTTTGAACATGAAGCGGTAAATCTTACCTGCCGCTAGGTCATCAAGGTTTAATTGAGTTATGACTGGGACGCCATTGATTATATCGCCATTATAAAGGGTGGATTTTTTGAGATTTGTTTGCAATATGGTTGAGCCTTATATTAAATATTTGAGTGTTGTTTAAAAAACTAGGTGAATTTATGAATTGCTTGCAGTATTTTGAATCCGTAGTTGTTGGTTAAGTTGCACGCTATTATCGATAATTTGATTGTCAGTTTTAAGGGTATCAATCGGTAAGTTAAATTTTTTAGAAATTGAGTAGAGTGTATCACCTTGGACTACTGTGTAATTAGTATAATTATTGCTTGTTTGACTGCGGTTAGCTACTCCTTGCGAACTATTTGTGTCATTCAGCAAGTCAGTTGCAAGCGCAGCATTTTCAGAGGGGCTGATCGCTTGTGGTGCACTTGCCGCGCTTATCTTTGAAGTTGAATTAGCCGTTACGCTAGTTGAGCCTTGCTGAGCTAGCACATTGATTTCATCGTTGTTGTCGCTGGCTGTGTCAAGGTTGTTGTTAGCAATCAGCGGCGTGATAGGAGCCGCGTCATCTTGGAGTGTGGTGGGTATCGTATTTATTCCCATACTTGTATAATAAATGCTTTGATTTGCAACTGGTAGTAATAAATGTTGATTACTATTTACCGCATAATTAACTGAATTATATTGTGGATTAAGTTTTTTATTTAGCGCTGGTGTGAGTTGAGCCGCACTCATAAAATTACTCACGCTAATTGTCGATGCTGGATTGATTGCCGCAAAATAAGGTTTATTGGGTAAGTTAGTTAATGTGATTCCAAATTTACGAGGATTTTGAATAATATTGGCTAAGGCGATGATTTTTGGTACGTATTGATGCGTCACATCGCGCACATCCAAATCGTATAAATTGCGGCTACTTGATGCATTTAAGGCATTGTTAATATTGCCTTCGCCCCAGTTATAAGCGGCAATAGCGAGTTCCCAGCTGCCAAATAAATCATATAGATATTGTAAATAGGCAATTGCGCCACGGGTTGAATTTAGAATATCTTTACGCTCATCTAGATCTGAATTTATCGTCATGCCAAAACGTTTACCTGAGCCATTGAGAAACTGCCACATTCCAGTTGAAATTCCAGTTGGTGACACGGCATTCGGGTTATAGGTGCTCTCAACAATTGGAATTAAAGCTAGTTCGCTAGGAATACCGCGGCGCTCCATTTCAGTTACCACAAAGTAGATATAAGGGGCAGCATTTTGCATGATTATGTTAAAATATTTGGGATTGCTATAGCGTTTTTCCCAATATTTAACTTCTTTGGTTTCTTTATGATTGAGTGCAAAGCCACTACGCATACGTTGCCAAAAGTCATCCTCATAGCGCAGGTTGCTTTGATTGATTTGTTGCATTTGGAGCGCTAAATTATCCGCATGTACAGCGAGCAGTAGCGGGCAAAAAAGCAAATTAAAGAGTAATTTTTTACGCATGATTTTTTATCTATTAAAATGTCCTAGTATTTTGGTATAATATTGCACTCAATATTATATCTAATATATTGTAACTTAATTCGATTAGTGTTGCAACAATTTTATAGTCTGAAGAAATGAATAAAGAAATCTTAGTTTTATATTATAGTCAAAATGGTGCGACCAAAAAATTAGCACAGCTAATTGCACGGGGCGTAGAGTCAGTTGTAGGTGTTACGGCGCGAATTCGTTGTGTACCCAAAGTTTCAACGCTATGCGAACAAATTGCGGCGAGTATTCCTGAGAGTGGTAATCCCTATGTAACTAAAGCCGATTTAGCCGAATGTATCGGACTGGCTTTGGGTTCACCGGTGCGCTTTGGAAATATGGCGGCAAGTATGAAGTATTTTTGGGATAGCACCAGTGAAGAATGGTTAAGTGGAACCTTAATTGGTAAGCCTGCTTGCGTGTTTACCTCCAGTTCATCATTACATGGCGGACAAGAAAGTTGTTTGTTATCTATGATGTTGCCATTGCTGCATCATGGAATGTGCATAATTGGATTGCCATATTCTAATTCTGAATTAATTACCACCAAAAGTGGTGGTACTCCGTATGGTGTGACTCATGTTGCGGGTTTAAATTCAGATTGGGAAATTAGTGCAGAGGAAAAATCCTTGGCGTTGGCGCAGGGTAAATATTTGGCTGAAACAGCTTTAAAATTATGTAAATAAATTATGTTATTTGTGCGAGGGGCAAAGAATGAAAGTATTAGTTTGTGCAAAACGGGTCGTTGATCCGAATGTTAAGGTGCGTGTTAAAGCCGATCATAGTAATGTGGATATCGAACATAGCAAAATGTCCTTAAATCCATTTGATGAAAATGCGATTGAGGCGGCGGTGCGTTTAAAAGAACAAGGTTTAGTTAGCGAAGTGCTGGTGGTGTCAATTGGTGGCGCTAAATGTGAAGAGACGCTTCGTACCGCTTTAGCGCGAGGTTGTGATCGGGCGATTTTGCTTGAAACACTTGAAAATTATGAACCAATTAATATTGCCAAAATTTTTCAGGCAATCGTGATTAAAGAACAACCACAATTAATTTTGCTTGGCAAACAGGCGATTGATGATGATGCTAATCAAGTGGCACAAATGTTGGCGGGGAAATTAGATTTTCCCCAAGCAACATTTGTTTCAGATTTAAGCTTAAGTGGCACGACTTTAACCGTGAGCCGTGAAATGGATGGCGGTACGCAACAGCTTGAGCTAACGCTGCCAGCGGTGGTAAGTGCGGATTTGTCATTAAATGAGCCTCGATTTATTAAATTACCGCAATTAATGCAAGCCAAAAAGAAACCAATTGAAAAAATTACAGAGAGCGATCTTGGCTTAGCGTTAACCTCACGTACGCGGGTTATTAGTGTAATTGATGGTGAAGTTAAGAAACACTGTACGCTAGTTAAAACTAGCGCTGAATTAATTAATTTACTAAATAAGGCAAAGGGGCAGTAAATGAAAATATTAGTAATTGCAAGTGCTAAAAATGGGCAGATTAATGCTAATTTAGCTAATGTATTAACTGCCGCGAGTAAAATTCACGCAAAGTGTGATGTGCTGGTAATTGGTTCGGCTGATTTAACCGCGCTTAGTAACTTATCTTGTGTTGGTAAAATATTGCATCTCAACGCCATCGTTGATGAACAAAATTTAGCAAGCTCAGTTGCTAAATTAGTTGCCAATATTGCCAAAAATTATACGCATGTATTAACGGCTGCGGATAGTTATGGTAAAGATTTACTGCCGCGGGTGGCTGGTATTTTAGACCTTAGTCAAATTAGTGAAGTGGTAGCGGTAATTTCGCCGAATATTTTTAAAAAACCAATGTATGCGGGAAATGTCTTAGCCGAAGTTGAATCTTTTGAAGATACCAAGTTGTTAACGGTACGTGCAACTAGTTTTACGCCATACACGGCTTTAGCTGAAGAAGCTGCGGTGGAAGTTTTGCCGAATAGCGCAGAGATTAACCCAAATATTAGCCATTTAGGTGAAACTGTAATTCATAGCGAGACAATTGATTTATCTCATGCGCAAATTATTGTAACTGGTGGTCATTCCTTGGGTTCCAAAGAGAATTTTGTTGAGTTAATTCATGGTTTGGCGGTGAAATTAGATGGTGCAGTTGGCGCATCGCGTGCGGCAGTTGAAGCTGGCTATGCCAGTAATGATTGTCAAGTTGGTCAAACTGGTAAGGTTGTTGCACCAAAATTATATCTAGCAATTGGTATTTCGGGTGCCGTGCAGCATATTGCGGGCATGAAAGATTCGCAACAAGTGATTGCGATTAATATTGATCCGAATGCGCAAATTTTTGAATATGCCGATTATGGTTTAGTTGGCGACTTATTTGAGATTGTTCCTGAATTAATAAATCAATTATAATAATTGGCGTAAATTAGTTTTTTAAGGATAAATACAAATGTTACACGAAAATACTCAAATCAGCATTGAAATTAGTTCTAAAGATTTGCCACTAAGTTGTCCAATGCCAGCTATGCAAACCTGGAATTCACACCCGCGCGTTTTTCTAAAAATTGAAAAAGAGCCTAATTTAGAAATTACCTGTCCATATTGCTCAACTCATTATAAATTAGTTAAGTAGTATTAAACGATGAGTGCCACATATAAAATTTTGATAGTAGCTCCGTCATGGGTTGGCGATATGGTTATGAGCCAAACCTTGCTGAAGTTGCTAAAATTAAAACACGGCACTAATTGTCAAATTGATGTGCTGGTGAATTCGTGGGCACTTGATGTAGTCAAGCGGATGCCTGAAGTTAATCAGGTTCATGTTAATCCATTTGGACACGGTGAATTTGGCTTAATTAAGCGCATTAAGCTTGGTTTTAGTTTGCGCTCTGAACATTATGATCAATGTTTTGTGCTGCCAAATTCATTTAAGTCTGCCTTAGTGCCTTTTTTTGCGGGTATCCAGAAACGCACTGGTTTTGTTGGCGAAATGCGTTATGGTTTATTAAATGATAGCTATAAATTAGATAAGTTAGCCTTACCATTAATGATTGAGCGGTTTTGTGCGTTAGCCAATGCAGGACAGAAACCTGATGCCATTGAGTTTCCAAGTTTTTCTGTTGATACACAAAATCAAACTAAGGTCTTAAATAGGTTAAGTTTGAATTTGCTCAAACCTGTGATTTGTCTTTGTCCTGCGGCCGAATATGGCCCAGCTAAGCGTTGGCCAACCGCGCATTTTGCAAAATTAGCGGATTTATTGCAAGCGCAAAATTATCAAGTGTGGATCATGGGATCAGCTAAAGATCAAAACATTGCTGAAGAAATCATGCAACAAGCCACGGTTAAAGCTGATTTACATAATTTATGTGGGCGTACCAATTTAGTTGAAGTTATTGATTTATTGGCAACTGCAGCGGCGGTAGTGAGTAATGACTCTGGTTTAATGCATGTAGCTTGCGCTCTAGATGTCCCTGTAATTGCTATTTATGGTTCATCCTCACCAGGGTTTACCCCGCCATTATCTAAGCAAGCAGTTATTCAAAAAATTGCGTTGGAATGTGCGCCATGTTTTGCCCGTACCTGTCAATTTGGTCACTACAATTGCTTGCAAGGTATCTTGCCTGAGGTGATTTTTCAGCAGATTCATGTCGCTGTTCAAAATAGTTGAAAGATTAATCTTCAAAAATTTAGAATTACCCGTTAAGAGTCATTAGCGGGTAATTCTATTTTAATTCCTAGCGTCGTGGAATATAGTTAGATCAATTTTTAATTATCTAGAGCTAGCTTCGTTTTAAACTATCTATTTTGATTTAATAACACCCTGAGGTGTTGTATGTTTGTTCTATTCATTCAGTGATTTACTCGTCTGTTAACTAGAGTGTAAATTTATCGCCACCTTTCAAATATATTTAGATTAAGTCCTATAAATAGGTCGCTTTATTTAATGATGGTCAGCGGATGGTTATTTTCATAGTTAACAATTGCAATTGATAAATCTTTTTGTAACACAAACAGCTTACCTGATGTTTTGCTATAGATAATTGCTTGACGTGGTTCATTCAAGCCTGAAATAGTGCGGATTAAAGCATAATTTCGCACGTCAAAGACTTGAACCGTATTATCTTCTTTGTTGCCAACCACAATCGTGCCACCATCGCTGGATAATGCTGCGCCATAAGGCTCGTTACCTGTAGGAATAGATTGTAGCAATTGATTATTCTTAATTGAGATAATGCGTAAAGAATTACTAGCTGAAGATGCGCCATAGAGTTTACTTTCATCTGGTGAAATTGAGATCGCTCGGACCCCTGGAACTCCAGTGAGAGTTTTAACTATTTGCCATGATTGAGTATCAATCACGCGGACATCATCGCCCTTGAAATTGGTCACATATACATAACGTCCACTAGGTCCAACTTTTATCCCTTGGCGTGGTTCATTAAATCCATCCAAAGTTAACTTGATTTTTCCAGATTGCAAATTTACGACACTCACCGTATTGGCGGCTTCATTATTTACAAACATCTCATCTTTATAGATGGCAAAACCAAATGCTCCTTGCCCGATTGCGATTTCACGAATGGTCTTGAACTCATTAGTTGTCACTTGACGAACAATGCCTAATGAACTATCGCTAATGTAGAAGCTTTTTCCATCTGCTGCAAATTGAATATTTCTAGGTGTTACATAACCTGTGAGACTCGTGATCAATTGCTTGCTTGTGAGATTATAAATTTTAATGGCTGATTCGGAACTAATTGATGCAACCGCAAGCGTTTCAGTCTCATTAATTGCCAATGAATTGTTTTTTATGGCTGCATCAAAAGGTTGTGTAGTGGTAACTTGGTTAGCCGTTACATCAATTGTTTGATGTGCTGTACTGCTACAGGCGCTTAAGGAGAATGCCGCGCAGATAGCCAGTGTGATTTTAGTTTTATGAATTACGCGCATATGATTTAACCTTTATAGAATGAACTTTAATAGTCAACCTAATTTCAAACTCCCTGTTTTAATTAATAAACCTACTGTGGTGTTTGTAAATTGATTTAATTATAAAGATAGTTTACTTAGTGTTAATGATAATTAGGATGCTTAGTTATATTGTAAAAAACTGTGTGATTAATTTTGCTTTGCAATCACACAGTTGAGTTTATGAAAAATATTTAATTAGTTAGCCAAAGCTTGTTTAATCATCTCAGCATATTCAGTATCTGCAGCATAGAATTGCGCCAACATTTTATCTTGAATTAGTTGACTGGCTTGTTTTAATCCGTCAGCAATATTATTCACCAATTGCGCTTTTTGATCGGCACTCATTAGTCTAAACAAGTCACCAGCTTGGCTAAAATTATCTTCATGTTGACTATCATAAGCCTTAATCCAGGCTTCACCCAAAATTGGTAATGGTGGTTCAGTGTATTCTGGACTCGGGGTTGCCAAATGAGCTTGCTCATGTGGGTAGAAGTTCACATCACTAATTTGCTCGCGGCTACTTAGATGATTTTGCGCCATTGATCCATCGCGTTGAAAGTTATGCACGGGACAACGTGGGCGATTCACTTCGAGCTGATTAGCATTCGCTCCAACCCGATAACGATGCGCATCACCGTAGGCTAATAAACGTGCTTGCAACATTTTATCTGGTGAGACACCAACCCCAGGTACGACATTGGCTGGGCTAAAGGCAGCTTGTTCAACTTCCATAAAGTAATTTTGGACATTTTTATTTAATTCAATTTGACCAATTTCAATTAATGGAAAGTCTTTATGTGGCCAAACTTTAGTTAAATCAAAGGGATTAATATGGTAAGTTTTAGCTTGTTCGGTCGTCATGATTTGTAATTTAACAGCCCAACTTGGGAAATCTCCACGTTCAATTGAGTCGAATAAATCTTGTTGTGCTCCAAAACTCGGTAGCTTAGCCGCTTCATCATTAGTCAAGGTTTTTATGCCTTGATTGGATTTAAAATGCCATTTAACCCAGTAACGCTCGCCTTTTGTATTATACAAACTTAAAGTGTGTGAGCTAAAGCCATGGGTGTGACGTAGTGAAGCAGGAATTCCGCGATCGGACATTAAGATTGTCATTTGATGAAATGATTGTGGCGAATTAGCCCAGAATTCAAACATCCGTGCTGGATTTGGCGTGTTGCTTTGTGGATCTTTTTTTTGTGAATGAATAAAATCAGGAAACTTAATTGGATCACGCAAGAAAAATACTGGCGTGTTATTGCCAACAATATCAAAATTACCTTGGGTGGTATAAAACTTAATTGCAAATCCACGTGGATCACGGGCGTAATCACTCGAATCTTGTCCACCACCTACCGTTGAAAAACGAATAAATAGTTGGGTTTGTTTACCCAATCCAGTTAAAAGATCCGCATAAGTATATTTTGAGAGATCGTTGGTAAGTGTAAATGTACCATAAGCGCCTGTGCCACGTGCATGAACTACGCGTTCAGGTATCCGTTCACGATTGAAGTGGGCTAGTTTTTCAAATAAATGATAATTCTCAAAAGTTAGTGAACCGCGTTCACCTGCGCTGATACTATTTTGATCTTCGGCAACGGGTGCGCCATTGGCAAGGGTTAGTGGGCATTTAGACATGATTGAGTTCCTCTTTGTTGTTGATAGAGTTATTATGCCAAAATTTACGCATACGGTCTAGTTAATTGTATCTATCTAATTGATAGTTATTAGCTATTGATCTCGTGTAGTGTGTAGTTATACTCTTCTGGTGGTGAAATACTGCGCCCAGTATTAAAATCAACCCAAACAATAACCGCTTGTCCAGTTGCATAAATTAGCGTAGGGGTGTTTTTGTCGCGGATAACTTGCTCAAAGAACACGCGTCGACCATTGGTATGACTATAGTACAGTTCAACGTCTATTTCTGCGGGATAATTAATTGGTTTTAAATATTTACAGCTAGTTTCTGCAATGATAGGTCCGCGAGTAGCCGGGTCCATTGGGATATTATGGGAATTTAGCCAGTCAATACGACATTCTTGGAGATAAACAAAGTAAATTGTATGATTAACATGGTTAAACGCATCCATATCTTGCCAACGAATGGTAAATGATTTACGATAAAGTAAGTTATGCTGATTTTTCATATACAATCCTATTTGATGACTATTTGAGGTGTTATTCTAGCATAGGTATAGTTCATCCGATGAGTTCTTGTCCCTAGTTATTTGAGTTGATTGATATTAAGCAATGGCTTAGGCGATAGGTTTAATGTTAAAATTTAACTTCAATCTAATCTAAAGTGTTAACCAGAATCGAAAATATGCGTTCTAAATCAATTTAGGTTATAATGGCTATTATTTATCATTTGAAGGAAAGCAGTATGCACATTACACGAATTGGAACTACCCAGCGCTGGTCAGATGCGGTGATTTTTAATGGTGCGGTTTATATGGTTGAAGTCCCAACTAAATTAAACGCAAGTCTTGCCGAACAAACTCAAGAGCTACTTGAATTGGTTGCCGCTGGGTTAGTTAAGTACGGCAGTAATCATGCACATATAATTTCAGCCACGATTTATTTGCGTGATATTAAGCAAATTGATGAATTTAATCAAGTTTGGGATAATTGGTTGCCAAATGGGAGTGCTCCAGTTCGAGCTTGTGTCGAGGCTAAATTAGCCCATGCAGATTATAAGGTTGAGATTCAACTAGTTGCCGCAGTAACTAATCATGCGCGACCTAATGTTGAATTTATGACTTAATTTACACCAATTGAGAATTTTAATTCATTACGCTAATTTGCGTAATTTAGTTATAAAAAATCCAGATTTAAGAATCTGGATTTTTGAATTCTGAGTAATTGATTATTCAGCGGTAGTGTGTAATTCTTCTTTGAATTTACGTGCACTACGAATATTTTTACTATGTGATTTATCCTTGTAGTGCGCAATATTGTGCGCTAAATCATCTTTAAGGAAATCCAAAGCCGCATAAATTTCTTCTGCTTCAACTAAAGCGCCAAAATTTTTCTCTGGGCTTTTAATTGTTACTTCGGCATAAAATATTTTACCAGAATGTTGGCTGTTGGTTACTTTACCAAGGCGTAAGTTAAACACGGCTTCAGCACCATTGTCTGGGAAATATTTATTGAGAGCTGACATCTTTTCGGTTGCATAAAGTTTAATCGCATCGGTTAGATCAAAATCTTTGCATAAAATTGATAAGTTTTTCATGGACGTATCCTTTCGTCGTGTATTACATAGCATAAATAAAAGATTTTAAATGGCTTGGGTCTTTAACCCCTAGAGTTATTATAGCTCTAAATTAACCAATTGACGCAATATTTTTATGATATTTTTTAAATAGTTTTTGAGCTCTATGCTACAATCCGCCTAATTATTTGTTTAGATTGGAAATGTTGTGTTAGTTTGTTTTGCAACCACGGTTCGCGGCTTAGAACAGCTTTTAGCCGATGAGCTTACGGAGTTAGGCGCGAGTGAAATTAATTTAGTTAATGCGGGCTTAGAGTTTAGTGCCAGTCTGGATGATATCATGCGCATGAATTTACATTCACGCTTGGCGAGTCGGATCATGATACGTCTAGGTTTTGGTGGCTATCGTCAAGAAGAAGATATTTATCAGCTTGCTCAGGGTATAAAATGGGATCAATGGTTTCACAGTGGGAATACGATTAAAGTTTCAACTAGTGCCATTGCCTGTCCGTTAAAAAGTTTAGATTTTGTTACTTTACGAGTTAAAGATGCCATTTGTGATTATTTCGTTGAACGGGTAGATTCGCGTCCGAGTGTTGATAAGTCTAATCCAGACATGCGCATTTATACGTTTTTAACGAGTGAAACGGCGACAATTTATTTGGATGCTTCAGGGGACACCTTATTTAAGCGTGGCTATCGCCGTTCAAAATTAGAAGCTCCGATTCGGGAAAATTTAGCATTTGGGTTAATTAAACTCAGTGGTTGGACGCCTGATCGTCCATTTTATGATCCAATGTGTGGTAGTGGAACGCTCGCTATTGAAGCGATTTGTTATGGCTTAAATATTGCGCCTGGTTTAAATCGTGAATTTGCGTTTGAAAAATTTATTGATTTTGATGCAACTAAATTTGCACAAATGCGTGAAAGTGCTCAAGCTGCGATTAATTATGATCAAGAATTACAAATTTATGCCAGCGATATTAATCGCCACGCGGTAGAAATTGCTAAGCAAAATTTTGCGCAAATCAAACTGGATAAATATGTTAATTTGGGCTGTGGGGACTTTTTAGACCAAGTTGCACCTGCTGAAAATGGTGTCATTGTTACTAATCCGCCATACGGTGTGCGCTTGGATGAATTGGACAATTTGGCACATCTTTATCCGCAAATTGCAACGACCTTGAAACGTAATTTTGCGGGTTGGGATTGTTTCTTCTTTACGGGGGATTTACGGATGCCTAAATTAATGCGTTTAAAACCAAGTCGCAAAATGCCAGTTTATAATGGTGCTCTAGAATGTCGTTTATTTGAATTTAAGATGGTAAGCGGTTCAAATCGCGAAGTTAAATAGAGCTTTATTTACGCAACCATTAATGAAGCCGCCGAGGAAAAAGATGTTCCTGGGCGGCTTTTTATTTGATAAGACTAAATTAGAAATGGTTTATATTTTAGAGTAATGACTTTTATCCATCGGTTAATCTTAGCTTATTTAGTTTCTTCATTTGAATTGATTTAGTTGTTAAAATCTGGGATTTTGCGAGCTAAGTGCATTAATTCATCTTTAAAGATCGCACTATCCATTAATTTTAACTCTGGGCTAATTGCTGGTTTAAAATGCATTTGTGCCAAGATGTCTTGCTCTAGATCAATACCAGGTGCGATTTCGATCAATTCAATACCATGTTCGGCGAGTTTAAATACGCAGCGTTCGGTAACATAGAGTACTTCTTGCTGGCTACGATAAGCGACGCGCCCCGAGAAAGTGCGATGTTCAACTTGTTTGACAAATTTGACTTGTGCTCCTTCATGAGTAATTTGAATTGAGCCATGTTCAATTTTTGTTTGTAAACCAACTGCGCTAAATGTACCGATAAACACCACTTTTTTGGCATTTTGGGAAATATTAATAAAACCACCTGCACCAGCTAATTTTGGACCAAATTTGCTTACATTCAAATTACCTTCTTCATCAACTTGAGCTAAACCTAAGAACGTAATATCTAAGCCACCACCATCGTAAAAATCAAATTGCGAAGGTTGATCTATCACCGCATCAGGATTATCCGCTGCACCAAAATCCATGCCACCTGCGGGAACACCACCAATTGCGCCTGGTTCAGTGGTTAAAGTTAGGTCATCGAGTAAACCTTCTTCCGCTGCAACTTTAGCTACACCCTCGGGCATGCCGATGCCTAAATTCACGACTTGCCCAGCGCGCAGTTCAAAAGCCGCACGGCGTGCAATGATTTTACGTTCATCAAAGGGTAAGGGTTTGATTGCTTCCATGGGCACACGTGCTTCGCCTGAGAATGATGGGTTGTATTTAGTTGCAAAGGTTTGCCCATGGTGTTCATCAGCATCTTGGACGACGACTAAATAATCTACCAAAATACCAGGGATTTCAACTTCACGGGCGCTTAGTGAGCCTTTTTGGACAATTCGTTCTACCTGAACGATGACTTTACCACCGCTATTATGTGCTGCCATCGCAATGGCTAATGTTTCAGTGATCAGAGCCTCGCGCTTGAGCGAAACATTACCATCCGAGTCAGCAACCGAGCCACGTAAGATTGCCACATTGATTGGAAAGGTTTTATAGGATAAATAGTCTTCACCATCAAGTGTGAATTTTCCAACTAAATCTTCGGTGGTAATGTCATTGAGTTTACCTCCGCCGTAATCAGGATCAACAAAAGTACCTAAACCAACTTTGCTAATGATTAGCGGCTTTTTACTCGCGATATTGCGAAATAAATGGGTAATAATTCCCTGCGGTAAGTTATAGCCTTGAATTTTGCCAGCAATAACTTGAGCGCCTAGTTTGGGAACTAAGCCATAGTGACCACCAATAATTTTGCTAACTAAGCCATCCGCTGCAAGATGATTTAAACCGCGTGATTTACCATCGCCTTGTCCAGCAGCATAGACTAGAGTCAAATCTCGCGGGTGTTGCTGTTGTGCATAACGTTTGGCTAATTCGATATAAATATATTCAGGAATAGCGGTGCTAACAAAACCTCCAGTTGCAACCGTTGCACCATCGGGAATTGCATCCAAGGCGGTTTGAATATCGACAATTTTATTCTTGGTAACTCGTGACATCGCGTAGATTCCTTTCAAAGATTTTCAGATTAATTTTAACATCATTATTGTTAGATAAGCTTAATCTTATGTTGTGCCATGCACCATAAAAGCCTAACAAATTAGTAAGATAGTCTTAATTGAGCACGATTTTATGTCGCTTGGATTTTATTGACGTGAAGTAACAGTTTTACTTCGTGGGTCTTTATTCTTATTACTGGTTTTATATGTTATAACCTCATAAAGTATGGTATAATTTCACATTGTAGATAATAATGTTTTATTTATTTTGGATTAAGTTATCCATACAAGATTACCTATATTTAATAACTAATTTGGAGAAAACTATGCAATATTCGCATGAAGTAGAACATATGACTTGCATTGCAAAAGGTGCAAATCATGGTCCATCGCCAATTCCTCAAGAGGGAAAATGGACTCAAGTTCGTGAAATTAAAGATATCTCAGGTTTAACTCATGGTGTTGGCTGGTGCGCGCCACAACAAGGTGCAACTAAGTTAACGTTAAACATTAAAGATGGAATTATTCAAGAAGCGCTGATTGAAACTATCGGTTGTTCAGGTATGACTCATTCTGCAGCGATGGCCGCGGAAATTTTACCGGGTAAAACAATTTATGAAGCACTTAATACCGATTTAGTCTGCGATGCGATTAATACTGCAATGCGTGAATTATTCTTACAAATTTCATATGGTCGTTCACAAACTGCGTTCTCTGAAGGTGGCTTGCCAATTGGGGCTGGTTTAGAAGATTTAGGCAAAGGCTTACGTAGTCAAATTGGTACGATGTATGGAACTATTGCCAAAGGACCACGTTATATGGAGCTAGCTGAGGGTTATGTAACTCGTTTGGCGCTTGATGATGGTAGTGAAATTATCGGTTATGAATTCGTTCATCTTGGTCGCATGATGGAAATGGTTAAAAAAGGCACCGATGCAAATGAAGCTATTAAAAAAGCTACTGGTAGCTATGGTCGTTTTAATGAAGCCGTGCGCTTCGTTGATCCGCGTGCAGAATAATTTTAAGAGAGAAACAACATGCAATTATTTGAAAGTTATGATCGCAGAATTGCCAAAATTAATTCTGTATTGGCACAATACCAAATTGCTTCATTAGAAGAAGCTCGCCAAATGTGTAAAAGTCAAGGATTTGATCCATATGAACTTGCTGAAAAAATTCAGCCAATTTGCTTTGAAAATGCTAAATGGGCATATGTTTTGGGTGCTGCAATTGCGTTGAAAAAAGGTGCTACTTCTGCAGTTGAAGCGGCTAAAGCAATTGGTGAAGGTTTACAAGCGTTTTGTATCGCGGGATCGGTTGCCGAAGATCGCAAAGTTGGAATTGGACATGGTAATTTGGCCTCAATGTTATTGAGTGAAGATACCCAATGTTTTGCTTTTTTAGCTGGACATGAGTCATTTGCTGCTGCTGAAGGTGCGATTGGAATTGTACGTTCAGCGAATAAAGTGCGGACGTTGCCATTACGCGTGATTTTAAATGGTCTTGGTAAAGATGCCGCGCAAATTATTTCGCGGATTAACGGATTTACTTATGTTCAAACGCAATTTGATTACTATAGTAGCGATTTGAAAATTGTGCAAGAAAAAGCTTATTCTAAAACCGAACGTTCTCAAGTGCGCTGTTTTGGTGCTGATGATGTGCGTGAAGGTGTGGCGATTATGCATAATGAAGGTGTTGATGCATCAATTACGGGTAACTCAACTAATCCAACGCGTTTCCAACATCCTGTTGCGGGAACTTATAAAAAAGAACGTCAATTGCAAGGTAAGGCTTATTTCTCAGTTGCTTCAGGTGGTGGAACTGGTCGCACACTTCATCCTGATAATATGGGTGCTGGTCCTGCTTCATATGGTATGACTGATACTATGGGACGGATGCATGCGGATGCTCAATTTGCTGGTTCTTCATCTGTACCTGCTCACGTGGAAATGATGGGCTTTATTGGTATGGGGAATAATCCTATGGTGGGAGCAACTGTTGCAGTTGCGGTTGCCATTCAGGAAGCAATGTAGTAGTTACATTTGTTACATTAAAAAAGCAAACCAAGATGGTTTGCTTTTTACGTTCTATCGAGTTCTGCCACATTGTTTAGGATAATAATTCAATAACTGTTTTTAAATCTGATGATTTTTGATATAAATGAGTCATATGTGTTTCTACTGTTTTCAATGATATATATAGATTTTGTGCCACTAATTTATTGTGTGTCAGTTTTATTTTAGTTAAGAGTATGTTTAATTCTGCTTTTGTAGGCAATTGAATGAAGTATTTTAGTATGTTATGTTGTTCAAGAAATTTTATAATGGCTATTTGTGATGATTTGTAATGTGATAAATAAATATTAAATATTTCATGGCGTGGGAGTTGAGTATTTAATGTATCGGTTATGGTAAGGATTGCAGATATTTTGCCTAGATTATTTCTGATTGGCGTTTTAATAACATTATGTACCCATAAGTGCCCATCAATATTTAACTAAGAGCGAGCATTTTTACGCACACTACTGCCTGAGTTTATAATAGAACTTTCAATTTTATTCATTTCATCTACGTTATTTCCCCAGTATTTATGCATAAAGCAATCTAAATCGTGAATTGTCATACCTAGCAATTCACTAGAGCTGGAAAGTCCATAAATTTTTGCGTGGGATTGGTTGGTAATAATATATTTTCCAGTTTTGACATCTTTTAAATGTGCTGGAGAATCTAATTGAGGGATTAATTCCTCCATGTCTGCAACATACATAATTTCTCTTACTTTATGGTTAATGCAAAATCAGGGCAATACCCTGATGTAAAAGTCATCAATTACGATTATACTAATGCGTTATTTAAAGATAGTAATTATATCACTTTATAAGGGATTATGTATGTTAAACAAAAAGTTAGAGCTTTTACAAGATGGGTATACAGTTATTCACAATGTAATATCAAAATATAATAATTTTGGCTTTGTGAGAGTGAGGGACGCATTAAATGAATATAAAATATAATAAAACAAAAGCACTTGTCATCTTAACCATGTTGAGTATGATGGGGTTATTGGCATCAGATATTTATTTGCCAGCAATGCCTACAATGGTGAATTATTTTCACGTGAATTCTGCTAAACTACAACAAACAATCGGCATATTTCTTTTGGGGTTATCCTTTTTTCAATTGGTTTATGGTCCACTTTCAGACCAAATTGGAAGAAAGAAAATCATTTTATTTGGGGTTTTACTGTATGTTTTGGGCAGTTTTGGATGTGCTGTATCTACTAATATATATTTATTATTATTTTTTAGGCTCATTCAAGCAATAGGAGCCTGTTCTGGGCTGGTTCTTGGAAGGACAATTATTGCAGATATTTTCCCGCCTAAAGAAATTACTAATGTATATAATATTATTTATCCATTAGTTGCTGCATCTCCTGCTATAGCTCCAATTATTGGTGGATATTTAGTAAATCATTTTTATTGGGAATCAAATTTTATTTTTGTTGGGATATTTGGATTAATATTGCTTTTCTTATTAAAAGATTTTCCAGAGACAGCACCAGCTAAAAAGAAGAAATTTTGCTTTGGCTCAATTCTACAAGATTATGCGGTGATAATTAAGAATTTACGTTTTTGGGGCTTAACTGTCATTGTATTTTGCGTATATGGTGCTTGGTTTATTTATCTTACCCAGTCGCCATTTATTTTTATTGATCAATTACACTATAAGTCTTTAGATGTCGGATTTTTTTATATTCCTCTAGCCTGTAGTATCTATATTGGCAATTTACTGAGCAAGAAGATAAAGTTGAAATATGGAATAGAGTTAGCTTTAAGTGTTGGCTGCATGTTTTTTCTCTTCGGTGCATTATTGATGGCGATGATAACATTCTTTTTCAACATTAGCAGTGCTCTCCAATTAATAATTCCAATGTCATTGTTGGCTATATCTAATGGCTTTATCTTGCCACTTGGTATACCTGCAGCGATTTCCTTGAATCCTGATAAATCTGGAAGTGGATCTGGTTTAGTTGGATTCTTTCAAATATTTTTCTCTGCGATTTGTGCCTCATTTGTCGGAGAATTTTTGGGTGTAAGTATTTTTGTTATGAGTTCTACAATCCTATTATTAAGCATATTCGCCTGTGGATTTTATTGGATCAGTAAGCGGATTAGCAATCAAGTTATTAATTTGTGAAGATGGTGATAATTTGATACTCCAGGCTCAACTATTTGAAATGGTTAAATTATTGTTGCATTTTAATTTGGATTAAGCTCTGAATTTAAGGGTGAAATGTAAAATCACAGGCTGATAAGTAAATGTAGCGTAGCAAAGATAAATAAAGGAGTTATATTTAGTAAAATATTGATTATAAATCAATGTGATTGCCATGAATGTATGTCTGATTTAAATTTGTCTTACGTTTCGTATGTCGTTTTAATATTTATGTTCTCAGGTCATGTTTTTGTGGATTTTGCAACTTGAGTTGCGTAAACCTAGTTTAAAATTTTGCTTCCTTATATAACAATAATGTTATTGCATGTCATCTTGAATTATAATTAAGCCTGTTAAATATTTTAGTATATAGCAAGGATAATTATAAATGAAACGCTGCGTTAAAAAAAGTCTCTATTCTGGTTTATTGATATTGGGTTTTGTCAGTTGTTCTTATGCCGCAACACCGCTGGCAAATGAACGAACAATCACCGCCAGTGGTAATGGTGAGGTGCTAATTCCACAAACGCAGGCAACCTTTCAATTAGCGATTAATCAAACTGCCAAAACCGCCAAAGAAGCCCAGTTTGAAGTGCGTACTCAGGCGGATGGTTTAATCAAAGCCTTAAAAGCAGCCAATCCAATTAGCATTGAAACTGTGGCGGTGAATGTTGCACCAACATGGTCATATGCAAATAATACCTCTAAAATAACTGGTTATTCAGCTAGCTATGCAGTGCAAGTAAAGGCTAAAATCAGTGATGCGGGGAAAATTATTGATACCGCGATGGATAATGGTGTAACTAATGTCAATAATCCAGTTTTATCAGCCAGCCAAACGGAACGCGCCAAAGCCGAATTAGAGGCAATCAAATTAGCCACACTAGATGCTAAACAACAAGCTGATGCTTCATTAGCTGCGCTAAATCTTAAAGCAACAGGCATTAAGCAAATTAATATCCAAAATTCAAATCCAACTCCGAACCCTACGCCACGTTATGCTCTGATGCGCGCTGATAGCGCCAATTCGCCAGCACCAGCTACCTCGATTGAAGCGAATCAAGAAAATGTGCAAGCTAATGTTAGTCTTACTTTGAGTTATTAAATTTACCATTTAAGGAAATTATTATGGCAATTGGTTATCAAATTACGCCTAGTCCACAAAAGCATCTTTATCAAGTGCAATTGAGTTTTATTGCAACTTCAGCACACCAAGAGTTAAGTTTACCGACGTGGATTCCTGGTAGTTATATGGTGCGTGAGTTTAGTAAAAACATCATTGCGCTGAGTGTCAGTCAAGCGCAAATCGAGTTACGCAGTGAGCAAATTAATAAAAATACTTGGTTAATTTCTGGTTTAGAAGTTGGGCTGAGTGTTAGCGTGAATTATACGGTATATGCTTATGAGTATGGAATTCGTACCGCTTTCCTAGATCATACCCGTGGTTATTTTAATCCAAGCAGTTTGTGTTTGGCGGTAGTTGGCTGTGAAACTAGTCCGCATAAAGTTAGTTTTATTGATTTACCGACAAATTGGCAGGTCGCATCAGGCTTAAATCAGACTAGCGAAAATATCTTTGTGGCACAAGACTATGATGAGTTGTTGGATATGCCATTTGAATTAGGTCGGTTTAAACGCTTGGAGTTTATGGTCGCTGGAGTGCCACATTATTTGGTTTTATCGGGGACGATTTTGCCCTTTGATGAAGCGCGGATTTTAGCCGATATGCACAAGGTCTGCGAATATCAAATTAATTTATTTGGTGGCGTAGCTCCGTATCAGAATTACACGTTTATCTTGAATTTATCGGGTGAAATTTTAACTGGATTAGAGCATCGTAATTCAACGTTACTGATGGCACCAGCGCATTCGCTACCCAATTTAAACCGTAGTAATAATGAAGATTATATTAAATTAATGGGACTAATTAGTCACGAGTTTTTTCATACCTGGAATGTTAAACGGATTAAACCACAAGCGTTTACACCATATAATGTTGCTGAAGAAAACTACACTAAATTACTTTGGTGGTTTGAGGGCGTAACCTCATATTATGATGATTTAGTGCTGTATCGCACAGGTATAATTGATCAGGCTCAATACTTAAATATTATTGTTGAAAATTTGAATAATGTGTATAAATTTGCTGGAGTTACGCAGCAAAGTGTTGCCAATAGCAGTTTAACTAGCTGGGTTAAATATTATCGCCAAGATGAAAATAGCCCAAATAGCATTGTCAGTTATTATGTCAAAGGTTCTTTAGTCGCGCTGTGTTTGGATTTGTTGTTGCGCTCTAAATCGCAATTTAGCTTAGATAGTGTGATGTTGCATTTATTTAAGCTTTGGCAAGTTAATCCAATTGGGGTTGCCGAAGATGAGTTTCCTGCTTTAATTCAAGCTGCAACTGGCGTAGATTTAGCTGAGTTTATTCAACAGGCGACTGAGACTACGGAGATGTTGCCATATGTTGAGTTATTGGCTCAGTTTGGTTTAGATTTAACGACGCGCTTGGCAAAAAATCATCAAGATAGCGGTAAATTTAATTTAAATTCTTCCTCTGCTGTGCCGCTAGTGGTGGGCGATCTTGGTGCAAAATTAGATAAGCAAACATTAGGTTATGTAGTTAAAAATGTGTATGCGGATACTCCAGCCGAACGTGCTGGTTTGGCTGCAAATGATTTGATTATTGCGCTGAATCAAGTTAAACTAACGAACTTAGAGAAGCAATTGGGTTTTATTCAAAATTGTGAATCGATTGAGTTAACGCTTTTTCGTCAAGAACGATTATTAACCTTGAATATTGAGTTATCAAGTTGTGCAGTTAAAATTTTTGAGTTAGCCTTAAATGATGCTAAATTATTGTCAAATTGGTTATGAGTTGTGTCACGTGCTATTTTTAGAGTGAATGTTTACTTGTGGAATAGTTGTTTTATTAATTGATAGTTTGTAGATTAACTTTATTTTTAAAGGAGTGTTCGGATGAAAAAAGGGTTTAAAATATTAAGTTTGGCTGGGTTAGTGTGTTTTTCTAGTCTTGGATTTGCTGCGGAAGTTGCATTGCCACATATGAGCGCTGCTCAATTAAAAGCCAATGATGGTAAAAAAGGACATAAAGCTTATGTGGCATTAAATGGCAAAGTTTATGATGTTTCCAAAGTTGATGAATGGAAAGATGGTAAACATTATAAAGGCATGGTTGCAGGCACTGATTTAAGTTCAAATATTCATTTATCACCGCATGGACCTGGAATTGTTAATGATTTAAATTTGAAACCGATTGCCGTTTATCCATAATAAGCAATTAGTTTTTTGGTTTAATTAATTTATGTTAGGTGATTCTATGCAAGTGATTGATTTACGTAGTGATACGGTAACTAAACCTAGTCGTGGTATGCTTGACGCAATGATGCTGGCTCCAGTTGGTGATGATGTGTTTGGCGAAGATCCAACCGTTACGGAGCTTGAAGAGCGGTTGGCTGATATGAGTGGAATGGCTGCAGCCGTATTTGCACCAACTGGTACGCAGAGTAATTTATTGGGCTTGTTGGCGCATTGTGGACGTGGCGATGAATATATCGTTGGTCAATCGGCACATACATATATGTGGGAGGGTGGTGGCGCTGCAGTTCTTGGCAGTATTCAGCCACAACCTTTGGATTTTGAAGCGGATGGTAGTCTAGATTTAAACAAAGTCTATCTAGCCATCAAACCCGATGATGTGCATCATGCCCGTACAAAATTACTTTGTTTAGAAAATACGACAGGGGGTAAAGTTTTGCCGCTGGAATATTTACAGTCGATTCCATCATTCTGTCGAGAAAATAATTTAGCCAGTCATCTTGATGGTGCGCGAGTATTTAATGCGGCGGTTGCTTCTCGGGTCAGTTTGGATAAAATTAGCCGTAATTTTGATTCGTTGTCAATTTGTTTATCTAAAGGTCTTGGTACTCCTATGGGGTCGGTGCTCTGTGGTTCGCGTGAGCTAATTAAAGAAGCACGCAAGTATCGCAAAATGTTGGGTGGTGGAATGCGCCAAGCTGGAATAGTAGCGGCAGCTGGTTTGTATGCATTGGATAATAATATTGAACGCTTGGCTGATGATCATGTTAATGCACAGCTGCTTGCAACCGAGTTAGCGCAAATTGACGGCATTGAGTTAGTTGCAGTTAATACCAATATGTTATTTATTAAAGTGGCACATGGCTATGCTGAGCTGCGTAAAGCATTATTTAGCCAAGGTATTATTTTTCCTAAAGCGGCGAACAAAGCGGGTTTAATTCGCTTGGCAACTCATTTGGATGTGTCACATAGTGATATCTTACGTGTGGTGACTGAAATTAAGCGATTTATGCGTTAAGTGAAGTAGTGAAGTTCAAAATTAGCTTGCCATAAATAATAAAATTATTTCTTGGAGTATGCATTAGTTAACTAAAATGTTTTACGCGTTAATTATGGTCTTTTTGAATTGATTTATTTTCAGGAGCGGCGTATGCACAATATTTTATACAGCAATAACTCGTCATATTACAGTATGATTGCGCGGCTGGCTTTAGCGGAAAAAGCCGTTGCCGTTGCTTATGAATTGCATAACATTGATATTCATATCAAGATGGAGCAATTTGCGCCTGAGTTTGTCAGTATTCAGCCAAATATGACTGTGCCAGTTTTGGTATGTGATGGAGTGAATATTGCAGATAGCCATCAGATTTTATTGTTTGTAAATAAACATTTTTCTGGAATTGATTTGTGCCCCGCCGAAGATGAAGCCGCTATTTTGAAATCCTTGGATTTACATTATGCGTTTTCGATTGAAGATTTAACCATGGGCACTGCCTTACGTAAATCCCCAATTGCTGGGTTTGCTCTTGCTCGTGGTTTAAAGCGTGCTGCACGACGTTGTCAAGAATTAATGCATACTCATCCTGAATTTAAATCTGCCTGTGAAAATAAACTTCAGCTTGAGGATGAACGGCAGCGGCTAATTTTATCCAAAGAAAACAATTACGCTCAGGTTCTTGCGCAGGCGATTAAACTTTGTGATTATTTGGAAGTTGAGTTGTCACAGCACGAATTTGCAGCGAGTAAACACTATAGCCTTGCCGATGTGGTGTGGACGGTGTTTTTAGCGCGGTTAGTGATGGTAGGCTTTGAGAATTTTATAACTGAGCGTAAGCATTTGAAGGCTTATTGGCAAAAAATGACGCAACGAAAAAGTTATCCTGAAGCTAATTTATGTACTAAGATGCCACTCAAATTCTTGTTGAAAGTTATGTTTGCCTTGTTGTTTAAAAAATAAACTGCCGATGGTGATTAAGATTTAGCCTAATCACCATCTAATTCACATTGAAGGTTATCACAATTCAGCAACTGGATTAATAGCTGAAAATAAAATAACGGGTTATCAAAAATATGGCAATTAGCCCGATCGGTGTAATTTAATCCAAGACCTTAATACTCAAATCACCATCTTCATCGGTTTCAACACCATGAATATCGGTTTCAAAACCAGGTACTTCCCGCCCAATTTTCTCCAACATAATTAAATAATCTAGGACTTTACGCGATGAGCTGGTAATGCGTTCACCAGGCATAATTAGTGGCACGCCAGGTGGGTAAGGGAGTACCATTACTGCGCTAGTATGTCCTTCTAGTTCACTCAGTTTAATGAATTTAGCTTTGCCTTTAATTAATTTTTGAAAGGCTTGATGTGGGGTCATGGAGATTTCTGGCAAACAGTCAAAAGCATGATACATCATGGTTGGCAAATCATATTCTTTCATCAGGTTATGAATACGGCTGGCTAATTCTTGAATCCGCATTTTGCGGTAAAATTGCGGATATTCTTGATATAAATTCGGTAACATTTCGCGCACGGATAAATTAGCATCAAAAGCGGCTTTGAAATCATTCAAAATGGTGAGTAATTTCATTGATTTTGGACGACTAATTCCAATACTAAATAGGAACAGCAGGCTGTATGGACCAGTTTTTTCAACAATTACGCCGTGTAAATCAAGAAACATGCTGACTATTTCAGCAGGAATGCCAAATTCGACCAATTGATTATTTTCGATGCCTGGGGTGAGTAAAGTTACTTTCATCGGATCTAAATAAATGTGATTGGCGTCTTGATTTTTAAACCCATGCCAACGCTCATTGGGTTTTAATTCCCAACACTCCGCTTCGTGAATTTCATCGGGCTGCCAAACATCAAAGTACCAATCGTGAGCCGTTTCACGAAGTTTTTTTATTTCTTTGCGAAAATTAGTGCCACGTTTGACTGCTCGATTGATCAGATGATAACCACGTTCACCACGCATCATGGCAGCTGCAATTTCACAACTCGCGGTAATTTGATAGAGTGGGCTAGTGGAGGTATGCATCATATAACATTCATCCATTACGTCTTTGTCAATTTTGCCTTTGATATGGATCATTGACGCTTGTGAGAATGCCGCGAGTAATTTATGCGTGGAATGGGTCTCAAAGATAATTTGTTCGCCAAGTGCACTGTTACACATTCCATACTTACCCTTGTAAATCGGGTGGAAATTGGTGTAAGGAACCCACGCACTGTCAAAATGGAGCTTGTTAACTTTCAGCGTGCGTTTGATATATTCGGTATTATAAAGTAAGCCATCATAGGTTGAATTGGTGATAACGGCATAGCTTGGCCATTCGGCATAAATACTAGATGCGTCGATTTTAGCTTGAATGGATGCCGAGGTAAATTCGCTTTGCGGAATCCCACCCAAAATTCCGTAAGCATTGCGGGTTGGGCGGAGGTAAATTGGCACCACATCGGTCATCATCATGAAATGGCAAATTGATTTATGGCAGTTACGATCAACTAAAATCGTGTCGCCCTCACCAGCCGAGTATAAACCAACCATTTTATTGGCGGTTGAAGTTCCATTGGTTACAATATATGAATGATCTGAATTAAAGGTTTCAGCGATAAATTCTTCGGCTTCTTTATGTAAACCCGTGTGATCCAATAAGCTGCCTAGTTCTGGTACCGAAATTGAAATATCGGCTTTAAAGGTATTGGCACCAAAAAAATCATGGAAATATGCCCCCACGGGAGAGCGTGTAAATGCCGTGCCACCCATATGTCCAGGGGTACAAAAAGTATATTTATTGGAATTAACGTAGCGCATTAACTCTTTGGTAAATGGTGGCGTAATTACATTCAAATAGCTGGTAATTGCGCTGGCAATGCGTTTGGTATCATCGCTAATTAAGTGCTGATCGTATTGTAAAAAATCTAGATTTAATTTAAAATTGGATAATTCGAGATCTAATTCATTATGATTGGTGTTAATTAGAAAAATTGGCAAATCTGGGTTAATTCCTGCGAGCTCTTCTAATTCGGAGAGATTATTTGATTCCCAATCAACGATATAACTAACGATGCGCGCGTTGTGTTTTAAGGTGGAAATGCTATCATTGAGCGATGAGCTGGTAATGATATTGAAGCCTTGTTCGCTGAGTAATTGAGTTAACTTATTGAGAAAAAGCTTTTTTTGCTCATTTAGGCGATTGTGATAGGTGATTAAAATATCATTCATATTAATTCCAATTTAATTAAGCCGAAGTTAATTTAATCTAAACGCAAACTTATTGCGGAGCTAGAGAATTTTTGGATTCCTGTCGCAGTTTGAACAATTAACTCACCGTGTTCACCAATGTCGCTATGGATGCCACGTGCAATTATTTCGCCATGTTGCAGAATTTTAACGTTATGTTTAAGGTGTAAACAATTATCTAACCATTCGCGCCGAAGCAGAGCAAAACCAAATAATTTAAATTCATTAATCAGGTGATCAAGGTTGGCAACCAAATCTACTAACAGTTGATTGCGTTCCCAATTGGCAAGATTGTCAATCCCAATCCCAATTACACTATGATTGATTTGATCGCGGAAAATATTTTCAACTAAAATCCCACTAATTTTTAATTTGCTATTGGCTTGGTAAATATCATTTGGCCATTTAATTTGATTGCTAATGCGATAGTTTTTCAGGAGACGATTTACGGCGACCGCACAGAGCAAAGGTAAGAACTGTAAATTAAAATCTGCGGGAAAGTCATAAATGATCGAGGCGGTTAAATCATGTGCAATGCTGCTGAGCCAATGGCGACCAAAGCGTCCACGTCCAGCATATTGCCAATCGCAGCTAACAATAGTTTTATTGGCTAATTGGTTAATATGTTTGAGCGCATAACTGTTGGTTGAGTCGGTTTGACTGAGCAAATGCACCTGATAATCCAGTTGTTGTGCTTGCAGTAGCTCTTCAATTTTGTTTTGATTGAGCCAGTTTAGCGGATAACTTAACGTGTAATTACTGCCGTGGCTAATTACCGAGCCAGCTTTAAGTTTATTAATCCGTGCAATTATTGCCAAAGTCTGCAAGGTATTTAGTTCTAAAGCTTGGCTGAGTTGACCAATTGAAAGCGCGTTGTGCTGGCTGAGCAGTTGTAAGAGTTTAATTTCCATTGTTGCGAATCTGGGTAACTAATTTAGTGGTTGAGGTTGCAAATAAAAATGGAATGGAATGAACTGCACCACCATTGGCAATTACTTCGTTGCTACCCACAATTTTGTCTATACTCCAATCACCGCCTTTAACCAAAATATTTGGCATGATTTGTAAAATTAAATTTAATGGCGTGTCTTCATCGAAGTAGGTTACAAAATCCACTGATTCTAAGCTCGCCATTACCGCTAAACGATTCTCTTGCGAGTTAATTGGGCGATCATCGCCTTTGCCTTGGCGTTTTACCGAAGCATCGCTGTTAAGCGCAACGATCATGCTAGCACCAAGCGCGCGCGCTTGAGCCAAATAAGTGACATGTCCACGATGTAAAATATCAAAGCATCCATTAGTAAAAACTAGCGGTGTATGAGCTTTTAATTGCGCTAATTTGGCAGGTATTTCGTGAGGTAAAATGATCTTTTTCTCAAAGTCAGGAGTTGGGTAATTCATTGAGTTATTCCATGATTAATTTAATCAGCTATTATAGCATAGTATAATTTTTTTCTAAATAAGTTGAATTGGCTCAGTTATCATTAATAGTGATTAATAAAATTTGTTTTTAGTTGCTGAGTTTGAAATAACGTCGAGGGTCATGATGTGTCAAAATGGTTGTAATTTTTATACGATTGTGAGTACTCTTTATAGAGCTGATGAAGGGCATTAGCCAAATAAAAAAACAGTCTGAATAGACTGTTTTATAAACTATTTTTGAATTGGTAGCGAACGCTCTTTCCATTCACGAATTCCACCATCCATCGAGCTAACATTGCGATAGCCCATTTTTTGCAGATTATACGCGGCTAATGCGGAACGAAATCCACCACCACAATAGAGGACTATTTCAGCACTTTTATCGGCGATATTTACCGCAATGTCACGCTCTAAAACGCCGCGCCCAATATGAATTGAGTTAGGAATACGTCCCGCATCCCATTCGTTATCTTCACGGACATCGATAAAAATAAATTTTTCACCCGCAGCAAATTTTTGTTGAACTTGAGTTACGCTTAGTTCTTTAATTTGTGGGCGAATTTCATTAACTAGAATTTCAAAATCTGGATCGTGTTGCATAGAAGAATTCCTTTTAAATTAGTTTTGCGTTAGTTAGTTTAGTGATTAATTCGGTAATAGCTTTGCCGCGATGGCTAATTTGATTTTTGATTTCCTCATCGAGTTCGGCAACGCTGGCATTATGTTCTGGAACATAAAAAATTGGGTCATAGCCATGTCCATTAGTTCCACGTGCTTGATGCGCAATTTCACCATTGAAGATTCCCTCGGCAATTATTGGTTGCGGATCGTTGGCATTGCGCACGAAAACCAGCGAACAATAAAAATAAGCACTGCGCTGTGTTTCTGTAGTCATAACCTTGAGTAATTTATTGAGATTAGCTTGGTCTGATTTAGGTTCGCCCGCATAACGTGCCGAATAAATTCCTGGTGCGCCATCCAGAACATTTACACACAGTCCCGAGTCATCGGCGAGTGCAGGTAGTCCAGTAAATTTAGCGCAATGGCGGGCTTTATGCAGGGAGTTTTCGACGAAAGTATTAAATGGTTCATCGATTTCAGGAACATTTAAACTGGCTTGGGACACAATTTCAATATTTAATGCGGCAAAAATTTGTTGAAATTCACGAATTTTTCCTGCATTATTTGAGGCTAAAACTATTTTATGCATGCGGTATTTACTTAAAAATAATATGGTTATTGCTAAAATTTTGCTAATACGGTAAAATATCTCTTGAGAGATTGCCATATTCGAACTATTTCCAGTAAAGAAGATATTTCGTGGATAAATTTTACCACGCAATTTTATGTTGTGCTGGATAATTTCATCGTTCAATGGTATATAAAAGCAAAGATAAACCCAATTATTGGTGTAACCCAATGTGATTTGGTTAACTAAGATGTATGATTTTGGAGCGTAGAACCGCTGTAGCCATGGTTGAATTAGCGGCTCTGCTTTCAATCCTGTGTTATCAGTTGAAGATTTTATTTAATTAATTTTTATAAGCGAGACAAGAATGCAATTTAAAAAAATTACCGATTTATTATTAACAGGCAAAAAAGTTTTCATTCGTACCGATATGAATGTACCGTTTAAAGATGGCGTGATTGGTGATGATACGCGTATTCGTGCTGGTTTAACTACGATTAAATATGCGCTAGATAATGGTGCACAAGTTATTGTTGCAACTCATTTGGGTCGTCCTACCGAAGGGACAGTTGCTGATGCCGATCATGTTAAACCGGTGGCAGATTATTTGGGTCAGTTATTAGGCGTTGAAGTGCCTGTAGTTGCTGATTGGCAAGCGAATGGGGTTAAATTTCCAGCCAGTAATATTGTTATGTTAGAAAATGTACGTTGCAATAAAGGTGAAAAGAAAAATGTTGATGAATTAGGCAAACAGTATGCTGCGCTATGTGATGTATTTTGTTATGATGCTTTTGCTACCGCACATCGTGCTGAAGCTTCAACTAATGCGGTTGGTAAAAATGCTAACGAAGTTTGTGCAGGTTTATTAATGTCAAAAGAATTAGAGTCATTGGCAAAAGCCGTGGCAACCCCTGCTAAACCTGTGGTGGCAGTGGTAGCTGGTTCTAAAGTTTCAACTAAATTAACAATTTTAGATAATTTGGCTGATAAAGTAGATGTGTTAATTGTTGGCGGTGGGATTTTAAATACCTTTTTATTAGCGCAAGGTGCCAAAATTGGTGCGTCATTGGCTGAAGCAGATTTAGTTGCCGAAGCTAAAAAAGTTATGGATAAAATGACTGCGCGTGGCGCAATGGTGCCATTGCCACAAGATGTAGTAGTTGCCACCGAATTTAGCCCAACTGCGAAAGCTACCGAAAAAGCTTTAGCTGATGTGCAAGATAATGAAATGATTTTGGATATCGGTAGTCAATTTGCGACTGAATTAGCGCAGGTGCTTGAAACTGCTGGTACAATTATTTGGAATGGTCCTGTTGGCGTATTTGAATTTGATCAATTTGCCAATGGAACTAAAGTAGTTGCCAATGCGATTGCTAATTCGAATGGTTTTAGTTTAGCTGGGGGTGGTGATACCATCGCCGCAATTAATAAGTTCCAAATTTTTGATAAAATTAGCTATGTTTCAACTGCAGGCGGTGCGTTACTTGAATTCTTGGAAGGTAAGGAATTGCCCGCGGTAACGTTGCTAACTAGTCGCGCATAATCAAACTAGTTTAAACTAAGGCTAGGCTATCTATTTAGGTAGCCTTTCTTAATCTATTTTCTTGGCTTTTAATTGACCTCTTGCGGGTGTGTTAGTTAATCAGGCAGGAGAATGTGTGCAAAATTTAACTGAAATTGAGAATATAGAAAAATCCAATGAAGAAAATGTTTCTAGTGCTACTAAGTTTTTGGACTGGCAATGTATTTGCGGCGGTAACATTTTTGAATCATGATTATGCGAGTTATTATCACCCCTTAATCGAGTCGCGCGAATATCCGAAAATTAGTCTTAGCGAAAGTTATGGGGCTTTAATTTCTGAATCGGTGGTGCAAACTTATTCGGTGCGTGGGTTGTACAATTATTATCGCAATTTTGTTTGTGATCAGATTTATGCCAAGAGTTGTCGCAAAAATTTGGAGAATCTACAGAATTATGCTGGCTTGCGCTTGGAATCTTCAACGCAACTATTTAACGCAGATATTGAGAGCGTAATTGGCTCTAAAATGATTTATTCAACGCTGGGCGCAGATGGTCGTAGTCATCAAGTTTCTGGTGCGCTGTTGGTTCCTAAGCAAACCACGCCAATTAAAGGGATTATTCTTTTTTATCATTACACTGTTTTGGATAAACGTAATATTCCGTCTAACTTTAATCGCGATAATTTTTTACTGAGTCCGCTCTTAGCCAGTAGTTTAGTTAGTGCAGGTTACGTTGTGTTGGCTCCTGATTATTTGGGATTTGGGAGTGATGAGTCAAATGTTCATCCGTATGTAAACTTTTCCGAAGTTAATGCACTGAGTGGTATTTATATGTTGCAGGCGTATTTACGCTCCGCCAGTTTTAAAGCGGCAAATTTTGCGACAACACCAATTTCTGTGTTTCTTTCTGGTTATTCCGAAGGTGGTGGCTATGCTTTATGGGCAAGTAAGATTTTACAAGAGAGTAATTTCCTAATTCGGCATAATTTAGAATTAAATAAAACCATTCCCGTAGTTGGGGCATACAATATTTCCAAGGTGATGTATCCATTTATGTTTTCAAATGTGACAGATGATCGTGCTGATCCATATGACGTGGAAAATTATTGGGTGAGCGCGGTATCGAAGCCAGGCTTTTATGCCGCAAGTGTTAATGCCGCACTAAGTTATTCGCAAACTCCACATTTTGCAGAAAGTGCACTCTATAATGCAAATTTTATGCAGTGTGATAAATGTGTTACGCATGACCAACATTTAAATGCAACCCAGTTTTTGAAATCAGTAGCGCATAGCGATGGTCAAATGTATAACATTCTATTTCAACAAGCTACCGCATCTGGTTACGGTTATAATGAAAATTCATTATGGCTAATTGCGAGTGAAAATATGCGTAAAGATGATAGCTTTATTCGGCAGTTTACGCAAGCCGACATTTACAATTGGTATTCTAAGAGTCCAGTTACCTTATTGGCGTTTGAATATGATTCAGTTGTTCCGCGTTTAAATTCTGAAACGGCATATTTAGCGATGGCAGCACAAGGTTCACCTGCGGTTAAGTTGATGCTAATCCCTAATCAAGATTTTATGGTCAAAGGTTTAATTCCATTAAGTGATATGCAAGTCGATCATCCTTATGGGATTAAATTTATGTTGCCATTTGTACGCCGAGAGTTGGAATTAGTTAACTAATTTTGGCTAATTTGGGGGTGTTTTTGACGGAGTATACTACTAAAGCTTTTCTAATGGGTCTGGATTGCGGTATAATCTAAGGATTTAATTATTTTATTCTTAAAACTGTGACTAAGTTAGTCAGCAAATAGGCGATAAATTTAAGCTTAATTGTTTAAGCCTGATTTGGCTAGGACTTAGTTAGGTAGTTGCAATTATTAAAAAAATATAAGTATCAAATTAGCTTGGCATAAATGTTTACGAGCAATAATTTAAATATAACAAGAGGTTGAAATGGCAGTTTATTCAGTAAAGCAAATTTTAAATGCTGCAGTTGCAGTTGGTAGTGAAGTAACCGTACGTGGTTGGGTGCGTAATCGCCGTGATTCAAAAGCGGGATTATCGTTTGTGAGTATCAGTGATGGTTCATGCTTCGATGCTATTCAGGTGGTCGCCGAGGCTAATTTGTCGAATTATACTTCAGAAATTTTGAATTTAACTAAAGATTGTGCGGTGATTGCCGTGGGTAAATTAGTGGAGTCACTGGGTGGTGGACAAAAATTTGAAATTCAAGCTACTCAGATTGAAGTAACTGGCTTTGTAGAAAATCCAGATACCTATCCAGTTTCGCCAAAACGGCATACCGTTGAGTATTTACGTGAGCATGCGCATTTACGGATTCGGACTAATTTAATGTCATCGGTGATGCGCGTACGAAATACCGTTTCAACCGCTATTCATGATTATTTACAAACGAATGGTTTTAATTGGGTGCATACACCGTTAATTACGGCTTCAGATTGTGAGGGTGCGGGTGAATTATTTAAAGTTACTACACTCGACTTGGCTAATCCGCCTCGTGATGCTCACGGTAAGGTTGATTTTAAACAGGATTTCTTTGGACGTGAGTCATATTTGACCGTTTCAGGGCAATTAAATGTTGAAACTTATTGCATGGGTTTATCTAAAGTTTACACCTTTGGACCAGCTTTCCGTGCCGAGAATTCCAACACCACTCGTCATTTGGCTGAATTTTGGATGGTTGAACCCGAGATTGCGTTTGCTAATTTGATGGATGATGCAGCGTTAGCACAAGGGATGTTGAAACATGTGTTTAAAACCGTGTTGAATAAAAATAGCGATGATATGGGTTTCTTTAGCCAATTTATTGATAAAAATGTTTTGCCACGTCTAGAAGGTATGGTAAATGATAATTTTGAAATGTTAAGTTATACCGAAGCTATTAAGCGCTTGGAAGCCTCTGGTAAAGTTTTTGAAAATCCACTCTATTGGGGTGTTGATTTGGCATCAGAACATGAACGTTTCTTGTGTGAAGAGTTGATTGGTAAGCCAACTATCGTTACCGATTACCCAAAAGATATTAAAGCTTTTTATATGCGTCAAAATGAAGATGGCAAAACCGTGGCGGCGATGGATATTTTAGCGCCAGGAGTTGGTGAAATTATTGGTGGTTCACAACGTGAAGAGCGCTATGATGTGTTGGTTGCACGGATGCAGGAAATGGGTATTGAGCCTGCTGGTCTGGAGTGGTATTTGGATTTACGTCGTTTTGGAACTGCACCACATGCTGGTTTTGGCCTGGGCTTAGAACGAGCGGTAAGTTACATTACAGGTGTGCAAAATATTCGTGATATTATTCCATTCCCACGCACTCCAAAAAGTGCACCGTTTTAATGTTAAATAAATTTTAAGGTTCTGTGATGTTCAAATTAACAAAATTAACTAATTTATTCTTTGGCGTGCTTGTAGTTGGAGTATTAGGTGCTTGTTCGCCAACGCCAAATAATGTAACTTTGACGCTCACTCCGAGTAGTTGTGTAACTGGTGCCTATCCTGGTTACGAAGCTGTTGCTACGTCATATTCTAACGCATTTCCATTAAATGCGACGATGCCCGCAAATGCTCCATATTGTATGGCAGTGACATTGACCAATAACAATACGGGGACCAATGCGAATAATGTTCAGGTGTTTCAGGGTGGCTTACAGTTAAGTTATACAGTTGCAGGTGTTTCGTATTTAGCTAATATGATTGATTTTAATGCTTCAGGTATTCCACAGTCAACCTATTCTTATACACCTGTACAACAATTGGGTAATATTGCTTTATTTGACCCAAGTAATTGCGTAACAACGATTGGTTCACATGTGAATACGTTGAGTCAGGGTGGCGGACAATGTACTTTTTATTTAGGGATGGTTGGCGAGTCGCTCCCTGTTGGAACGTACCCGCTTCAGTTACAAGTAAATTATACTAATGGTAACGATAGTTATTTTGTTAACGCTGCATTTAATCAACGGGTTAATTTGTATGCGGGTGGTGATTTTACTGCACCTGGTTCGGTGGGGAATTATCTAGCCTTGTATAATGGCGAGAGCGCAAATATTGCGGAATCTACACCAGTTGCTTTTCCTGGGCAAGCAATAAAATTATTAACTCGTGATGCATATGGCGACATCTTTGCTTATGATGGGGTTAGTGTTTATGTGTTTAATGGTGGTAGCTCGTGGGCATCTATTGGTCTTCCTGGTGGTAGTGGTGTACAGATTAATGCGTTAAGTAGCGATAATCTCGGGAATGTCTTTGCGGCAACCACTGCTGGAGTGTGGACGTATAGATTATCGAGTGCAACGCCAATGTGGTCAAGTGTTGCTGGTGCTTCTGGAAGTGGTAGCTTTGCGGCGGTTCAATCAACACCTGTTTCTGGCCCGTCAAGTAGTACTCTTTTTGCTACGGATAATTCGTGGTCGACTAATCCTGCACTATTAGCCTGTAGTTGGGCAACTGGTGCAACTTGTGCATGGAGTCCAATGTTTGAAAGTGCCAACACCTTTAACTCACAAGCCTTAGCTGTTGAATCAGCAACCTTGCAATATTGGGCGAGTGGTAGCACAGTATGGCAGAATAATAATGGTGTATCGAGTGTTATGTTAAATGAATCAACGGTTGATACTCAAGCTGGTCCAATCGGTATTGACCCAATTGGCTTAATGTATGTTAGTTTTAATAATAACATTAATCACTTACTGATACCATCAGTCTTTTCAAATAGCAGTGCAACTGGTACATTGACACCGTTAACCTCGTCATCTGGTCAAGCCTTGTTGGGCGCGGCAAACGGCGTAGCAGTACAGAGCATTAGCTATAATGGTAGTAGCCTTGCGAGTGTTGTGGCCTATGGTAACAATTTATTCACTAGTGCTGATTTTAGCGGTGCAAGTTCCTTGGCGTATGTTTTGTTAGGATACTCCGCAGCAACACCAGTTGCAAGTACATATTGGACGCCAATAACCGGAATTAGTGGTGGTGCTGTCAATAGTGTAGCTTTTGGTAGTGTATTAACAACATATTAGAAACACAGGAATAAAGATTATGATTAAACGGGTATTGACTCTGGTGAGTTGTGCGGTGTTTTTGGTAGGTTGCTTGGGAATTGGTGAAGATAGTGCAAATAATATCCAGCTTTCAACCACGGCTGGAACTTGTCCAACTGGTGCGATTAATGCACCATATTGTATGGCGGTCAAGATTGAAAATAATCCTGGTGGACAGAATTATATTAATAGCACGAGTAATCCGATTAGTAGTATTGCGGTGACAACTAGTGGCGCGAGCAATATCATTTCTCCGATGTTTAATGCGAGCTCCATGGATCCCAATGGCTGTACTTCTGCAACGATAGCGCCTGGTGGCAGTTGTACTTTTTATGTGGCAATCTCGGCAGAATCCTATCCAGTTGCGACGATTAATCCAGTTAATATTACGATTAATTATACTGTCAATGATAGTTTGTTTGTAAATGGTGATCATACCGCATCGAATTCAACTACGATTTATGAGCGTACCAATTTGTATATACTCAATAATACGGCTAATCTTTGGGTTTGGAATAATAATGGGTTGAGTTATGCTGGGTTAGCGGAGTCGGCAAATATGAGTGGGCAAGCGCTGCTTTCAAGCACGCTGGGATACGCCACTGGTAAGCTGATTTTATCGAATAATAACTCGATTTGGAGCTATGGGAATGGCGCTGTTTCAGCTGCGGCAAATTCTGGATTATTGACTGGTTCAAATTTATTATTTAGCTTAAGTTCGGGGATTTATGCCAGCGCTTCTACTACTGGTAATATCTGGAAAGGTACCGAAAGTAGCTCAAGTCTAACTTGGACTAATACTACATTCCCATCTGTTCAAGTTAATGCCAATGCGTATGCAATTTCACCATCTTCAAACTTATATGTGGCATATGCTGGTCAAGCTTTGAATTGTAATGGAATACTTTCATCCTCAACAACCGCGGGTTGTCCAACTGAGGCCACTGGGTTTTCTGGTTCAATTACAGCTTTAGGTTATGCTGGTCTTTTGTATGCAGGATCAAATGGCAGTGGAATGTATTATGAATCAGGTACAGGTACTGCAGCTACGTGGGTACCAATTACACAGTTGCCAACAACGACACTAGGCACGGTTAATGTGATGAAAACCACGGCTAATTATGCTTATGTGCTAGCTGCGGATAGTCAGAATAATATTTGGAGTATTCCAGCTTCATCCACTAGCGCAACTCAAGTTACAACGACGCCAAGCTCGGTAACGGGTTTGGCAATTGATAATGCGAGTAGCGCAGCAAATATTTATTATGTGGCAAATAATCAGCTTTACTCATGCGGTAGTGGTGGTTTTGCGAGTTGTGCTCCAGTGGCATTAGCCAGTGGCTTAACAGGCACGATGTTAAATTTAATCATCGGCTCATCTTTGAGCACCAACTAAAAATTAGGAAATTATGTATAGCGAAAAAATCAATTTTAAACAAGCCAAATTTTATACTACAGTGAATGATTTGGCAAGTTTGCCACGCATTAATCAAGAAATTGCGATCGTTGGGCGGTCTAATGCGGGTAAATCAAGCTTACTGAATACATTGACCAACCAAACTCGTTTGGCATATACTTCAAAAACTCCTGGAAGGACTCAACATATTAATTATTTTGAGGTTAAAGAAGGGGTGCATTTAGTCGATTTACCTGGTTATGGCTATGCCAAAGTTCCTGAGGCAATTCGCACACATTGGGTACATTTACTTGGTAATTATTTACAGTTTCGTAAAGAAATCATTGGTCTGGTTTTGATTATGGATGCCCGCCATCCTTTAAAAGACTTGGATATTCAAATGATTGAATTTTTTTCACAAAATGGCAAGCCATTACATGTGGTGCTATCTAAAGCGGATAAACTATCTACTCAGGAAAAAATTAGGACTTTGCGTGAAGTACAACAAGCAATCCAAAATTATGGCTTTATTAATTTAAGCGTCCAGTTATTCTCTTCCTCAAAGAAAACTGGCGTTGAAGAGCTCGAAAATAAGCTTAATGAGTGGTTGATTTAATAAATTTAGAAAAATGCCAATCGTTAAGATTGGCTTTTTTAGTGCGTTCGACTAATTTATACAGCTAAACAATTAAATTGCTTTTTGCTTTAGTATATAAGTCCGCGAAGATGTTTCATTGACTTGTTTAATTTCAATAAAATAGTAGCTAGTGATTCATTTGTGAGCGTTCTACATAATATTTTGAATTTGTTCACGAATTTGTTCAATTAAGACTTTTAAATCAACGGCTTTTTGGGTGGTTTCAATTGAGACTGATTTAGAACCAAATGTATTGGCTTCACGATGCATTTCTTGGCAAATAAAATCAAGGCGTTTACCAACTGCGCCACCTTTAGTCAATAATTGTTTAAATTCACTGACATGCGCACCTAAGCGATCGATCTCTTCATTGACATCCATTTTTTGGCAGAAAAAAGCAAATTCCTGTTGCAAGCGGTTATCGTTAATTTCACTTTCACCAAGAACTTCACTTAGACGAAGTTTAAGTTTTTCGCGATAATCGAGTGTAATTTGCGCCAATAATGGATGAATGTGTTCAATGATAGTTTGAATTTGAGTTAAGCGGGTGTTTAGAATTTCTAAGAGTTTAGCTCCCTCTGCGGCTTGGGTTAATTTAAATTCTTGGAGTAATTCAGTAAAGCCACGTAAAATTGGTTCTTGAATATCTTCGAGGTTTAAATTTTGTTGTTTGATAATGCCAGGCATCGCGATGATTTGTGCAGCTGAAACAGGGGCTGGTGTATCATTTAGTTGGTTAATTTTTCCAATTAAGGCAAGATATTGAGTTAATAATTCATGATTTAAATGAAGTTCTTGATTTAGTTCTTTATTATCTTTGAAGAAGCACTTAATGTCGATTTTACCCCGGCTAATATTTTGGCTAATTAGATTGCGCATTAAGTTTTCCAGCGGTTTAAATTCATCCGCGGATTTAATGGTTATGTCTAAAAAACGGTGATTTACCGATTTGATTTCGAGCTGGATGAGTGATGAATTAATTTGAATTGGTTTAGCGGCGTATCCGGTCATGCTATAAATCATAGTTTTGCTTTCAGGGTTATGTTAAAATATTGTCCAATATTATAACACAGCAGTAAATTAGCAATTTTATCCAATCGTTGTGAGCGATTTAAATTATACGGCACTGGTGCGTTCTTGCTTTATGTGATACGTGTATATGGTACGCGGGCAAATGAATGATTTCAAGTGTGTTGCAAAAAGTTAAACTTAACTTTACTTGGTCTAATTAGTATTGGCTCCGCTTGTTTGTGGTTTTATATTGCTTATAAATGGTTTACTGATTTGCTGTTTTGAAAATTTTAGGAGTTGTATAATGAGTATAAAAGTAATCGTTTACTCAAAAGAAACTTGTCCATATTGTGTTATGGCGAAAAAATTACTGAGTGAAAAAGGTGTTACGGAAATTCAAGAAATTAGGATTGACTTGGATCCTGCCGCTCGTGATAACATGATTGAAATAACTGGGCGAATGACCGTGCCACAAATTTTTATTGGCGATACCCACGTTGGTGGATTTGATGATTTAGCCAAATTAAACCGTAGTGGTGATTTGGATAAGCTCTTAAATAGTTAATCTATTCTGACGTTGTGTTAGAATAGTTTGTAATGTTTCTTAATAATTTTATAAAAAGGTAATTCCATGACCGAACAAAATAATCAACCAGTTTTTAGTTTAGATAAAATTTTTGTTAAAGACATCTCTCTTGAAGTGCCACATGCACCACAAATTTTTTTAAATCGTGAGCAACCAAATATTGAATTAAATATTAGTTTTAACACTACTGCGGTTGAAGACGGTGTCTATTTAACGGTTTTACACGCAGTTGTGGATGCTAAAATTGGTGATCAACAAATGTTCTTAGTTGAAGTTGATCAAGCTGGTATTTTCCAATTGCGTAATATTCCTGTTGATCAAATGGATTTAATTCAAAATATTGAATGTCCAAACATGTTGTTCCCTTATTTGCGCGAAGCGGTTACCGATTTAACTACGCGTGCAGGATTCTTACCAGTTGTTTTAGCTCCGATTAATTTTGCATTTTTGTATCAACAAAAACAAGCACAATTAGCAACGGCAAGTGAAACTGTTAATTAATTTATACTAAAAGATATTATGCAAATTAATATATTGGGAGCTGGATCTTGGGGTTCAGCTCTTGCCATTGCGTGTAGCAAAGTCGCAGATGTAACTATTTGGTCACACCAAATCGAACATGCGCAATTTATGAGTGCTACCCGCAATAATCCCAACTATTTACCAGCAGAGATTGGCTTTGCTAATAATGTGAGCTTTAGCTCTGATTTAGACCAGTGCCTAAGTGCAAATTTAATAATTATTGCAACACCCTTAAATGCGATCCGTCAGGTTTTACGTCAAATTAAAACAATTAGCGCAAAAATCCCTGATTTGCTCTTAGTTAGTAAAGGCTTTGAGGCGCATACTGGTTTATTACCGCATCAAATAATTGAACAAGAATTGCCAGGATTTAAACGTTACGGTTTATTAATTGGTCCATCATTTGCTAAAGAAGTGGCGCAGGGTTTACCGACAGCAATTAGCTTAGTTGCGCCAGAATTGGATTTTGCGGTAAGCTGGATGGAAAAACTTCAAGATATTCCTAATTTCCGGATTTATGCTCATGATGATGTGGTTGGGAGTGAAGTTGGTGCTGCAGTTAAGAATGTCTTAGCGATTGCGGTGGGTATTTCAGATGGACTGCAACTCGGTTATAATGCGCGCGCGGCGTTAATTACGCGCAGCTTAAATGAGTTAGCTAGTTTGGTTCTTGCGTTGGGCGGTAAGCGTGAAACTATTTATGGTCTAACGGGGATTGGTGATTTAATTTTGACCTGTACTGGAGATTTATCGCGTAATCGTACCGTTGGTCAGGAGCTTGCATTAGGGCGAAGCATTGAAGAGATTGTTAAGAATTTGGGGCACGTGGCCGAAGGTGTTTCAACAGCGCGTGAAATTTATTTAAAAGCCCAAATATTAAAAATTGAGATGCCGATTGTCGCCAGTGTTTATCGAATTATCTATGAACATGCTGAAATTAAACAAGAAGTATTTGGTTTACTTAGTCGTCAACCAAAACCAGAATTTTTGAATGCCTAAAATGAAAAAAATAATTCTAATTGTTGCAGCGTATTTAACTAGCGTTGCTCATGCTGATTCTGCAGTTTTGACTAATTTTTTGGCGAATGCCAAAACAATTAAAGCTGACTTTAGCCAAACTATTGTAACTGGTAAAAAATCACGTACCACGCTAGGCACTATGGAAATTTCGCGTCCAAATAAGTTTCGCTGGGAATATACCCAAGATCAGCAATTGATCGTTAGTGATGCGAAGCAAATTTATCTGTATGATAAACCCTTGCAGCAAGTAACTATTCGTCAGTTGGGTAAATCGATTGATAAATCTCCAGCAGCAGTGTTGGCTGGGGCGAATGATTTACAAAGTGCATATAAAGTTAGCGATGTTGCGACTAAGGCCGCTGGATTAAATTGGGTGCGGATTGATCCTAAAATTAAAAATGATAACAATGGTTTTCAAGTGGTGTTAATGGGCTTTGATAAACAAGGCAAATTAAGTCAGATGCAATTTACCGATAGCTTTGGGAATAAAACCAGCATTAGCTTTAGCAATTTGCAAACTGGGGTAGCTATTCCTGCGAGTGACTATACGTTTACACCGCCTGCTGGTGTCGATGTGCTACAAGAATAATTCATGGATGAGAGAGCAAAGAAATGAAGCATAAAGTAAAGCAAATTCACTTTATTGGAATTGGTGGCGTTGGAATGTCTGGGATTGCCGAGGTTTTACATAATCTCGGTTATGTTGTATCTGGATCTGATGCTGGGCAAAGTTATAATACTGAGCGTTTAACTAAGGTTGGCATTCGCGTTGAAATTGGCCATGCAGCGAGTAACGTTGGTGCCGCTGATGTGATAGTTACCTCAACGGCAATTGATAAAACCAATCCAGAAATTCAATATGGTATTGAGCATCATATTCCAATTGTCCCTCGTGCACGGATGTTGGCAGAATTAATGCGCTTTAAATATGGGATTGCAATTGCTGGAACTCACGGTAAAACCACAACCACTAGTTTAGCTGCAGAAGTTTTAAAAGAATGCGGGCTTGATCCAACCTTTATTATTGGTGGTAAGTTAGCCACGACTGGTTCGAATGCTAAACTTGGTGAGGGTGAGTATTTGCTTGCCGAAGCCGATGAGTCAGATGCTTCGTTTTTGTTTCTTAATCCCATGATTTCGGTGGTTACGAATATTGACTTGGATCATATGGATACCTATGAACATGACGAAAATAAGTTGAAACAAGCGTTTATTCAATTTCTACATAATTTGCCTTTCTATGGGCGCGCAATTGTTTGTGGCGAAGATAAACGCCTCCAGGAAATTATTCCATCAATTAACCGACCAACGACAACCTATGGCTTAAGCGATAAATTTGATATTTACGCGACTGAGGTTGTTGCTGTAGGTGGTAGCATGAGTTATAACGTGCATGTTAAATGGCTGAATCTAATTTATCCGATTGTAGTAAATATGCCTGGTGTGCACAATGTACTGAATTCCTTATCAGTAATTGCCGTGGCGCTGGAGTGTGATGGAAAAATTGAAGATATCGCACGTGGATTAGCTAATTTTCATGGTGTTGGTCGCCGCTGCCAACATTATCCAGAAATTCAACATGCTGGGAAAACTGCGCTATTAATTGATGATTACGGTCATCACCCAGTTGAGCTTAAAGCGACCTTAAGTGCTTTACGTGGGGCTTATCCTGAAAAACGTATGGTCTTAATTTTTCAACCGCATCGTTATACACGCACGCGCGATTTATTTGATGATTTTGTCTCGGTGTTATCAGATGTTGATCAGTTAATTATCACTGAAGTTTATCCAGCAGGTGAAAAACCTATCGCCTTAGCCGATGGTCGAGCTTTAGTGCGGGCAATTCGCTTACAGGGTAATGAGAATGCTATTTTTGCTGAAGACATAGTGGATGCAAAACGTAAATTATTTAATATTTTACAGCAAGACGATCTAGTGGTAACCATGGGGGCGGGTAGTGTTGGTAAATTACCAGCAATGCTTAACAATGACTAAGTTAATTTATAAAGCGAGATAAAAATGGAATTAAGCAAGAAATACGGTAAAGTTGCGGTGGTGATGGGTGGAAAGACTACTGAACGTGAAGTTTCATTAATGAGTGGTAATGCCATCTTAAAATCACTGTTTAAAAGTGGTGTCGATGCATTTAGCTTTGATCCATCGCTTGAACCGCTTGCTAATTTAGTTAACTATGGTTGTGAACGTGCGATTCTAATTATTCATGGCAAAAATGGTGAAGATGGTAAATTACAAGGTGCGATGGAATATCTAGGAATCCCTTATACTGGTTCTGGCGTGATGGCTAGTAGTATTGGAATGGATAAATATCGGACTAAACTTATTTGGCAAACCCTAGGCGTACCTGTTGCAAAATCACAATTTGTTGAAAAAGCTAATTATAATGTTGCCGAATTTAAGTTAGGTGTAAATTTACCTGTGGTTGTGAAACCTGCTGATGATGGTTCAACTTTGGGTTTAAAAAAAGTTTATCAAATTGAGGATTTAGCGGCTGCGATTAATTATGCCTTTGCCGCATCAAATAAAATTTTGATTGAAGAAATGGTGATTGGACCCGAATTTACGCTTACGATTATAGATGGTAAAGTTTTTCCGATTATTAAGATTGAAGCACCACAAGGCGAATATGATTTTGAAAATAAATATTATAGTGATGAAACTAAATATATTTGTCCATATGACCTTGGCTCGCTACAAGCAGAAGTTGAGCGTTTAGCTTTAATTGGTTATCATGGAATTGGCGCAAGTGGTGTTACGCGTTTAGATTTTATGTTAACGCAAGACAACCAAATAGTTTTTTTAGAAATTAATACTTTGCCAGGTATGACTGGACATAGCTTAGTGCCACAGGCCGCCGCTGCGGTGGGAATTGATTTTGACCAACTCTGTTTATTAATCCTTGACGGAGCTGGACTTGGTAAGTAAATTAAGTTACCTTGCTTTTGATAATATTAAGCGCAATAATCGTTTAGCTTATTTAATTAATTTTTTAAGTGTCATGATCTTGCTTTTTTGTGGTGGGTTATACACGGTTAAGCATTGGTTCACGGTTGAAAAAATTGTAATTACTGGTAATATTGAGCATGTAACACCTGTACAATTATCATATATAGCACATAATAAATTGCATGGAACTTTTTTTACTTTGGATATTGCGGAATTAAAAGATGAGTTTCAGGCTTTGCCTTGGGTGCGAAAGGTCTCGTTGCAACGTCACTTTCCGCATACCATTGTAGTTACGCTAGAAGAATATAATGTTATTGCGCGAATTGGTGACGATGCGCTTTTGGCCAAGAGTGGCGAAGTATTTGGCGGAGCAGATGACAGTATAAGCTTACCAACGTTTTATGTTGAACCAAGTGCTGCAGGCGTGGCGTTGGCTAAATATCAACAGATTCAAACGGTTTTACTGCAACATAATGATAGCATGGTTAAGCTGTGGTTAGATAATCCTAAAATTGCGCGCTTCGTGACGACAAAAAATTTAACAGTTACAATTTGTGATGAAAACTTAAGTTCAAAATTAGCGTTATTAAATCAAGATTGGGATAAGCTTTACCAACTAAACCCAAATTTAAATAGCATTAACTTTTGTTATAAGAACGCTTTAGCGATCAACTCTAAATTATAAAAATAAAAGAAAGTATGGGAATGAGCGGGAAACTAATTTTTGCCTTGGATGTCGGTAGTTCTAAAATAGTCTCACTAGTTGGTTCTTTGGGTGAACGGGTAGCTATTTTGGGTATTAGTAGTTATTATTTTGTTAATTCAAAGCGTAATAATGATTTTACGATGATGAGTAATGGTCTAATTTGTGATATTGAACGCACTGGTCAGAAAATTGCTCAGACACTCCATGAAGCACAAATTAATGCAGATTGTTCCACTGGTTCGCTAATAACTAATATTGCTGGTAACCATTTGCGCAGCCTCAATTCTCAAAGTTTGCAAGAAATGGGTAGTTTACCAGTTAATGCGGAAATTATTCGTTTGTTGGTAGAAGATGCTAAACGCGTAGATATCCCAAATAGTTATGACATCATTGATTATGAAGTTCAAGAGTATTTAGTTGATGGTGAGCATTTAACACTTAACCCGCTGGAATTAAGTTGTAAAACGGTTGAGTCTAATGTGAATCTATTTTTGAGTGGTAAAATTCCATTGGCAAACTTAAAAAAGAGCATCCGCTATAGCTCATTTGAAGTTGCCAAAATTGTTCCTGCGCCAATTTTATCGGCCTTGGCGGTTTTAAATGATGATGAAAAAGAGCTTGGCTGTTGCTTAATTGATATCGGTGCAGGTACAACGGATGTTGTTGTTTATCAAGCTGGGTTTGTGCGTTATATGGTGTCTATTCCAATTGGTGGTGAAGATATTACTCGAGATATTGCAAGCGTGCTTAAAGTTGCACGTAATTTAGCCGAGGATTTAAAATTAACTCACGGTAGTTGTAATTATCATGCGGTAAAATCGACGAATGAGGGAATTAATTTAATTGACCATCGTGGTGAAAGTGTTTTAATTTCACGTAAGTTACTGAATGATGTTATTTCAGAGCGGATGAAGGATATTTTACAGATTGTTAAAACGCAATTAGACAATAATCAGCTATATGATATAATTGATTCTGGATTGGTTATTACAGGTGGTGGGGCGTTGTTAACTAATCTAAAAGAATTTGCTAGTAAATTTTTTGATATCAAGGTTAGTATTGGAGTTCCTCGTTATGAGGGTGAGTTTGCGGATATTGTGTGTAATCCAAAGTTTAGCACTGCCATTGGTGCTTTATATTTCGCAAATGAGTTTATGTTATATAATAAGTATGCCGACGAATTTAAATTTGTTGCAGAGCATAATTCAACATTAAGTAAAATTAAAAATTTTTTCAAGAACATGTAAAGGGTTAAGAATGAGTCATTTCTTTGAAGTTTCAGGTAGCGAAAATAGTTATAACCTTGGTGAAGTTATGACTCATGAAGGTGAAGTTATTAAAGTTATCGGAGTTGGTGGCGGTGGTTGTAATGCGGTGGATAACATGATGCGTAGTGGTGTTAAGCACGTTGAATATATTTGTGCTAATACCGATGCCAAGGCTTTGAGCCGTAATCAAGCGCACCATTTGATTCAACTTGGGCATAGCTTGACACGTGGTTTAGGCGCTGGTAGCGTTCCTGAAGTTGGAAAGAAAGCTGCGATGGAAGACCGTGAAAAATTAGCCGCACTGCTAAAAGGTACTGATATGCTATTTATTGCATCAGGTATGGGTGGTGGTACAGGCACTGGTGCTGCACCTGTGATTGCGGATATTGCACGGAGTTTGAATATTCTAACTGTTGGGGTCGTTACTCGTCCGTTTCAATACGAAGGTGAAAAGCGCCGTAAAATTGCCGATGAAGGCATTAATGAAATGCGTAAATTTGTCGATTCGTTAATTGTGATTCCAAATGAAAAGTTAATGACCGAGTTGGACGAAGATGTTTCAATGCGTGATGCTTTTGCCGCCGCAGATGAAGTTTTGCGTGGTGCGGTAGGTGGAATTACTGAGGTAATTAAAACCCCTGGTTTAATTAGTTTAGATTTTGCCGATGTTAAAACGGTTATGTCTGGTCGCGGTATGGCAATGATGGGGTCTGGTGCTGCCAAAGGTCAACACCGTGCAACTGAAGCAACCGAAAAGGCTATTTATAGTCCATTGTTAGATGATGTGTCGCTTGAAGGTGCGCGTGGAGTGTTAGTTAATATTTCTTCTGCACCTGGTGCTCTAAAAATGCGTGAATATCATGAAATAATTGGTTTAATTCAAGATAAAATTCACCCTGATGCTGATTTTAAAGCTGGTATGGCGGAAATCGATGATATGGACGAAGAAGAAATTCGTGTAACGGTTATTGCAACTGGTTTAAATGATTTACAAAAAGCTGATGCGCAATTATTGTTACGTGAAGATAAATTGGCTTTTGATGCTAATCTTGCCAGCCCAGAAGTTACTGAAGCCGCGCCAACTACAAACAATCAATTTGCTAATTTCAATAAGAATGTTTTCTCAACGCCAGCGTTCTTTAGAAAAAATCGTGCATGATTTATCAAAGAACGATCAAGGCACCTATTAGTGTAATTGGTGTCGGATTGCATTCTGGGTGTCGGGTATCATTAACCTTGCTTCCAGCTAAAGTTGATCAAGGGATAAGTTTTGTGCGCACAGATTTACCCGAGCGTCCACAAATTAAGTGTCATCCTTTTTTGATTAATGATACAAGATTATCTTCAACTTTGGTGGATGAAAATCAAGTTCGAGTTGGCACGATTGAGCATTTGATGTCGGCTTTTGCCTGTTTCGGGATTGATAATATTGTGGTTGAATTATCGGCACAAGAAACCCCAATTATGGATGGTTCCTCCAATTCATTTCTCTATTTATTGGAACAAGCCGAGATCGTTGAACAATCTGCAAAGAAGAAATATATTCAAATTAAGCAAGAGATTGAAGTTCGTGATGATAAAGACAATAAGTGGGTTAAATTTACTCCTTTTGAAGGCTATAAAGTTAAAATAATCACCGATTTTGGCGGACACCCAGTTTTTAAAAAAGAATATAGCACGTTTGAGGCAGATTTTGCGAAACATTCGTATATCGAAGAGATTAGCCGTGCACGCACATTTGGCTTTATGTATGAAGTAGAGTACATGCGTAAGAATGGCTTAGCGTTGGGTGGTAATTTGAATAATGCGATAGTTTTAGACGAAGAGAGTGTACTGAACGAGGGAGGGCTACGCTTTCCTGACGAATTTGTTCGCCATAAAATTCTTGATGCAATTGGGGATTTATATATTATTGGTCATCAAATTATTGGTGCCTTCGAGGGATATCGTTCTGGGCATGCCATTAATAATCAATTGTTGCGTAAATTATTAAATCACCCAGAGAGTTGGGAGTTTGTAACTTTTAATGACTCTGAAGATGTTCCATCCAGCTTTCATTATATCAAATAGTTAACGAAGATGTCATCACGACATCTTTTATTTTTATATAATCTGTGTCTAGTTAGGTATTAAATGACAACCTGTTTTTTTTGTACTAATCAAGGTGGTAACGTTCTATATAACTGTGAACTGTATCGTATAGTTTTAGTCGATGATGCCAATTATCTTGGTTATTTGCGTGTGGTTTTAAACCAGCATCGCAAAGAATTAACCGATTTGAGTATTACGGATAACTTAAGTATGTATGCTGCCGTGATTAAATGTGAACAGATTTTGCGCCAGTTATTTCAGCCCGAAAAAATTAATTTAGCGAGTTTTGGTAATATGACGCCACATGTGCATTGGCATGTGATTCCGCGCTTTATTAATGATCGCCACTTTCCTAATCCAACCTGGGGTGAGGTGACTAATTTAGATTATGCGCCAAGTTCAGCGTTGTTGTTAGCACAGCAAAATTTAATTCAAGAATTTCAATCTTTATTTTTAGCATAGGTTACCATGCACGAATTTGTTCATTTACGCCTTCACACCGAGTTTTCGGTGACCGATGGCATTCTCCGAATTAAACCGGTTATTCAACAAGCGGTAGATAATAAAATGTTGGCACTAGCCTTAACCGATCGTCATAATATGTTTGGTTTGGTTAAATTCTATAAAAATTGTCGTAGCAAAGGCATTAAACCAATTCTGGGTAGTGAGGTTAATGTTGAAGGAGCTGAATTTAATTACCGCTTAATTTTGTTGGCAAAAAACATCACCGGTTATCGGCAAATTTGCGATTGGTTAACGCTCTCCTATGTGGAGAATAAAATTCTAGATGTGCCACATATCAAGGAAGAGTGGTTGTTAGCTCAAGAGCAATCTGATGTGATTGTACTCTCAGGTGGCGTTTTTGGCGATATCGGAGAATTTAGTCGCCAGAGGAAATTTAGTGCGGCTAAAACGCAGATTTTACGTTGGCAACACTGTTATCACGATAATTACTTTTTGGAGTTACAACGCTTTCAATGCGAAGAGAGTAATGATTTAATTGAACTGTCATTGCAACTCGGGAGTGAGTTAGGAATATCGGTAGTAGCGACGCATCCGATTCAATTTGCTAAACCAGACGATTATTTAGCACATGAAGTACGGGTATGTGTTGCTGATGGTGAAATGTTAGACGATGGTAATCGTAAGCCTAAATATGGTCAAGATCAGTATTTTAAATCTTCAGCAGAAATGATTGAATTATTTAGCGATATTCCTGCAGCGGTTCATAATAGTGTTGAGATTGCTCGTAAGTGTAATTTGGAAATTACACTCGGTAAATATTTTTTACCCGATTTTGCTACGCCAAATGCGGAACCACTGGAAGAGTATTTATCTATTTTAACCCATGCTGGTTTAGATCAACGGATGTTGGAATTATTTCCCAATGATCAACAGCGTGCGAATGAAGAAAGCACGTATCGTGCACGCTTAGAGCTTGAGATTGAAACGATTATTCAAATGGGGTTTGCGGGTTATTTTCTAATTGTCGCAGATTTCATTGTCTGGGCAAAGCAAAATAATGTGCCAGTTGGACCTGGACGCGGTTCGGGTGCTGGTTCTTTGGTGGCGTTTTCGCTGGGAATTACCGACATTGATCCACTACGCTATAGTTTGCTATTTGAGCGCTTTTTGAATCCTGAGCGGGTATCAATGCCAGATTTTGATATTGATTTTTGCCAAGAAACTCGTGAAAAAGTAATTCATTATGTTCAAGATAAATATGGCGCCGATGCCGTATCACAGATTGCAACTTTTGGTACAATGACCTCTAAAGCAGTAATTAAAGATGTTGGTCGAGTTTTAGGGCTGCCATATGGTTTATGTGATTCGTTGTCGAAATTAATCCTGAATACTCCAGCTAAAGGCTATGGTTTGCTTGAGGCGTATGAAGAATTCCCTGAGCTAAAACAACGGATTGATAATGCCGATGATGAAGTTCGACGTTTGTGGGATATGTCATTACAATTAGAAGATTTAACCCGTAATGTTGGAAAGCATGCAGCGGGTGTCTTGATTGCGCCAAGTAAACTTTCGGATTTTTGTCCATTATATCTTGCTGACGGTATGCAGACCTCACAATTGGATAAGGATGATGTTGAATCAATTGGTTTGGTGAAATTTGACTTCTTGGGTTTGCGTAACTTAACTATTATTCAAGAAGCGGTGAAAAATATTGAGTCATTGCATGGTGTAAAGTTACATTTATCCAATTCTGAATTTGATGACCCTAAAGTTTATGAATTACTTCAAGCTGGTAATACCTCTGCAGTATTCCAGCTGGAGTCGCAAGGAATGAAGCGCTTATTGGTTAAGCTAGAACCGAGTCGTTTTGAAGATATTATTGCAGTTTTGGCATTATATCGCCCAGGTCCATTAGGTTCTGGGATGGTTGATGATTTTGTTAAGCGTAAAAAAGGTGAGGCAGAAATTGATTATTTTCACCCAGATTTGCGTGAGTCATTAGATCCAACCTACGGGGTGATTGTTTATCAAGAACAGGTGATGCAAATTTCGCAAATTATCGGTGGTTATACTCTTGGTGGTGCCGATTTATTGCGCCGTGCAATGGGTAAAAAGAAAAAAGAAGAGATGGATAAGCATCGCGCAACTTTTACCGATGGTGCGCTTAAAAAGGGTTATGCGGCTGCGTTAGCTGAAAAGCTTTTTGATTTAATGGCGATGTTTGCGGAGTATGGATTTAATAAATCGCATACCGCTGCTTATGCGGTAATTTCTTATCATACCGCGTACTTAAAAGCTTATTATCCAGCGTGTTTTATGGCAGCGACATTATCTTCAGAATTGGATAAGACCGATAAACTCTATGAGTTTTATCAAGATTGTTTGGCGAATGATTTAACTGTATTACCACCAGATATTAATCATTCATTTTATCGTTTTACGCCAGTGCAGCTTGATACAGACGGTAAAGTGGAATATGGAATTCGTTATGCCTTGGGTGCGGTTAAAGGTTTGGGGCAAAATGTAGTCGATGTGATTGTCGCTGAGCGTAAACAAAATGGCGCTTTTAAAGATCTAATTGATTTTTGTCGCCGTGTGGATAAGAAGGTAATTAATAAGCGTACCTTAGAGAATTTAGTTAAGGCTGGATGTTTTGATGAATTGGAGCCAAATCGAGCGTATTTATTCAATAATTTAGCTAAAATAATGATTCATATTGATCAAGAGCGCGTGAATGAGAATCAGGGTTCATTATTTGATGTGTTTGCTGGCGAAGAAGCGCAAAACATTCAACAAATTAACTTAGACCCATATACCGTATTTAGTTTAAAAGAGCAACTTACACTTGAAAAACAAGCAATTGGTTATTATTTAACCGCAAGTTTATTTGATGAATATCATGACATTGCTAAAAAATTAGAAATAATGCCGTTAAGTAAATTTAATACCGAAGATGAAGACATTCAAGAAATTGTTAATGCGCGTTATGCAAAATTGAAGCCAAAGGTTTTAATTGCGGGAATTATCAATTATATGGGCTCACGTCCAACTAAAAAAGGTGGGAAAATCGCCTTTATTCGGATTGAAGATGCGAGTGGAGAACTTGAGTTTGTAGTATTTAATGATGATTTTGAAAAGTATAAACATTTGTTTAAAATCGATGAATTAGTGTTTGTTGAGGGTGAGGTGATTTATGATTCATTCCGCGATGCAATTAAAGTTAATGCGAGTCAAGTATTTCAATTAGACGAAGTAATTCAACAGCGTGTGAGTTCATTGGAGTTAGAATTTAACTCACAAGATGACTGGAATAATTTGAAATCAATTTTGCAATTAACTGCTGATGGATCATGTGCCGTTAAAATTAACTATGCGAATTCGCAAGCAAAATGCAGTTTGCTACTTGGTGAGGCAGCGAAATTTAAACCAAACTACACTAATTTAGAGCAACTGAGTGATATAGTTGGAAAAACCCACTGGAGACTGCAGTTAAATAAGGTATAATAACGACTTTATAACCTATTTTTATTGAATTAATTTGGATTAATTATGAGTCAAGCCATTAATATTGTGATTTTAGCTGCAGGTCAAGGTAAACGGATGAACTCTGCGCTACCTAAAGTGTTGCACCCAATTAGTACTAAACCAATGTTACAACACGTGGTTGAAACAGCTAAGCTACTGAACCCAAGCAAGTTAATTGTGGTTTATGGTCATGGTGGTGATCAAGTACAGTCTATAATGAAGAGAGCAAATGCAGATGATGGGCTAATTTGGGCACACCAAGATGCACAGCTTGGGACTGGACATGCACTAAAATGCGCTTTGCCATATTTAGATCAAACTGGTATTACTTTAGTTTTATATGGTGATGTTCCACTGATTGGTGTTACGACTCTAGAGCAGATGTTGGCAAAATATCAACAAAATTTAGTAATTTTGACCGATGAAATTGACAATCCACATGGTTATGGTCGAATTGTGCGCAATGAAGTTGGGCAAATCGTTCGTGTTGTCGAAGAGAAAGATGCCAACGCGAGTGAACGTGCGATTCGTGAAATTAATACGGGTTTTTATTTGCTACCGAATCAGCATTTGGCAGCGTGGTTGGAGCAATTGTCAAATGATAATAGCCAAGGCGAATATTACTTGACAGATGTGGTTGAATTAGCACAGCGTCAAAATGTCGCGATTGATTATGTCTTAGCACCACATCACTACGAAGTATTGGGTGTGAATAATAAATTACAACTTGAACAATTAGAGCGCTTTTATCAAATTATTCAGGCAAATAAATTGCTTGAAGCAGGTGTTACATTATTTGATAAACGGCGCATCGATATTCGGGGTAGCTTAAGTGCGGGTAGCGATTGTTCGATTGATGTTAATTGCATCTTTGAGGGTGTAGTCAAACTTGGTAACAATGTCCAAATTGGTGCCGGCTGTCATTTAAAGAATGTAACGATTGCGAATAATGTAACGATTAAAGCCTACTCATTGTTAGATGATTCAGTAGTTGCCGATGGTGCTCAGATTGGTCCATTTGCGCGCTTACGTCCTGGGAGTAGTTTAGCCGAAAATAGTCATGTCGGTAATTTCGTGGAAATAAAGAATAGTTCTCTGGGTATCGGTTCAAAAGTTAATCATTTAACTTATATTGGTGATGCCTTAATCGGAAATAAAGTTAATGTCGGCGCAGGCAGCATAACCTGTAATTATGATGGCAAAAATAAATTTAAAACCATAATTGGTAATAATGTTTTTATTGGTTCAGGCACAATGATGGTTGCACCCGTAAAAATTAATGATGGTAGTTTGATTGGTGCTGGTTCTGTGATCACACATGATACACCAGAAAATGAATTAACACTTGCCCGCGCAAAGCAAGTTACAGTTAGTGGTTGGCATAAAAGTAATAAAAAATAAGGAATGGTTATGCGTATTAAAAATTTAGCTAGTCTGCTTGGCTTGGCAGCAGCCATGACTGGTTGTGGTTTATTTGGTCCAACCTATTCAAAACCGAATACGGATGATCCTAAATCTTTTCCTAGCCGTGATATTTTAGCGACGACGGAAAGTGCTAATTTACCAGCTATGGCTTGGTGGAAATCATTCAATGATCCACAGTTAAATCAATTAATTGAAAGTGCATTACGAAATAATAATAATATTCAAGCTGCAATTGGTAATATCGTGGCAGCGCAAGGGCAATTACGTTCGGTACAATTTGCTTGGATTCCAACTGCAGGTGCTAGTGCTGGTTATAATAGCACCACTTTAGTTGGTGAGGGTTATAATTTCTCAGCAACGCCAGCCTATTCGTTGAATATATTCCAGCAAATTCGTTCGCAACAATATGCCGAAGCTAATTATCAAGCTGTGCGTGCGGCAAAAGATACGGTGCGACTATCGGTAATTAGTCAAACGGCAACAGGGTACTTTACTTTGTTGGGACAAGATTATCAGTTACAATTGCAAAAACAATTGGTTAAAGATTTAAAGGCGTTGCTTGAATTTGCCAAAGTGCAGTATAAAGCGGGCTATTTTTCACTTTATCAAGTGCAAAGTTATCAACAACAGTATGATAGTGCTTTAGCACAAATTCCTCTGATTGAAAATAATATCGTGGCATCTGAAAATGCATTAAGAGTATTATTAAATCAAAATCCAGGTAATATCAAGCGTGGTCTGAAATTTACGCAATTGAATAGTTATGGTATTATTCCTGCGAATATTCCATCAACGGTACTGAGAAATCGCCCAGATGTACGCCAGTCTGAACAACAGTTAATGGCTGCGAATGCCAATATTGGGGTTGCGACTTCAATGTTCTTTCCGACCATTAGTTTAAGTGGAACTGAGGGAACAGCAGCTGCTGCATTAAGCGGGTTATTTAAGTCTGGTACGGATTATTGGGTTCAATCGGCGGCTGTTGCTATGCCAATTTTGAATTTTAGTATCTATGGTCAAATTCAAGCGGCAAAAGGTCAATATTATGCAGCGTATTACAATTATTTGAACACAGTGCGTTCAGCGTTTGCTGCAGTTGATAATGATTTATCGGCACATCAACAATCAACGGTAAGTTTGAAAACCCAAATTGAAGGGTATGATAGCAGTAAATTAGCTTACAAATTAGCTGAATCGAGCTTTACACAAGGCTTATTTAGTAAACCACAATTGCTGCAAAATGCGGTTACAATGGATCAATCGGCATTAGTTGTGCAACAAAGTAAATTGCAACAATTAGGTACAATTGTCCAACTATATCAAGATTTAGGTGGCGGTTATAGCTATAATAATTTCGAGAGCACTAATAAATTTGGTGACGGACACGATTGGGATTAATAAGGATAATATAAATGCAAAATAGATTAAGTGGTAAAACGGTTTTAATTACTGGTGCGAGCTCTGGAATTGGTGCAGCTTGTGCCAAAGAATTTGCGCGTTTTGGTGCGAATCTAGTTTTAACTGCGCGGCGAGTTGAGCGTTTAGAACAATTAAAAGTTAGATTACAAAGTGAATTTAACGTAAAGATTTTTGTCATTGGGATGGATGTGACCAATCCCAAACAAGTCGCAACAGCCTTGAATCATTTACCTGATGCAATTCAACAGATTGATGTATTGGTAAATAATGCAGGTTTAGCTTTGGGCTTGGATACATTAATTGATGATGATGTTAATAATTGGGAAACCATGATTGATACCAACATCAAAGGTTTTTTAGCGGTTTTACGTATTGTTACCAAGCAAATGGTAAAACAAGCTAGTGGTCATATTATAAATATTGGTTCAGTTGCTGGAGTTGAATCTTACGCAAAAGGTGGCGTGTACTGCGCAACCAAACATGCGGTTCATGCTATAAGCCAAAGTCTTCGTGAAGAAGTGGTTGAGCATGGAATTAAGGTTAGTGAAATACTTCCAGGCGCGGTAAACACAGAGTTTAGCAAAGTACGTTTTCATGGCGATGATGAGCGAGCTAAGAGTGTTTATCAAGGGTTTGAACCTTTGACTGCGGAGGATGTTGCGGAACTTATTGTTTACAATGCAAATCTTCCATATCATGTGAACTTAGCTGAATGTTTGATTTTAGCTGGTGCGCAATCGCGTGCAACTAAAATTCATCGCCAGATTTAGCTGACTATTAATCAATAACGCAAACAGGCGGTTTTGAGACTGCCTGTTTTTGTGTTAATATATAAGTGAGTAAATATGACTCTGTTAGAGTGTCTTTCTGCAGTTGTTGTTGCTACTTATTAAGTCTATTTTATAAATAGGCATAACACTCAGAAAGGAAATTAAATGAGTATTAGTTTTAATGATTTCAACCTTAGCGCGGAGATGGTTGCCGCATTAGCCGAAAAAGGCTTTACAACGCCAAGTCCAATTCAAGCCTTGGTAATTCCTGAATTTTTACGTGAAAAGGCCAATATTATTGGTCAAGCTCAAACTGGTACAGGTAAAACTGCGGCCTTTGGGATTCCGATTATTGAAACCATCACTAAAAGTGGTTCAATTAAAGCGATTGTGTTAACGCCGACGCGTGAATTAGCGGTACAAGTTTGTGAAGAAATGTATTCACTAATTGGTAAGCGTGACTTGCGGATTTCTGCGGTTTACGGTGGTGCTTCAATTGAAAATCAAGTGCGTAACATTAAGCGTGGTAGCGATATTATTGTCGGAACACCTGGTCGTGTAATGGATTTGATGGAACGTGGTGTAATTAATTTACGTAATTTAGAGTTTTTTGTTCTTGATGAAGCCGATGAAATGTTAAACATGGGTTTTGTTGAAGATATTGAAAAAATCTTACAAACGACTAATCCTGAGAAAAAAATGTTATTTTTCTCGGCAACTATGCCAAGTTCAATTTTGCAAATTGCTAAAAAATACATGGGGCAATTTAAAACGCTTAAAGTTGAAAATAAAGAAGTTACCACTAAACTTACCGAGCAAATTTATTTTGAAGTTCGTGAAGGTGATAAATTTGAAGCTTTATGTCGCGTTTTAGATTTTGAACAAGATTTCTTCGGGATTATCTTTTGCCGGACTAAAATCGAAGTTGATGAAGTTAGCAAACACCTTAAAAACCGTAGCTATGCAGTTGATTCTTTGCATGGTGATATTACGCAATCACAACGTACTAAAACTTTGGCTGAATTTAAAGAGAAAATTGTTAATATTTTGGTTGCAACCGATGTTGCAGCACGTGGAATTGATGTAAATAATCTAACCCACGTAATTAATTATTCAATTCCTCAAGAAGCTGAATCATATGTGCATAGAATTGGTCGTACCGGTCGTGCAGGACAAAAAGGGATTGCGATTACTTTTGTAACTCCACGTGAAATGTCGCGCTTGGGAATGATCAAAAAAGTGGCTAAAGCGGATATTAAAAAGCAAGAAGTTCCACAAATTAAAGATATTATCAATTCTAAAATTGATTATCTACAAGCGTGTTTAGGTGAAATTGTTGCAGAACAAGATTTCTCTAGTTATAATTTCTTGGCTAAGCGTATTTTGGCTGATCATGAACCAGAAGTTATTCTAGCTGCGTTATTGCGTCATCAGTATCAAGATGAATTTTTGCCTGAGAGCTATGCTAAGATTGAACAAAATCGCAGTCAAGTTTCTGGTGATAATGTGAAATTATTTATCGGTTTAGGTAAAATTGATGGAATGAATCCACGTGCGTTATTGGATGTTTTACATCAAAGTTGCAAAACACCTGGTCGTAAAGTTCGCGATATTCGCATTTTGGAAAAATTCTCATTTATTACAGTTCCACTGGATGAAGCTGAAATTATTATGCGTAAATTAAACCAAAAAAATAAAAAAATGGTTGAAGTTGCCAAAAGCTAATTCAGTTAGTTAAATTAAGAAATAAGCACAGATTAAACCTCTGTGCTTATTTTTATTTGAGGGCGCTAGATATGGTAAAATACTTAGTTAAGATATATTTAATGCGGTTAATTATAACGGCATAGCGCATTATGGAACTAATTAAATTTAGCGCGCGTAAGATCCTACTGAATAGTTAGAAAAAGGTCTATTAATGAGTAAAGAACAGCCCCCTATAATTCATTCTTTTGCTAGTGAAGTTGTTAATATCAACATTGAAGAGGAGATGAAACAATCCTACCTTGATTATGCAATGAGCGTAATTGTTGGTCGTGCGTTGCCTGATGTGCGGGATGGTTTAAAACCAGTTCATCGTCGAGTTTTATTTTCAATGTATGAAGTTTCCAATGATTGGAACAAACCTTATAAAAAATCCGCGCGTATTGTCGGGGATGTCATGGGTAAATATCATCCACATGGTGATTTGGCTATTTATGATACGATTGTGCGGATGGCGCAACCATTCTCACTGCGCTATATGCTCGTCGATGGACAGGGTAACTTTGGTTCGGTCGATGGTGATCGTGCGGCGGCAATGCGTTATACCGAAATGCGCATGTCAAAAATTGCCCATGAAATGTTGGCAGATATTGATAAAGAAACTGTGAATTTTGGTCCTAACTACGATGGTTCTGAACATGAGCCGCTGGTTTTGCCAACGCGGATCCCGAATTTATTAGTTAATGGTACTACGGGGATTGCGGTAGGGATGGCAACTAATATGCCACCGCATAATTTAAGTGAAGTAATTGATGCTTGTTTGGCATTATTAGCCAATCCAGAAATTACAATTGAAGAGATTATTGAAATTATTCCAGCACCAGATTTTCCAACTGCGGGGATTATTTTTGGGATCAAAGATATTCATCAGGGCTATCGCACAGGGCGTGGTCGGGTGATTATGCGTGCACGCACACATTTTGAAGAGATTTCGAACTCCCGTGAATCGATTGTGATTGATGAACTGCCATATCAAGTTAATAAAGCTAAATTATGCGAACGAATTGGCGAGCTAGTCAAAGAGAAATTAGTTGAGGGTATTAGCGAAATTCGCGATGAGTCAGATAAGTCTGGAATGCGCGTGGTGATTGAATTACGCCGCAATGAAAATGCGAGTGTGATTTTAAATAACTTGTATAAATTAACCCAAATGCAAGATAGTTTTGGGATTAATATGGTGGCACTAGTCAATGGTCAGCCACGCTTATTAAATTTAAAATCAATTATTGAAGAGTTTATTTATCATCGGCGTGAAGTAGTTACGCGTCGTACAGTGTTTGAATTGCGTAAAGCTAAAGAGCGTGGACACACCTTAGAAGGATTAGCAATTGCCTTGGCGAATGTAACCGAGATGATTGAAATTATTAAAGCTTCGATGACGCGTCCTGAAGCGAAAACTCGTTTGATGGCGCGCAGCTGGGAATCAAGTTTAGTTTTATCGATGATGGAACGGGTGGATGTTGCTCAAGTGCGTCCAGATAATTTAGAGCCACAATTTGGTTTACATGGTACGGAGTATTTCTTGTCAGATGCGCAAGCGCAAGCCATTTTAGAAATGCAATTACAACGTCTAACTGGTTTGGAACAAGATAAAATCACTAAAGAATATCAAGAAATCATGGATTTAATTGTTGATTTAATTGATATCTTAAGTCGTTCAGAACGGGTTAATCAAATTATTTCAGACGAAATGATCGCTATCAAACAACAGTTTGGTGATGCTCGACGTTCGGAAATTCAATTTGACTCAGCTGACATTAACATGGAAGATTTAATTAAACCGCGCGATATGGTGGTTACCTTATCTAAAGAAGGTTATGTTAAAACTCAGGCGGTTGATGAATATCGCACGCAAAAACGGGGTGGACGTGGTAAAACTGCCGCTTCAACCAAAGAAGATGATTTTATCCAAAATCTATTCACTGCACATACCCATGATTATGTGTTGTGTTTCTCAACTTTGGGGCGGATGTATTGGTTAAAAGTCTACAATTTACCTGAAGGTAGTCGGACTACCCGTGGTCGCCCAATTGTGAATTTATTGCCATTACAAGTTGGTGAAAAAATCACCAGCATTTTGCCAGTTAAAGTATTTAGTGAAGATCAATTTATCTTTATGGTAACGGAGCAAGGGATAGTCAAAAAAACCGATTTATCGGCTTTTGCGCGCCCAAGTGCCCGTGGAATTATTGCGATCAATCTAGATGAAGAAGATAAATTAGCTGGGGTTGCGTTGACGAACGGAAAACATGAAATTATGTTATTCTCGGATGGTGGCAAAGCAGTACGCTTTAATGAAGAAGAAGTTCGTGGTATGGGGCGTCAGGCGCGCGGAGTTAAAGGTATTAAACTCGGTAAAGATTGTAAAGTAGTAGCCTTACTAACTACCGATGATATTAAAGCTAATGTGTTGACCGCAACTGAAAATGGTTATGGCAAACGCACTACTGTGGAAGAATATCGTTTGGCATCGCGCGGCACTCAAGGGGTTAAAGCGATTGGTGAGTCAGTGCGCAATGGTAAATTGGTTGCGGCGAAACTAGTTGCGGATGGTGATGAAATTATGTTAATCACAACAGGTGGCGTCTTGATTCGGACTAAGGTTGATAGCATTCGCGAAACAGGTCGTTCTGCACAAGGGGTTAAATTAATTGATCTAGGTAAAGACGAAAAATTAGTTGATCTAGAAAAAGTAATTGAAACCGAAGCGGATGATGAAGCTGAAGTTGAAAGCGCACTAGTTTAAGAATTTTATTGAAGAGAACCCCATACTTTGCTATGGGGTTTTTATGCTATTATTTTTGCAAGTCTAGATGGCTTAACTCTGTTTAGTTTGAGTTGACATGATGTTATTAAGTTGGCTGCTGGTTATTGTTGGCTCAGGTTTGTGAATTTATGCTTTATTGTGGCAGTAGATGCTTCAATGTCAATTGGGTCTGATTAAAGATATAGATTATGAATTTAAAGAGCGAGGATATAAAAATGACAGTGAAATTTTTACCGTTTGCTTTACCTGATATTGGTGAAGAAGAAATTAACGAAGTCGTAGCTACGTTGCGTTCGGGTTGGGTTACTACGGGACCTAAAACTAAACAATTTGAACAAGAATTTGCTAAATATGTGGGTGGCAATGTTGAAGCAATTTCGGTTAATTCGGCAACGGCTGGTTTACACTTAGCGCTTGAAGCTTGTGGTGTGACTTATGGGGATGAAGTAATTGTTCCAACTCTAACTTTTACCGCCACTGGTGAAATTGTGCGCTATTTAGGTGCGGATCCAGTTTTTGTGGATTGTGATCCAAACACCTTATGTATTGATGTCGCTCAAATTGAGAGTAAGATTACGGCTAAAACCAAAGTGATTATTCCTGTGCATATGGCGGGATTACCCTGTGATATGGATGCGATATTAGCGCTAGCGAAAAAACATAATTTACGTGTGATTGAAGATGCGGCACATACCTGTCCGAGTAAGATAAACAATGTAATGATTGGTCAGCATGCTTCAGATGCGATTGTGTATAGTTTTTATGCAACTAAAACCATCACCACTGGTGAGGGTGGCATGATTGTGACTAAGAATGCTGAATTAGCTAAACGCTGTAAAATTATGCGCTTGCATGGTATTAGTCGTGATGCATTTGATCGTTACACCTCGACTAAGCCAGCGTGGTTTTATGAAATAGTTGCACCTGGTTATAAATATAACTTAACCGATATTGCGAGTAGTTTGGGATTATGTCAATTAGCTAAAGCTGATCGTTTTCAGGCTCGTCGTCAAGCGATGGCTGAACGTTATTTAGATGAGCTGGCAGATTTACCGATTATACTTCCGCCGCAAGTAATAAACCCTGCAACCGATTTACACTCTTGGCATTTATTTTGTTGTCAATTAAACACTCGTGAAATTAGCCGTGATGAGTTTATTCAGGCGATGAGTGAGCTTGGAATTGGCACTTCAGTGCATTTTATTCCATTACATTTACAACCTTATTGGCAAGAGCGTTATAATTTGCAACCAGAACAATTTCCAAATGCGAGTCAGTATTTTAAAGTCGCAGTTAGTTTGCCGCTGTATACCAAAATGACGGATGAAGATCAAACACGGGTAATTGCAGCCGTGCGGCAAATTTTAGCTAATTTATAAGTGATAAGTTGTGGGTATAAAACGAAGCTTTGATATAATTTGTGCGCTGTGTGGATTGATTATTTTGTCACCTGTGCTGTTGTTGATAATTGTGTTGATAAAGTTAACTTCGACTGGACCAGTTTTTTTTCGTCAAACTCGAGTTGGTCAATATGAGAAGTTATTTCAAATTCATAAATTCCGCACCATGATTGTGAATGCCGAGGCAAGCGGGCTTAAAATTACAGTTGGGCGTGATCCACGGATTACGTCAATTGGTCATTTTTTACGCAAGACTAAATTGGATGAATTACCACAGTTAATTGATGTACTGATGGGAACCATGTCATTAGTTGGTCCGCGACCAGAAGTTCCTGAGTATGTTCAGTACTATACGAATGAAATTAAAGCGATTGTCTTGAGTGTACGTCCAGGTATTACCGATTGGGCTTCGATTAAGATGATTGATGAAAATGATATTTTAGCGCGCGCCAGTGATCCGCAACAAGCTTATATCCAGCAAATTTTGCCAGAGAAACTGGCTTATGCGGTACGTTATGTGCAAACGCGAAGCCTAAAATTGGATGTCTATTTGATTTTATTGACTATAAGCAAAATTTTTACTCGTTAGATGTAAGGTAAATTATGTTTCAAATTATAAAAGATAAAATTGCTTATTTGTTTAAATGGGAAATTTTAGCACTGTTAATTGTTGATTGTTTGTTATTGCCTTTGGCTTTATTCACCGCGGTATGGTTACGGCTTGGGGCAGAGTGGGATCCGCGAATTAATCCGCATTTGTGGATTTTCTTCAGCTTACCATTGTGGACTATCCCATTATTTATCCAATTAGGGTTATACCGTGCGATTATTAAATTTCTCGATGATACAGTGGTTTATATAGTTTTTATTGGAGTAAGTGCTTCGGTATTCGTGTTAACCATGCTGATTCATTTTAGTAATGCCTTAGCTTTTCCACGCACGGCAATTATTATTTATTGGTTATTTGCCTTAGTTTATATCGGTGGCAGCCGCTTTATGCTGCGTGGCGTGTTACGTAAGATCGGTTATAATGCAAACGCTAAAGCCGTTGCAGTGTACGGTGCTGGTAGTGCTGGAATTCAATTAGTCAGTTCATTAATTCATGGTTTTGAATATGCGCCCATGTTTTTTATTGATGATGATGAGAAGAAATGGCACACGACTATTCGTGGCGTAAAGGTATACTCACCAGCAGAATTAGCTAAAGTTAGTCAGTTGTATAATATTGAACAAGTGCTTTTAGCGATTCCATCGGTACCAATTAGTCGGCGACGTGAAATTATCCAAGCAATTGAAAACTGCTCTTTATATGTCAAAACTTTGCCAGGAATGGCGGCGATGGTAAGTGGTGAAGTTAAGTTTTCAGATATTAAAGATGTCGATATTGAAGATTTGCTTGGGCGCCTACCTGTGCCTGCGAATCAAGAACTCTTAACTAAAAATATTGTAAATAAGGTAGTTTTGGTAACCGGGGCTGGTGGTTCGATTGGAAGTGAGTTAACCCGTCAAATTGCCAATTTACGCCCACAGAAGTTAATTTTATTAGATTCATCTGAGTTTGCGCTCTACACCATTGAGCAGGAATTACGCATACATTATGCCTACATTAATGTTAGTGTGATTTTGGCGAGTGTAACGAATGCAAAAACGATGGAACAGGTTTTAAATAAATACCGAGTGAACACAATTTATCATGCTGCTGCGTATAAGCATGTGCCTATGGTGGAAGCCAATCCATTGGCGGGCTTAGAAAATAATGTGCTAGGTACCTATACTGTAGCACAGGCGGCGCTTAATGCTAAGGTTGATAACATGGTATTAATTTCGACAGATAAAGCGGTGCGTCCGACTAATGTGATGGGAGCATCGAAACGTTTGGCTGAATTGACATTACAGGCTTTTGCTGCTCATTCTGGGCATACGGTTTTTAATATGGTGCGCTTTGGGAATGTACTTGGTTCGTCTGGATCAGTTGTGCCATTATTTAAACGGCAAATTAAAGCTGGTGGCCCAATTACGGTAACACATCCTGATATTATTCGTTATTTCATGACAATTCCAGAAGCCGTAGAATTGGTTCTTCAAGCTGGAAATATGGCAAAAGGTGGTGAGGTATTTGTACTAGATATGGGTGATCCAGTTAAGATTGTTGATTTGGCTAAGAAGATGATATACCTAAGTGGTTTCACCGTACGCGATTTTGAGCATGTGGATGGTGATATTGAAATAAAATTTACTGGTTTACGCCCTGGTGAAAAACTTTATGAAGAATTATTAATTGGTGATAATCCACATCAAACGGAACACCCGCGGATTATGAAAGCGAATGAGAAATTTATTCAACTATCTGAGCTTAAGCCGAAATTAGCCTTGCTTGGTGATTGTATTCGCAGTGGTGAAGCGGAGCAAGCAATTTTACTTTTACAAGAGTTAGTCCGTGAATATAAGCCAGCATTGTAAGTGATTAGCTAGTTTGTATGGTTATGTTAAAAACAAAGGGAGATTAATTGTAATCTCCCTTTGTTTTTAAGTGTGATATTTAAATTGAGTTACATTTAGCTAATGTAATACTTCCATCATGATTTATTTTGCAATCAACCACTTTGTGTGAATTATCATCCATGAAAACTACATCGGTTTTTTTATCTTGGAATTTTTTACAGTGCATTGCTTTTAGTTGATCCTTTTGAATCCCATCATCTACGTGACGTGCGCCACATTTCATGCTGCTGCTATCAAAAGTAACAACTTCGGTTTTTTCAGCAAAAACAGGCATAGCGATTGTCAGAGCCGAAAGGGCAATTAATAGTTTTTTCATAGATTTGTTTCCTTAAGTAAGTTTAATTAATATTGTTTTTAGATCTAGCGCTATATCGGCTAAATGAGCTAATAACATTTAATATTATAGCATAAAATGATTCATTGGCGTCAATTTGAGTGGGCATGTAAATAACATTAGAATTGCCATGCGCTGGCTTTGTTGCGTCATTAGGTTATGATTATGTCGATTTAAATTAGCTGACTTGTTGAGGTGTAGGGTATTATTTGATATTTTGGGTTTTTATAAAGATTGTATTTTGGTATCAGCATTGAATGATGTTGGAGTATGTTGAGTTTTAAATAGCATTTGGATATTAAAAAGCTTGCTTTTTTAAAAAGCAAGCTTTCTGTTTTACTATATAGTAAGCGTTTAGCTTAGAATAAGTAACCAACTTTAGCTGTAACAAAGCTAAGATTGCCAGTGTTGTTGTTATTAGTTGAGTTGTTGTTGAAGTTAGCAACATAACTATAGTCAAGACCTAACATTACTGTTTTGCTGATATCATATTGGATACCTGGTGTTACCGCAAAAGCGAAAATTTGAGTAGAGTTACCATTAACACTTGATTGAGTTCCAAGTAAGTTCAAGTCAACTGCGACTTTTAGAGAATTTAACAAACGATATTCAGGCTTTACACCCACACCATATGAGTAATTTGTTCCTGCTGGGGTTGGGTTAGTTGTGCCATTTGAATTTGCATATGTTACTGATTGAGTTCCAAAGTTTAAGTGAGGAATAACTTGGAAACCTTGGCTATCGTCACCAAAGAATTGGAATGCATAACCAACTGCAAAGTTTAAATTAGAGCTATTGTCCCCATTGTTATCACCTGCTAAAGCATTAGCATTCAACCAAACATTATTTTTAGATTGGAAAGTACCACCAACACCCCATTGACTAAGATCAGTTGCTGGTTGAGCACCGTTATTGCCAACGTACTGATATTGAGCGTATAAGTTGTTATTGAAATCTTGGAATGAATCTGCTGCAGCAACTGAAGCTAAACCACTGATAATTGATGCAAGTAATAATTTTTTCATGAAATTTCCTTTTTCTTAATAAGTTTAAATGAGTTGTTTACTAAATAAAGTAGTTTTGCTCAAATCCATGACGTTATTTTAACTGTTTAAGCAACGATGGTCAATCAAATTGAGTATAATATGATACTTTATTGAGTTTTTTTTATGCTTTTAAATGTAATGCATTGATTTATTTTGAGTTATTTGTTTTTAAACTGTGTTGCTTGTTGCGACACCTGTCATCGTGATTGACTAAATTAGTCGGATAATAATTATTCAGAAGTGATCTGCGCAATGATATTTGTCTGGTCAAGCTTGTTGATATAAGCTATTTATAGAAAAAAGCTTGCTTTTTACAAAGCAAGCTTTTTGTTTTACTATATAGTAAGTGTTTTGCTTAGAATAAGTAACCAACTTTAGCAGTAACAACACTAAGGTTAGAAGTACTATTGTTGTTGTTAGAATTGTTGTTGAAGTTAGCAATATAACTATAATCAAGTCCTAACATTACTGTTTTGCTGATATCATATTGGATACCTGGTGTTACCTCAAAAGCAAAGATTTGAGTAGAGTCACCATTAACACTTGATTGAGTTCCGAGTAAGTTCAAGTCAACTGCAACTTTTAGAGAGTTTAACAAACGATATTCAGGCTTTACACCCACACCATATGAGTAATTAGTTCCTGCTGGAGTTGGGTTAGTTGTATCATTTGAATTTGCATACGTTACTGATTGAGTTCCAAAGTTTAAGTGAGGAATAACTTGGAAACCTTGGTTTTCATCGCCAAAGAATTGGAATGCATAACCAACTGCAAAGTTTAAATTAGAGCTATTGTTTCCATTGTTGTCACCTGCAACTGCATTAGCATTTAACCAAACATTGTTTTTAGATTGGAAAGTACCACCAATACCCCATTGACTTAAATCTGTTGCTGGTTGAGCGCCATTATTACCTGTGTATTGGTATTGAGCGTATAAGTTGTTATTGAAATCTTGGAATGAATCTGCAGCAGCAACCGAAGCTAAACCACTGATAATTGATGCTAGTAATAATTTTTTCATGAAAGTTCCTTTTTCTTAATAAGTTTAAATGAGTCGTTTACTAAATAAAGTAGTTTTGCTCAAATCCATGACGTTATTGTAACTGCTTAAGCAACATTGGTCAATCAAATTGGAGCCAATTTGGTCATCTTTGTTACATTCAAATTTTGAAGTTCTGTGTAATGTATTGGAATAATTGAAAAATACATTACCAATTTCGTGTGTGGTAAAATGTAACACGGTGGCGATTAACAGATTAAATTAGTCAACTTATTTTATTTGGGGTAGCTATTTTGGTTCGTCTAGAGTCGCTATTTTGCGTTTTTGCGTAAATTTTCCATCACGATGATGTTTTTTTGAATATTCACAAACGCTTGATTACCAACTTTGAAGTAACCTTGAAATGGTCGGTCAATTTCTAAAATTAACCATGCGGAGGAGAGGATGATTAAATTTTGACTAATAATTACTAAAATAGTCAATTTTTTCAAATTGTTATTGACGCATGCGCTCCAGAAACAAATTAACATAAGTAACATGACAAAGAAAATTAATAGAACACCATTAATTTGTCCAGCTGCATAATCAAGCCGTTTGAGACGAAATGCGACCAAACCATTTAGTGATTCAAGCATTTTGTTATAAACAATTTTTTGTTCAAGCGTTTTAGTCGGTAGTAAATTGACTTGTTGGGTGAGATGAGTTAATTTTTGATCGGTGGCTTGGTTAACCTCGCCTTGTTCTAGTGAGTGGTATTCTTGATGGATTACACTATCTAAGTAATCATGAATCGCGAGTTTGACTGTTTGTTGCTGTGCTGGGCTATCAATTAAATTCGCACTTGATGAGATACTTAAAATTGCCTGAGCTTCATTTTTGCTGTCTAAGTTTAAATTATCTAGAGTTTGCCAGTTAAGTGCAATCCAAAAAGCAATAAATAAAGTACCAAAAGTAAGGCTGGTTTGTTGTGCGGTTGTAATTAAGGTTAGATTGTTACTTTTGCGAAAGTAACGCCGATTTAGTTGGTAGCCTAAGAAACCTATTCCACCAAAAAACAAGTAAATTAATAATAAAGCGGTTAAGACGTGTAAATTATAAAATGCTGCTGGCATTGTTAGAAATCCTGTTTGTTTATTTTATAGGCTATTTTGTGAATTTGAGCTAAATTAAGTTGATGCAATTCAAATTATACAACAAGATTCTGCTACGGTGCAGGAATTTAATTGGCATGGCTGTATGGGTTTAAGGGCTTTTATGGTTGAATTGTAAATGAGTCATTGAAAGACATTTTAAAAATAACTCTGTTTTTAATAATGTTTATGCTATTATTACTACCGTATAAAAACTAAGGAGTATTTAGTGTTACGCCGTATAATTAAAACTATTATCCCAAGCAAGGGCGATATTTTTTTCAATCTATTTGTTGAGGCTGCAACAAATGTCCATCAGTCAGCAAATATCTTTGCTGCAATTATTAATACGAGTGATAAGGCTAACGAGGCACATTTGTCGAGTGATTTGCGATCTCAGCGCCAAAAAGCGATTGAAATTGAGAAAAAAGTTATTCATGAGCTAAGTCAGCAATTCATAACGCCAATCGATCGTGGCGACATTAAAGAACTCTCGGTGCTGTTATTAAAATTAACTAAACGAATTGCAAAAATTAATCAAAAGCTAAAAATTTATAGTATTGATGCTAAAGCCGATGATTGTTTAATTCGTAGCGCGACAACCCTTCAGAATATTACTAATGTTTTGGTGGATATTTTAATTGCGCTTAAGAATGGGCATTATGAATTGATCTCTAGTTATGATCAGGTCACCAATGATTTGGACGATAGTGCGGTTGAAGATTTACGGCATGCCATGAAAGAAATGTACTCGAGTAATTATGACACGATTATGATTCTTAAACTTAAAGAGATTTATAAAAGTATTGAAAATGCAATTGATACCAGCGTTAACGTTGCAGATTTAGTGATGCAAATATCGGTTAAGGATATGTAATGGAATTCTTATTATTAGCGGTTATTATTTTTATTGCGTTATTGTTTGTATTTATTAATGGTTTTCACGATACGGCGAATGTGGTGGCAACTACGATTGCAACGCGTTCCTTATCGCCGTATCAAGCAATTACGCTGGCGGCGGTGTTTAATTTCATTGGGGCCTTTTTTGGCACAGGCGTTGCCGCGACGATTAGTCAAGGGTTACTTGATGCAAGTATGGTAACGCATTTAGTTTTGATTTCAGCCTTATTAGCCGCAATTATTTGGAATTTAATTACCTGGTTGTTTGGTATTCCATCGAGTTCATCACATGCTTTAATTGGGGCCTTAGCTGGCGCTGGAATTGCTACAGGTGGTGTGCATGCGGTTAATTATACGACCTTGGTAGATAAAGTTATCTTGCCGATGGTTTTGTCGCCAATTATTGCGTTTGTATTATCTTTAATCATCGTCTTAGTTGTGATGCATACCTTGCAGAATAACGCGCGCCCACGTAAAGCGAATAATTTTATTCGTGAATTACAAGTTTTATCAACTAGTTTGTTGTCATTTAGCCACGGTTCAAATGATGCGCAAAAAAATATGTCGATTATTGTGATGGCATTATTTAGCTTTGGGTTAGTCTCGAGTGTGACGCATATTCCTTTTTGGGTGACTGCGGTATGCGGAGTTGCGATGGCGGCAGGAACTTTGTCGGGTGGAATGAAGATTATTAAAACCTTAAGCACGCGCGTGGCTAAATTGCGACCAGCCAATGGCTTTGCGGCTGAATTAAGTTCGGGGGCGCTGATTTTTGCGGCTTCGCATTTTGGTTTGCCAGTTAGTACTACGCAAGCAGTCTCTGGATCAATTATGGGGGCTGGTTCAACTGGGAATGTTGGTGTGAATTGGTCGGTGGTGCGTCAGATGGTAACCGCATGGACCTTGACGCTACCAAGTTGTATGCTGCTAAGTGCTGGTGTTTATAAATTATTGCATTTATTTTTTGGTTAAGGTTAGCCTTTTAATTAAACGCATTTTAAATGCTTAAAGCTGGTTGGTGATTTATGATTATACGACTTTGTCCAGATGGTTTGAATTGGTATTTGTGTTGTATATAGTTAACACATAAACAACTGAGTAATAGATTGTTCAATCGCCAAACTTAAATTATTCTGACGATTATCATTAGTCCGAATGAAACGCTTTAAATTAGCCCATACATGTTCAATTGGATTAAGATCAGGCGAATATGGAGGTAGCTAAATTAATTTGCACCCTACACTTTCAATAAGCTCTTTTACTTTATTTGATTTGTGAAAGCTAGCATTATCCATTATTACAACTTGATTTGGCTTTAGCTCCTTACACAAAGCAAATTCAACCCACGCCAAAAATACATAACTATTGGTATAACCATCATACTCCATTGGTGCAATAAGCTCTTTACTGCCATAACAATAACCACCAATTAAGGTTATTCGTTTGATTCTAAATCCTAATGCTTCGGTAAAGGACTTAAAGCCCTTGAGTGCCCAGCCACGTAATGGAGACATATTATTATCAACACCTGTTTCATCAATATAAACAAGATTTTCTAGCGAGATATTTTTAATTTGTTCTGTAAATAATGCTCTTTTATGCTCACAGCGTTGTTTATAATTTACCTCTTTTTTTATATGTGATTTCCATTCGATGAAGTGTATTATAAAAACAACTTTGCGAAACATGAGGTGCTAATTTATTGCGTAGCTCTATACCATCAGCATCGGGATGCTCTTGTAAATAGTTCAGAATTGCTTGCTTATCATTAAAGAGGATATGCCTGCCTTCTTTTAATGCTTTTAGGATTAAACAATTTCCTGTGTCATCATAGCGTTTACACCACCTACGCAGTGTTGCATAACCTAAAGAGAGCAATTCTGCTAAGTCTTTTTTACTATAGTTTCCAGTTTGATAAAGTGTTATCGCTCTATCTCGAAGGTCTTGAGAGTATCCGTTCATTTTATTTTCAATCAAAATTAGATATAGCGTAGTTTAACATACTATGATCAATAGATTATGGGATAACTATAATATTAATGTTAGAGTACTCATCATGAGAAATTGATGAATGCTCCGTAATTAAAAATTAAAAAATCCGAAATTGTGGAATTTCGGATTTTTCATTTAGAATTAGCAATTATTTAAGCTTAACTTCTTTATAAGTCACGTGTTTACGTGCTTTAGGGTCAAACTTAGTAAGTTCTAATTTTTCTGTAGAAGTACGTTTATTTTTAGTTGTGGTATAAAAATGTCCAGTACCTGCTGTAGATTCTAATTTAATTTTTTCACGCATAATAATTACTTTCTAATTAAATAACAAGACCACCAGCACGTAATTCAGCGAGTACGCATTCAATACCATTTTTGTCAATAGTACGTAATGCAGCGTTAGATAAGCGTAAGCGAACCCAACGGTTTTCGCTTTCCACCCATAATTTACGGTATTGTAAATTAGGAAGGAAACGGCGTTTAGTTCTGTTGTTTGCGTGAGATACATTGTTTCCAGACATTGGCTTTTTGCCAGTCACTTGACATACTCGTGCCATAATCTCATCACCTTTTAATAAAAATTAAATCAACATAATAACAGTATAAGCCCGTTATTTAACCACATTTAGCCGAAAATTGCAACTAAATTTAAGCGAATCCGCGAAGCCACTACGTAATGAGGCAAATTATTGAGCCTGTTTAGGTGCTTAATGCCGTATAATATACGCTTATTCTCTTGATAAATATATTGGAGTTGCTATGATCCCTGTAATTATTTCGGGTGGAGCTGGTTCGCGCTTATGGCCCGTATCACGTCAATCTGATCCCAAACCATTTCTAAAGTTATCTGATGGTAAGAGTTTATTACAAAATACTTTTTCACGTTCATTAAATTTGGGGCAACCAATTAGCAGTGTAATTACGGTGACCAATGAAAAGTTGCATTTCAGAATGCAAAATGAATATCAGCAAGTTAATGAGAGCGGTGTACCTTGTGATTTCATTTTGGAGCCATTTGGGCGTAATACCGCACCAGCGGTGCTAGCTGCGGCAATCTTTGCCCAAGAACATTATGCTGCAGATGAAATTTTATTAATCTTGCCTGCAGATCATTTAATTAGCGATCAAAGCGCGTTTAGTAAAGCCGTAGCGGATGCGGTAGCAATGGCACAAGATGGTTATTTGGTAACCTTTGGGATTAATCCAGAGTATCCAGAAACTGGTTATGGTTATATTGAAGCCGATAAAGAACGTGCAATTGGCAATGGTTATGCCGTAAAACGTTTTGTTGAAAAACCTAATCTTGAGCTTGCGACTGAATACATTGCATCAGGTAATTATCAATGGAATTCTGGCATGTTTTGTGGACAAGTTAAAACTTTCTTGGAAGAGTTTAAATTACATTCGCCAAATGTAGTTAAACAGGTTGAGAGTTGTTTGGCTGTCTCAGAATTGAGCAATTTACAAAAAAATAAAATTATTCATCTGGAACCAAAAAGATTTATTCAAGCTGAAAATATTTCGGTTGATTACGCCTTATTTGAAAAAACCACTAAAGCGGCGGTTATTCCTTGTTCAATTGGCTGGTCGGATATCGGTTCATGGTTATCAATTGCGCAAACTTTGCCGTTGGACAAAGATGGCAATGCGGTAATTGGTGAAAATATTTTACATAACACTAAAAATTGCTTGGTTTATTCGACGAGTCGGATGGTTGCGACAGTTGATGTGAATGATTTAGTCATTGTGGATACCCCAGATGCCTTGTTAGTTGCGAATAAAAATCAAACGCAAGACGTTAAGCATATTTTTGAACGCTTAAAAAAAGTACAACACCCAACTTCAGATTTACACCAAACGGTGCATCGTCCATGGGGAACTTATACGCTGCTTGAAGAGGGACCGTTTTATAAAATTAAACGGATTGAAGTTAAGCCAGGTCAAGCATTATCCAATCAATTGCATGAAAAACGCAGTGAGCATTGGGTAGTTGTGGATGGTGAGGCGACCGTAATTCAAGATGATAAAGTGATTAAATTAACCGAAAGCCAATCAACCTATATTCAAGCGGGTGAAAAACATCGTTTGATGAATGCTAGTGATGAGGTTTTAGTTATTATTGAGGTGCAGTGCGGTAATTATCTCGGTGAAGATGATATTGTGCGTTTTGATGATTTGTATGGTCGTAATTAAATTAATTAGTCTAACTATTGTGGCGTGCTAACCACAATCATTCATAAAGGAAAGTTCGTGAATAATTTGCAAAATAAATTAAGTAGTAGTGATAAAGTAATTTTTGATTTAATCGCGCAGGAAGCGGTGCGTCAAGAAGAGCATATTGAATTAATTGCTTCGGAAAATTATGTTTCGCAAGCGGTGTTGGAAGCGCAGGGTTCAGTTTTAACCAATAAATATGCTGAAGGTTATCCACAAAAACGCTACTATGGTGGTTGTTATTATGTTGACCAAGTTGAACAAATTGCGATTGATCGCTTAAAAGAAATTTTTGGTGCTGAATATGCTAATGTTCAACCACATAGTGGCTCACAAGCTAACCAAGCGGTTTATTTTGCGGTATTAAAGCCAGGTGATACGGTGCTTGGTATGTCACTTGCTCACGGTGGACATTTAACGCATGGTTCGCCAGTTAATTTATCGGGTAAATTATTTAATTTTATCAGTTATGGTTTAGATGAGGTTGAAGCGATTGACTACGCAGAGGTTGAGCGCTTGGCAATGGAACATAAACCTAAACTAATCGTAGCTGGTGCGTCGGCATATTCATTGGCGATTGATTTTAAACGTTTCCGTGAAATCGCGGATAAATGTGGTGCGTTGTTGATGGTTGATATGGCGCATTATGCAGGTTTAATTGCTGCTGGTGTTTATCCAAATCCAGTTCCACATGCGCATTTTGTAACTTCAACGACGCATAAAACTTTGCGTGGTCCGCGCGGTGGGATTATTTTGGCGAAAGAAGAGTTTGGCAAAATGTTGAATTCGTCAATTTTCCCGGGTTTACAAGGTGGTCCATTAGAGCACGTTATCGCTGCTAAAGCAGTGGCTTTTGGTGAAGCCTTACAACCTGAATTTAAAGCCTATCAACAACAAGTTGCTAAAAATGCGATCGTGTTGGCGGAAACCTTGATTAAACGTGGTTTAAGAATCGTTTCAGGACGCACTGAGTCACATGTGATGCTAGTTGACTTACGTGCTAAGGGTATTACTGGTAAAGCTGCTGAAGAAGCTTTAGGACATGCGAATATAACGATTAATAAAAACTCAATTCCCAATGATCCTGAAAAACCATTTGTAACGAGTGGGATTCGTTTAGGTACGCCAGCGGTAACCACCCGTGGATTCACAGAACAAGAGTGTGAGCAATTAGCCAATATGATTGCTGATGTGCTAGAAAATCCAAGTAATGAAGCGGTACTCGCTAAGGTAAAACAGCAGTCGTTAGATTTATGCGCTAAATTTCCAGTGTATAAATAATCTGGAAGTAAAGTTAAATAAAAAGCTCAAAGTTTTCTTTGAGCTTTTTATTTGTCGTTAGAAAATATGTAGGTCTAGAATGGCATCTGCGGCTAACAGATGGGGTGCAATAACTTCATCGGCACCAGCTAATTTGGCTTTATTGATGTTCTCAGGATAATAAATTCGCGCTAAAATCTTGGGCTTGTGATTAAAATCCTGCAGATATTCGTTCACACTCATAATAGTAAATACTGTATCTGAATCGTTGTCAAAGTTAACGATAATTAATTTAGCTTCACTTACGCGTGCACGGGCAAAAGTTTCTTTATTTCCATGGTAGGGTGTAATCATTAATTTATCATGATCGCGGAGTATTTCACGGTCGGTATCCATGTTGGTGCCAATGTCAATGACCATGAAGTTTTGATTTTCTTTTTGCAGGCGTTCGGTAAGAATTCTTGCCATGATGCTATAACCTAGAAAGACGACGTGATCGCTCATAGAGATTTTTCCTTTGTTAATATTAAAGAGTAAATGTTTTAATTTGTTATTGAACATATAAATAATTAAGGTAATTCCTGAGGTAAACATCACTAAACCCATTATGATCATGGAGATAACAAAGTATTTTGCAGTGTTGGTGGCGGGATAGATGTCACCATAACCTACGGTGCTGTAAGTTACGATACTATAGTAAATTGCATCGCTAATCGTGTTTAAATTTTTAAATTCACCGCGGAGTAAATAGCTGCCAAAAACGCCATAACACAAGGCAAAAATCACAAATTCAATGGCAAAAGCTAAACCCGAGGAAAGGTAGAACGGTTTATTAAAGTAGCGAAAATTTACGAGCAATAGCACAATATTGATGATAATCAGTAAATTACTATGATAAATGGTATGCAGCCAAATATTGCTAATTAAAATTAATCCTAAATTTACCAGTGTTGCAATCCACACCCCACGCGAGCGCCCGAGCAAAGCTAAACCTAGTGAGAGTAGGCTATAGGCAAAGATTTCTTGAGAGATAATATTTAAGTAGAAACTTGGGCTAGACAAACTGCTGGAGATATGTTCGTTGCTAATTAGTGGGTAAATTGAGGTTATAAAAATATAGAGGGCATTAGAGATTATTATGCCACTACATAATAAAGCGATAATTGTCGGATGAGCTTTGAGATTTATGCGCACAGGTTGTTCCTAATTCTGCTGTAATGTCTGGTTTTGTACTAATGCTTAATTATTTAAAGGACTTAATTAGATTCAATCGGATAATTAAACACTAATTGTTGTGGGTTAAAACCTTGTTGCTTGGCAATCTCGAGCAGAAACTTGACTTTCTGTGGTTCAGCTGATTCACTACGCGCTAATATCCAGAGATATTTGTGATTCGGGCTACCAATTAAAGAATAATTATAATCGGTATAAAGTATCCAATAATCACCCCGCCCAAGATGAGTGAAACGCAGCCAACTCGGCACAAAAGTTACTTTGAGTTTAGCCACATTCGCCGATTCAACAAAATAAGCCATTCCTGTTGAACTTGAGGTTGAGCCATCTTCTTCGCGACAGCTATTGAGCACGCTTAAACTATCACCAGTTAAAGCATAATTGGCAGTGGTGGGTGCAATGCAACCATTTTCAAAATAAAATGGAATACGGGCAATTTCATACCACTGTCCAAGATATTGTTCAGGCTCAAAGTTAGTGATGGCGGTAACTGGAGTTGGCTTATCAATGGCTGAGCTAAAGCCTGCGAGGAGTGCTAGAATTAAAGTTGGGATTATTTTATACATGATGTGCCTTGGTTTAAATTAATAACGGTTGGATGAATGGTGATTTAATTTGACATAATGTTATCATGATTTTAAACTAATGACAGGTCAATTATAAGTATAATACAAGCGCTTCATTAATCAAGAGTAAGTATATTTGACAGGGCAGAGATCTTTAACATACAATATTGAACTGTACCGTTTAGTTTAGTTGGGTTTGGGAGCAATATGAAGAAGCAACAAATATTAATTGCGGCAAGTAAATTATTTATGGAACTTGGTTATGGAGCCGTTAGCATGGAGCAGGTTGCGCGTGAGGCGAATGTTTCTAAGGCTACGTTGTATGCCCATTTTAAAAGTAAAAATGATTTATTTGTGGCAATGTTAAATCATTATCAACAAGTTGAGCAAATTAAATTCCCGCAGTTACCTGAGGCAATTGCGGCTAAATTAAATGAATTGCATGCGGTTATGCTGAGTTATATCCAGATGGCGTATGATTATTATGCGGCAGAATCTGTAGTTCGCCTGTATCGCTTATTAATTAGCGAAATTCAACAATTTCCCGAATTGTTTGAACTTTTCTTTGGGCGCAATTCGGCAGGATTAACTAATTCACTCGCCAAATATCTGCAGAGTTATGCAGAAAAGCAAGCTAGCTCAGAGTCGTGTTTTAGTTTAGCTTGCCAAATTCTCGATTTGGTGCGTGGGGCGAGTATCTGGACAAAGTTAGTGCAAAATCCAGCTAAACAATATTTGATTGAGCAGCCTGAATTAGCCGTGCGGCAACTCCAGCATAGCTGTCAATTGTTAGTTGATGATCATTTTAGTTCGTTAAATCTAAAAGTAACTAAATTCTAATTTAAATTTCAGAGGAAAGATTATGTCTAAAGCTTTAATTTTAATTGATTATATTAATGAAATTTGTCATCCTGAGGGTAAAATTGCTGGCTGTGCGGCAATGATTAATCAACGGCAAATCGTGACTAAAGTGAATAAATTACTTGAGCAAGCGCGTAAGCATAACTGCTTAATTATTTGGATCAGCGTCGCCTTTGATGCTAATTACTTGGAAGCCAATCAGAATTCGCCGATCTTCTCACGGGCGAAGAGTTTTCAAGCACTTCAACGAAATAGCTGGGGAACTGAATTGCTTGCCGATTTGAACTATCAAGCTTGTGAGCTAATCATTGTTAAAAATGCAGTTAACCCATTTCACGCCACTAATTTAGAGCATGTCTTACGGAATAATGCGGTGACTGAAGTTTATTTAGCTGGGGTTTCAACTGAAGTTGCGATTCAGTCCTGTACTCGTGATGCACATGATCGAGGCTATATTGTGAATTTAATCGGCGATTGTTGTGCTAGTAGTCATCTAGATTTTCATAACTCATCACTAGAGATGCTTAAGTTAATGGCAAAAGTTGTCACTTCGACCGACGAGTTATTTTAAGAGTTAAAAATGTTAAATAATTTGGTCAAGTTTAATTGGCAAATTGATAAAAATTGGGTCAAGATTTTATTTTGTGCGGTGCTGCCGGGTTTAGTAGTGAGTATTTATACTCATGATATGCTTTGGACAGTTGGATCTTTTTTGGCCGCCTGTGGGATAATTCCCTACACCACTAGTTACGATAAGCGTTGGATAGCATTATTTAATATGCTGGTGATTTGCGCGTTGGCATACGTGGTTAAGTATTTGCTCGCGTTAAATATTTGGCCACTTACATTGGGCTTTATTGTATTGTTAGCGGCGGTGGCCGGCACTATTGATAATATCCATCCACAATTACGTAGCCTTTCGGCGTGGTTGGTTATTGGTACAATTTATGGTGGCGTGAAACTCTCGGAATACCCATTAGCAATTAATCAGTTACTGGGAATTATTGCTTTGGCGTTTCTGGGAGTGCTGCTGGTAATTGCTCTATTTAAGAGTGAGGTTAAGCAAATTGAACTTAAATTAGTTCATTATAGTCATCCAGATTTTATGTTTAATTTTAAATATGTTGCGCCAATTGGGATTGCTGGTCTAATTTGGTATGCGTTTAAAATTAAAGAACCCGAGTGGTTGCTTTGGTCCAGTCTGAGTGTGGTAAATACTGAATTAAATCTGCTGTTTGAGAAATTTCGTCAGCGGGCGATTGGCGTGGTAATTGGGGTTGTTGCGGGCTTAGGCGTTGGATTGTTATTGCCGCACAGCCAAATTGTGGCATATACGTGTTTTGTGGTAATAATAATTGGTCTTAAATGCTTCAAAGATTATTTTACTGGTTACTTAGTGCGCAGTTTTTTTGTGATTTTATACGCGGGCAATCACTCATTGGAAATTGCCTTATTGCGTAGTAGTAATGTGCTAATTGGCGGCTTAATTGGAGTTGTCGCAACTAGCGCACTATTGTATGTTCATCAATATTATCTGAATTCGAAGCATGTCTAGATTTATAATGGATCATCCGTTTTAGAATAACGTTGAATTAAATTATCGTAGAGATCTTGGTTTACTTTAAAGAAGAGGTGATTTTCACTATAACAATTCCCCGCAAAACAATTTAAACGGACATACTCATTGTATTGCAAACCATTTTCGCGAGTGATTGGAATGATATTTTTTTTGATGAGTAGCACATAATCATATGCAAAGCTATAGCGTATGGTATTACCATAAATATAGCAACCTTGGCCATCAGGCAAATCACGATAATATTTTAAATTATTAAATATGATATTGTTATTGGCTGCTTTTTCTGTGTCATCTAAATTCCGTAATAATGCACAATTAGGTTGGCTAAGGTAAACTTGCGGATTAATAGTAGTAAAATTAAGTGCTTCATTGGTGTGTATGAATATTGCTACTAATGGTCGCGTCATTAAAATTGACACTAGAATAATGAATAATATCTTGACAGTCGTCAATTTTAAGATCGAGTCATGTTGTTTATGGGTGAGGTAGAGATTAACTATTACATAGTAGATCCCAATCCAAATGAAGATAATTTGTAACTTTTCAAGCGGGGTGACGCTTTGCCCGGCAAAACGAATCGCACCGAAGGTAAAGCTGGCTAAGAGTGCGATTAATTTAAGTGAAAATTTAAATTTAGAGTTATCTTTAATGTAGCTGGTGAAAAAATTTACGATTAAAATAATGATGATTGGGTAGAGAACGAGTGTGATGATGCTAACAACTAACGTAAAAATAAAAAACGAGGCATAGGCCGCAACGCTAGTTTGTGGAATGAAAATAAACCGCGAAACTTGTACGACTAAACTAAAGCCAATCACACATACCGCGATAATAAACGGCAAAATATTTTCGGTTTTAAATAGGTGCAGAATTAAGTGACGAAAGATAAATTTATTAAAATCAATTAGATCCATATTGCGGATTTGCGTCAAGTAATTTTTGAGGCGTAAATTTAATTGTCTAAACATTTAATTTGCTTTCCTTGGCTTAAGTTTATTTTGGAGTTATCATAACACAAAAATCCGTCAAAGGTAGATTGACGGATCAGCTAAAAAGTTATCCCGCAGAAAATAGTTAATTTTTAAAGCTTATAAAATTAAACTACGTAACATCCAAACGGTTTTTTCATGAATCTGTAAGCGTTGGGTTAATAAATCCATGGTTACTTGATCGTTGGCTTCATCGGCGGCAGGTAAAACACCCCGTGCAGTATTAATTACTACTTCATGCGCTTCAATTAAATATTTGATCATCGCCGTCGCTTCAGTGTCACCAGCATGTTCTTTAACCTTGGTTAATTTGCCAAATTCTGAGTAACTACCAGGAGCAACAAAGCCCAATGCGCGAATTCGTTCCGCAATTAAATCTACGGCTAAAGATAATTCGGTATAGTGAGTTTCAAACATTAGATGTAACGTGTTAAACATTGGTCCAGTCACGTTCCAGTGGAAGTTATGTGTTTTTAAATATAATGAATAACTATCGGCGAGTAAATGCGCTAAACCATTGGCGATAATTACGCGGTTTTCTTGACCTAATCCATCATGAATATTAAAAAATTGTTGTTTCAACATGATAATCTCTCCTTGTTTTATAGAACTGATATTATACACTATTTATGTGGTTATTTGCTGATTTCAATCGTGTGAATACAGGCTAAACTATGGATTACCGCGGCAATTTTAGCCAATAACTGTATGGTTTCTTTGCTAATCCCGTGTTTGATTAATTGCTGTTCATGCGCACTTACGCATTTGTGGCAACCGCCAATTATGGATACCGCTAATGACCACATTTCAAAATCAATTTTATCTACCCCTGGATCACGTAAAATATTCATGCGTAAACCTGCAGGTATTGCGGCATAGCTCGCATCATCAACTAAATCGGTGAAGCGGTAGTAAATATTGGTCATGCCCATAATTGCAACTGCGGAATGAACCGCGCTTAATTCATTGGGCGCTAATTGTGCCGCTACGGCTTGAGATACGTACTTTGCCAGTGCTGGATTTTTACAGGCAATGGCTGCGGCAAGCACACTTCCTGCAAATTGATTATCGTTGAGTGGGCTATGATTATTAATTAGACTACTTAAGTTGAGCTTAATATCTTTGGCATAATCTGGAATGCCAGACAAAATTGTTTCAAAGTTCATGAAGGTTCTTTCCAAAGAGGTAGATTATTTTTCTTAATCGAGAGTGTGGTTAAAATCATACTCTCGACTAATTAGAATCCAATTAGAGGGTTGCATCACCTTTATTCCAGTTGCATGGGCATAATTCATCAGTTTGCAAGGCATCGAGAATGCGTAAAGTCTCAACTGGATTACGTCCAACACTCATGTCGGTCATTTCAGCATAACGAATAATGTTTTGTGGATCAACGATAAAAGTTGCACGATTCGCCACACCTGCTTCGCTATTCAAAATGCCTAATGCGTTACTTAATTCTTTTTTGATGTCAGCCAACCATGGAAAAGTCAAAGGTTTCAAGTCAGCATGACTTCCGCGCCAAGCGGCATGAACAAAATCGCTATCGGTTGATGCACCAATCAATACGGCATCGCGATCTTTAAATTCGCCCTCAAGTTTACCAAAGCCTGCAATTTCAGTTGGACACACAAAAGTGAAGTCTTTTGGCCAGAAGAAAATAATTTTCCAATCTGAGCCATAGCTGGCTAAAGTTGCTGCGCTAAAGCTCTCTGGGCTAGTGCCGTTAACTGCGGTTAAGTTGAAATCTGGGAATTGGTTGCCTACTGATAACATAATAATACTCCTTGAAGTTAGGGTTTAATTTAATCACCGCTTGGTGATCTTTGGTTTACAGAAGTTATTTTAAGTTATCTAGTATAATTAATCCAATTAATAAAAATAATCTAATTGATAGTTAAAAACTATTTTATATTGGCTAAGAATTAGAATTTGATTGCAAGAAAAACGCTTGAAGCGGTTGAGTTGGTCTTAAAGCAAGCTGAATTACTCTCTAGTAGTTGGGCGTGATTTTAATCTTGCGTAGTGTTGGGGAATATTGCTCTTTGGTGGAGTATTTAATGTCCAAGCTGAGTGCTGGCAATAATGGCGGATTAGATTAATAACAACCAAAGAAATTTTTAATTTCGCGCCTGTATAAGGATCTATTCAATAAATGAATTCTGCATTAATGATGGATAATCTAAGCTAAAACTAGCCTTCAAGGATTACTCTCATGATGGCATTTCTATTTTGGGTTAAGAATATCCGTTTCGGATGCCTGTTAATCTTTAATAAAATGTTAAAATGGCAACATCCATAATATTAAAACAGGGAAATATAAATGCTGATAGCCTATGCGTATAATAAATTGAAATCATTATATCCTTTATTACTGCCAATATTGTGCAGTGGGTTAATTACCGCCTGTAATGGTAGTAGTAATTCATCAAATAATAATGGTTACAGTAATGGGGAATTATCTATTTCAGCATTTGTTGAATCCAATTTATTGATTGGTGAATCAACGACGGCAACTATTAGCATTGCTGGTTTAACCTCAGGAGAATCTGCCGTAGTTGCAATTAACAATAATAATTCTTCTGTTATGTTGTTGACGCCACATAATTGTACTTTGTCAGTTACGGTGAGTTCATGTACGGTAAGGATTACCGCACTTGAAAGTGGCACGGCGACTTTTGATGCTAGCTCTACTGGAACTACGACGGTTACTTCGGATACTCTAACAGTAGCTGCTGTTCCTAATGGAATTTTATTTGGTACGCAAAATGGGCTGGTGTTTGCTAATGATACTTTGATAACTGGTAATTCTTCGTTAGCAACGATTGATTATAGTCAGATCTTTGGTTTTGCTATCGACTCTAATGGCAATATGTATGCTGGCACAATGGGTGCAACATTTGGCGGCTTTGGGGCTGGTAAAGTGTTTAAATATAATAGCGAGTTAGGATATTGGACGATATTAGCTGGAACAGGTGCCGGCGGATCTCTGGATGGTTCACAGGTTGATTTTTTAATAATCGATAGCGCTAATTATCTATATGCCGCTACTAGTTCTGGTAATGTATTTAAGTATGCCAATAATGTCTGGAGTTTAATGGCAACTACCTTAAATCAGCCGATTAAAGTATTAGCTTTTGATGCAAACAATAATCTCTATGCGGGAACCAATAATGGGGCGGATGTAGGTAGTGTATTTAAATACGTAAATGGGGCTTGGGTTTCGCTGGGTTCTCCAGATTCTACAGGAATTCAATCAATTGCAATCAATAGTAGCGGTAGTATCTATGCTGCAACAGCAGGTAATGGTGGTGATGGGCAAGTGTACCATTATACCAGTGGTACAAGCTGGACTACGATCAGTACGTTTAATGATGGTTCAGTTAATGCACTTGTGGTAAATGGTAGTGATCTGTATGCAGGTACTGCTACTGGTAAGGTGCATAAATATGCTGGAAGTGGTACAACATGGACGCTATTAGGAACTCCTGATGCAATCTCAGCTTCAGCAATAACCGCGATGACACTGAGCGATTCAGAAGTTTATGCTGGAACAACTGGAACAAATGGTGACAGTACGAATGGGCAAATTTATCATTATAATGGTACAACGTGGGATCAAGTAAGCAATCTTAACAATGGTTATATTTCAACTATTGTGGTGTATAATGGTAATCTCTATACTAGTACGGCCAATCCTTCATTTATGAACGGTATGGTTTATACCTACGTCGCAAATAGATGGTCTCCTATCGGAACTGGAGCACTTGATGGTACACCAGTTTATTCTACTGCTCTTTCTAGCCGTGGTAATCTTTATGCTGGAACTCAAAATAATGTGTTTAAATATTTAGCAGCAAATAAATTCTGGATGTTACTAGGTAATCTTGGCGCAGTAGATAATAGTGGGGTGGCGGCACTTACAACTTATGACAGCAATGTTTATGCAGGAACTGTAGCTGGGAATGTATTTACAACCATAAATGGCGGTAGTTGGCTGCAAATAGCAACTAATCCAAATTATATTACTTCTGGTCTTTTGGTTAGTGCCGCTGGACAGTTATACACGAGTATGAATTATAACGATCCATCTGATCAGAATCTGAAAGATGGACGAGTACAAAAATATAATACTACAAGTGGAATATGGGAAACGCTGAATGGTAACGCAGCACGTTCTTCCGTCGATGGTACGCCGATACAGTCAATAACTATGGATACGACAGGAAATCTATATGCAGCAACGGCTGGAAATGGTAACGGTGGATTTGTTTGGGAATATCCAGTAGGAAGCAGTGCATGGGTGCTGCTTGGTATGGGAACTCTGGATGGTACGGCAATAAACTCTGTCATAACTGATAGCAATTTAAATGTTTATGTAGGTACGTCTGCGGGTAATGTATTTAAATATAATGGTTACTATTGGGTTCAAATTAATACTAGTCCACTTGATACCCTTGGTGTTAGTAGTCTTACGATTGATCACGAAGGGGTCTTATCTGCCGCTACGTATGGTGGAATGGTTTGGATGTATATCAATAATACCGCCCTATGGGTAAAGACTAAATATGGGATTGGCGTGTCGATAAATATAACTGGTAGTATAAGTTTTTAAACTATTGCAGATCTTTTATAAAAACTGGCTACACATTAAGGTAGCCAGTTTTTTAATTAAAATTTAGAGTTAAATGCGAATTTATATGGGGTAAATAAAAAACTACCTTCATTTACATGAATAGTCAGATTATGGAAGTTGTGCTACATTAGCAATGTTCTATAATTTATCATATTGACTAATTAATTCAACGCGCCATGCTCTTTGAGTAGCGCGTAAAAGCGCTCAGCCATTAGATGATAACCTTGTTGATTAAAATGAACATAATCAGATTTTAATTCAGGAGCTTTTAATAATTTGGCAATGGTTGTGTTGTCTAAAACTAATTTATTCTCTGCGGCGAGCTCAGGGTAAAAATTTGCGCTGGCTAAAAATAAACTTTTTGCTGGTACGGCAACTAATAAAATTTGAATTTTACGCGCTTGAGCGGCATGAATCATCGCGGCTAAATTTTGCTTAGCTTGCTGTTGGCTTTTGTTTTGTAAAATATCGTTGGCACCCTCCATTAAAATTACCAATTGTGGTTGGACTTCATCGAGTGTTGTGCCAAAGCGCGCTAAACCTTGCTCAGTAGTTTCGCCTGAAATTCCCGCATTAATGACTGGATGTCCGCTGAGTTGTGCCAAGACACTTGGGTAGCTATTCTCGGGTGTGGTTCCATAACCCGCGGTTAAACTGTCGCCAAAGGCTAAAATAATACTATTGGGAGCTAATGGAGTAAATTTTGTTGAGTTATTGCAGGCGCTGATCAAAATGCAGATTAGTATGCTAAGCACAATTTTGAGTGAAGAATGTATAATCATAGTCCAAGTTTTCATTAGTATTTTTTAAATGCTAAAATATAGCCACGGCAAAGTGCAGTGGCTATTAAAGCTTTAAAATATTTATTGTGTTTGGTATATTGCGTTAATCGCTTTGATTTGATAGTTAACCCGATCTGTTTTCAGATTGTTAATAATGCCATCATTGCCTTGAGTGAACTCTCTAATAGCATCATTTTTGATGTTATATCTAGGCCAATTGTTTTTTTTATCATAATTAGGGTTGCCAGTCTTGGCAAAAGAAGTCCAACTTTTGGTAAGTTGTTCTGAAATCGATTGATCTTCCTTATCGCCTGGTGTTGTTATAGGAAACCAGTATTTTGACCAAGTCGCATCTTGTTTCATTTCGACCAAGGCTTGATTAATGTAAACACATCGATTGGTATTAGATTCTAATTTTTGCGCTGGAAGCACCATGTCAAGGTCACCAAAAACATAGGGTAGCTCAAAGGTATGAGCAGCACCAATATGAGATGATCTAATCTTAGGTGTCAAATAGTTAAAATAATAAACGTAGCTAGGAGCGTATTTATTGGCATTATTTGCTAAAAGTTTAACGGCTCCCAGATACCAGCCATCAAACATAACTTCTGCGGATAATACACATTTTTCTGAAAATGTAGCGTAAAGTTTTTCGATTATTTTGGAGTCCTCTCCCATCTTTTTGATATAAGTATCGATTGGTGGTTGTCCTAACACAAAATAACTGGCATCCCATGAATTTACTCCAATCATGAACGGAACTTTATGTTGCTTACCAGCTGCAAATAGTGGAATTGGGTCCCCGACAATGATTTGACCATCTATAAATGATCCACCAAATTCACCGTCTTGAAACTCTTGTGGCGTGACTAGTAGCTTGTCAGCGGGAAGAGCTCTGAGTTCTTTAAGAGAAGTTACTCCTAATGTTTGCACGTATTTAGCATCCAAAGATTCTTCTGAGATCATGCCAAATTTTTCTTGAGTTTGATCGCGTAATGGTAGTTGTTGAGCGCTTTGTGCAATAGCTTTATGAAATAGACCTTTGGTCGCTGGTGAGGTCATTAACCAAGTCACGCTTCTACCACCCGCAGATTGTCCAAAAATTGTCACGTTATTTGGATCACCACCAAAGGCAGCGATATTGTCGCGAACCCATTTTAGGGAATAGATTTGATCCATGATGCCATAATTGCCAACTGGTTCACCATTGCTTTTTGCTTCTTTGGTGAGCTCTTTGGGTGCAAAAAATCCCAATTTGCCGATTCGATAATCTATCGTAACAACTATTACGCCTTCTTTTGTTAAGCCGACTGGTTGGTAGTATGGTTCAGAAGCAGAGCCTTCAATAAGACCTCCACCGTGGAACCAAACCATTACAGGAAGGTTCTTGCCTGTTTTTGGCGTGTACACATTGAGTTTCAAGCAATCTTCAGAGCCTGGTACTAGTTCGCTATTAAGTCCTTTGACCAACGGCTGAAGACAAGCTTGACCAAATTGACTGGCATCACGAACGCCTTCCCAATTTTTGGCTGATTGAGGAGGACGCCAACGTAGCTCACCAATCGGTGGTGCGGCATATGGAATATTTTTAAAAGCTAGCATTGTATTGGTTTCAATGCCTTGTAATTTGCCGTTTTTAATTTCTATAATTGGCCTTGATTCGCTGTATATATCAGCATTGGCATTGAAGACTAAAGAGACTATAAAAATCCCCAAAATCTTTACGTTATTATTCATTAGAGTCTCCTAGCTTGCGATGCCTGCGTGGTGTTTAAGCATTATTCGCATAAATAAAGTTCGCCAATTGGTAAGCTTCTGAGTTATTTTTATTAAAATCTCTAGATTAAAGATTTCTACGGGTAGGTTATTTACAATATTTTGATTTAAGCTAACCTTCGGTTGTTAGTTACGCGTAGTATTTTTATTGGCAAGGTTTAATTTTTTAATATCAATATTGTAACAGCTTAAAGATAATTTTTTTAATAAAATATATTTATGGAATAAATTAATCTTAGTTTAGCTTTGTTTTTGAATTCAAACAATTAACGGCGTCATAATAACCTATTGTGACACCTTTAATTGCTTAAGGAAAACTGGAGGTTATTTATAATTTACTCCATCATTTAAAAATGATGAAGTAAATCACATTCAATATATTTTAAAATTACAAATTACTGCTTGACTTGGCAAGTACTAGTTTCAATTTTATTATTGCTAGTTTGACAGACAACAGTTTTTTTAGAGTTTTCATCGTACATAGCCGCTTTATTTTTACCAGCCTTGAAATCTTTGCACTGTTTTGAAAGTTGCTGTATAGTATCTGAACTATTAATAACTTGCCCTCCGCATGTTATTTGTGCATTATTAAACGCATTAGTCGCATTAGGTGAAGCTGCAAAAGCTCCAGTGCAGCTGATTGTTAACGCAAGAAGTATTTTTTTCATATTAAATTCCTAAAAAATTAAAGATAAATTCTAATTATATAAAACCCATCCAAGCTAGGTTTAGATTTGTCTTGATCATCCAAGATAGATTTATAAGCTAATTATAGATAAATCTATAATTAGCCACAAATAAAATTAATTTGTTGAAAAACATCCAGTATGAATACTATTCACATATGCATAATCATTAGGGGCGCCATTAATCGTTGACCCATTAGTATTAGGACCAATTAATTTAGCAGGGTCTGCAAAACAGATCACAGGATTTCCATTTTCACCATTCGTAGATCCTACAGTTGTTAACAAATAGCCATTGATCCCAAGAGCACTAACAAAAGATGCCGCAGCACCAAATGCAGACATTGCAGGTAGAGTTGAGGTGACTGGTATCCATGGATAATTATTAATCATCTGAGTAACATTGTCATAAATACCTGGTTGACTTTCTATATGATTAAGATCATATAATGGTGCACCATTAATCGTAACCCCAGCATTAATAACATTTGGATTAGGGCTTATTCCGATTGTGAATCCGCGTACACCATAGTTATTAGCAGGATTAGTGGATGAGATGGCAATTCCATACGGTGCAATAAAGCCATCTGGCATAGTTGTCTGTACTGCAACTACATGCATTACCGAAGCATCATTTTGATTTGTCGAGTTAAAATCTGGGAAATTGTCATTAATCCAACCACTAACCAAACCGTTTAAACCAAGGCTACCAGAACCTCCCTGGTTGTAATCTAGAACCTGTCCTGCAGATACTGCTGTATAAGTACCAAATGTCGTGGACCAAATTCCAGACATATCGTAAGTCATTAAAGTTGTTGGACTATAGAAAGTAATTCCAGTACCTGAATTATAATCAGTCGTTGTCGTTAACATATTTGCCATATACTCAGGAAGATAAAATAATATGTTTTTATTATTATAATTACTTACATTTGTTGTTTGCCAATTACCACACATTAAATAGCTTTGTCCAGTTATACCTAAAGATGGTAAGTCACTTTGTGGTGTATATAAATACATACTCCACGGATTAATAACATTACCTGTGCTACCAACTGAGTTATAGTTACATGCTAGAGGGTTTATGTTATTTGTTACGGCACCAGTTAAAGCAGGAAGCTGCTGAGTTGTTGATTCATAATATGGTTGAATCGTATTACCGTTAAATACCGATTGATTTACCCAATCTCCATTTATATCAGCCAAGATTGATGGGCATGCGGCAGGGTTTGCTAATGCACTTTCAATCGTACCATTAGTGCCATATGACTCATTATATGAATTAATTGATTGAATACATGTTGCTACATTACGCAGACCACCATATTGGTAGTTTATAAAATTAAGCGATTCTAAATTAGTTTCTAATGCTGAGTAACTTCCAACCATAGATGTACTTGCATATGCATTCAGAGCAGCATATAAGTATGGCGTAGCAGAGTCTATATTCAGTGCTGACCCGACTAATTGAGAATAGTTAATTACTCCTCCAGATTCAGTCTGACCACTCTCATTTATGTATTGAATTTGTTGTGTGTCTGGATATACTTGGACACCAACTGGCGCATCTGTAACAATGTAAGAAATTGTATTTTGATAGGTTTGGTTAACCAAGGCAGCAAAAAATAGAGTTAAGCTTTTTTGGGCCGAATTGTAGGCAGCGTTTTTAGTCCCAAACATACCATTGGTTGATGCACTATAATATGTCCCAGGAACCCCCAAAACATCAGGCAAATATATAGTTCCCAATGTGGATTGATTGTAATTCAGATAATTAGTCAAATATAAAATATGATACGCGGCTTGTAGGGCATACATGCTTTGTAGGTAATACGAAACTATGGTGTTATTATAATCATCAAGCATTGGAATCAAATTTTTATTTGGATTAACATGTAATGCATTAGTCATATTAGTATTTAAAGCTTGACTAGCCGATGTTAGGAGATTTATATACGTAGTATTTAGGTTTTTAGATACACTTTCATAGCAGTCAGTACAACTAGCAGTAGGGAATGATGTACCAGTTATATTTGTGAGTTGTTGATAATACTCTGTGGCGTTTGGACCACCCACGTATTTATTTAATAAGGTGTTTAATGCTTGCAAGTTAGGCTTTGATCCAGCTAGTTGATTTAATGTTTCGCTTGTTAATTGCCCGCTAGCATTATCATATAATCCAGCTTGCTCATAAGCTTGATAAAATAAACCAACTCGCCCTGATTCGTTAAAATATGCGATTGAATTAGAAAATTGCGTATAGTTGCCATTATATACATTATCGGCATTTTGATTTATTGCAGCCCAAATACTGTTATCAGTTAAGGCTAAAACAGTTTGAATATTATTTATTTCATTTTGTTGAGTAACCAATTGTCCCTCAAGAATATTAAATTCATTTGTTATACAAGCATTAGCACCATTAGCACCAGCTAACGTTAATGAGCCTCCAACTATATTGCTAATTATTCCAAGAGCTGTACCAGCTTCAGGAATTAGAGTCAGGAAATTAGATGCCGTTATAGAACCGAATCCATCACGAGTCATTACTGATCCACAACCGCTACTTTTATTACCCAACGTTAATGTAGCGTTTGTTACTGGTGTCGATTCTGCAAATTTAGATTGAATTCCAACATAGCTAATAGGGCCTTGTGGCGCTTGTTGCTGAGTTTGAGGTGGATTACTAGTGCCAGAACTACAGCCTGTAAACACAAAAGCCGTAAGCAGGAGGCTTAGCGGTAAAGTTATTTTAATTTTCATAATCATGATTTTCCTTTTCAATTAGTTATTTTCACGTAATTCCAATAATTGATATTGACTTATCTAGATACTTTGTTGCGAATTTGCAACATAGTCTCCACTGAAGCATACGTTTGCCAAATATAATATTTTAAATAAATCAGTTAAAATATTATATTAATGAAGTTAAATCAGGCTGTTATAGATTTTATGGTCTTCATCTTAAAGAATTGTACACTAGTGCTTACAACACGGGTTGTTGATTAATGAAATAATGATGAGGAAAAATGAAATAATGAGGTTTGTGAAACGAATGTTTAGTTTAGTTAATATGGTTATTAAATTTGGTTCATGCATTTATAGATAAAATCAATAAAAACCTGCTCATTTTTTGAAAGGTTTTTTGGGGTTACTAAATAGAATTCAAGCTTAAGTAATGCCCAATTAGGTAAAACAGGAACAACTAAACCTTTTTTCAAATCATTCTGAACTAATGATTCAATACAACCAAAAATAAAGTCAGCACTAAGCCCGATTTTATGCGAATGAAATGAACTATTTATGTTTAATCTATTCGCTGTTAAATCCAACAGGTATTCTTCATGTGTATTAATATTTTTTAATTTTATATAGTTTAAAGATAAATAATTATCATTAATGGGGCCAAATACGGAATGGTTTTTGAGATCGTTGATATTAGTAGGAATTCCATACTTAGATACATAATTAGTGTTACAATAAAATTTTACATATTCTTTCCTGATAAATCTATTCTCCAAATTTTTTCCATTTATGTGTCCAACAGATAATACGATATCAATATTTTTGGATGGCCAAGCTGTTATATTTGGTATGTAGTTGAGATTTAACTTAATGCCAGGGTATTGATTTAAAAAATCGTTTATATGTGGATTAATTAATTCGTATGCGATTGAATCTCCCAAGGCAACATTTAGAATACCATTAATATTTTGTTGACTGTCTATTTTCTTATAAATATTAAGTATGTTTTCTATAAATGAAGGGATATTTTTAGTTTGATTGTAAATATAGGTACCAAATTCCGTTGGTTCAAAATTTTTAGTATCTCTAATTATTAGCTTCTTGCCCAATTTAGATTCGAGATCTGAAATATGCCGACTTAAAGTTGGGGCACTTATATCTAATGTTTCGGCACACTTTTTAAAGCTGCGTAATTCATAAAGACTTACAAACAAAACTAAATTATCTAACATTTATATCCTTAAATTTAGAGAGGCTGAGTATATTTTTAATTTTACAAAAGTGGATCTAGTATTACAGCCTAGATTATAACAACTCAATTACAGAGCGTTAAATTATTTGTGAATTGTTAAACTTATAAGATGGAATTGTATCATTAATGAGTTGTTCAATAATGCTATTGTTATAAAAAATAAAGCCACCAGAAAATGGTGGCGATTAACGATGTTATTGAGTGACTTATTCGTCGGTTACACAACCTAAGCTGGCCGATTGAACATTTTTAATGAATTTGTATAAGGTTCCCTTCGTTACGCGGTAAGCTGGAGCAACCCATTTTGCACGGCGAGCCGCTAGTTCAGCATCGCTTAAGGCTACGTCAATGGTATTTTTTACTGCATCTAAAGTAATAATATCTCCATCTTCAACTAAAGCAATGTTACCACCAACTTGTGCCTCAGGTGTTACATGACCAATAATAAAGCCATGTGAACCACCCGAGAAGCGTCCATCGGTAATTAATGCGACATCTTTACCCAAGCCTGCTCCGACAATTGCTGAAGTCGGTTTTAACATTTCAGGCATACCAGGTCCACCTTTAGGGCCTTCGTAACGAATTACAATTACATCGCCTTTTTGAATTTTGTTTTCTTCCAGTGCATGAACCATAGCGGCTTCATTATCAAAGCAGCGCGCAGGTCCTTTGAAGAATAAACCCTCTTTACCCGTGATTTTAGCCACTGATCCCTCAGTTGCTAAATTACCAAAGAGAATTTGAATGTGTCCATCGGCTTTAATTGGATTATCTAAAGAGTGTAATAAATCTTGATCGGCAGGTAGTCCTGGTAATGTAGCTAAATTTTCAGCAACCGTTTTACCAGTTACCGTCATACAATCACCATGTAACATGTTGTTAGCTAATAAATATTTCATTACCGCTGGCGTGCCGCCTAAGGCATGCAAATCATCCATCACATATTTGCCACTTGGTTTAAAATCAGCCAGCATTGGTGTTTTATCGCTAATTTGTTGAACATCATTTAAAGTAAAATCAATTCCAGCCGTGCGAGCCATGGCAATTAAATGTAACACCGCATTAGTTGATCCACCCAGTACGGTTACTAAGGTAAAGGCATTTTCAAAAGATTTTTTGGTCATAATGTCACTTGGTTTGATATCGTGAGCCAATAAATGTTTCAAGGCTGTACCCGCGTGGTAACATTCGGCTAATTTTGCTGGATGAGTTGCGGAAATTGATGAGCTGTAAGGGAGTGACATACCTAGAGCTTCAACCGCACACGCCATAGTGTTAGCGGTGTACATACCACCACAAGCACCAGCACCAGGGCAGGCGTTACGTACGATTCCTTGACGTTCTTCTTCGCTAATATTGCCAGCTAGATATTCGCCATAGGCTTGGAAGGCTGAAACAATATCAAGAATTTTGCCATGATATTCACCAGCTTTAATTGTACCACCGTAAACCATAATGCTTGGACGATTTAAGCGTGACATTGCCATTAGGCAGCCAGGCATGTTTTTATCACAACCAGGTAAGGTAATTAAACCATCATACCATTGTGCGCCCATGATGGTTTCCATTGAGTCCGCAATTACTTCACGTGATTGTAAAGAATAACGCATTCCATTGGTTCCCATCGAAATTCCATCGCTAACCCCAACCGTATTAAAGCGCATGCCAATTAGTCCTGCTGCAACCACGCCTTTCTTTACTTCTTCAGCTAAGGTTAACAAGTGCATATTACACGGATTACCTTCATACCAAACGCTACCAATTCCAACTTGGGCTTTTGCCATATCGCTTTCAACTAAGCCAGTTGCATAAAGCATGGCTTGTGATGCGCCTTGAGAGATGTCTTGGGTGATTTTACCACTGTATTTATTTAATTTAGTCATGTTTGTTCCTTAAATTTATTACATAATAGTTACAATGTTGTGTGAGCAGAAATGATTTAAATAGTTTGCTGCACGATTATTCTACGTTGCTGTTAGTTGCTAAATCCATTATAAGCTTCGGCAAATGCTTCAATCGAGGCTTGAATAATATCGGGTGAAGTTCCGCTTCCAATTGAATTACTGCTATCTTTTTGTAGCTTCATTTCAACGTAAACGTTGGCATCTGTACCTTGTCCACGAATTTCAACTTTATACTCGGTTAGTTTGAAGCGTAAAGTATCGCGACAGGCATTGGTCAGTGATTTAATTACTGCATCAACTGGACCAGTTCCTTGCGCTTTACCCGTATATTCTTGCCCAGAAATGTTAACCGTTACGTGAGCATTCGCTTTTTGATCTTTGGCGGTATCAACAAAGAAATCTAAAACGGTGAAAACCTCTTCTTGACTATGTTTAGGCGATTCAAGTACACTTTGAATACTATCTTGGAAATCTGAAACCGTGATGGCTTTGCCTTTTTGAATCATTTTTTTCAAAGATAATTGAATTTTATTTATATAATCTTCAGCATAGGTTGCCGATAGGAGATTTTGTAATTCACGTGCAATGTCGGCATTAGTTGGCTCAGTGTTAAATAAAATATCACTTTTTTCAACGAAAACCATGCTTTTACCATCAAAGAATCCATTTTGGTAAAGCTGATTAAATTCGGCAATTTGTGGATAAATGGTCGGTGGCTTGATCGCCGCTTTAAGTACGACTTGTGGATCTTTTAAGCCATCACCAGTTAAAATACATAAAACTTTTTTATGCGCGTCAATTTTACCTTGGTCAATTAATTTTTGTAAACCAGCAATGGTAGCTGCTGCCGAACTCTCGGCAAAAATACCTTCTTCTTTAGCCATGCGATGTTGTGCAGCTAAAATTTCATTATCGGTTACAGCAATCGCGAAACCATTGGTGTTATTAATCGCTTCGAGGGCTTTGAGTCCATCAATTGGATTAGCCACCGCAATTGCTGAGGCTAAGGTATTAATACTTGGTAAAATTTGGATGTCATTGCGTTTTTCATCAAAACTATTAACAACGGCTTGCGCGCCTGTTGCTTGCACCCCAATAATTCGTGGCAAGCGGTCAATTAAACCTAGGCGATAGTAATCCATAAAGCCTTTATAGTAACCACCAATATTAGTTCCACAGCCAATTGGTACGACAAGATAATCAGGGACTTGAAACAACATTTGATCGATAACTTCAAAAGCTGCAGTTTTTGCACCCTCAAGGCGGAAAGCATAATCTCCAGCCAAATAAAAGCCCATTTCAACCGCAATTTTGTAAGCTAGATCTGCAGCATCATTATAGGTTCCTTTAACTTGAACAATGTGTCCACCAAAAGCTAAAACCTGTGATAACTTACCTGGTGGCACGCCCTCAGGAACTAAAATAAAGCATGGAATTCCTGCTGCCGCCGCGTAACAAGCACAAGAGGCCGCCATATTCCCAGTTGATGCCAAAATAATGGCTTTAGCACCTTTCTCTCGGGCGACCGATACTTCTACCGCCGTACCACGATCTTTGAAGGAGCCAGTTGGGTTTTTACCCTCAACCTTAAGAAATAATTCAACGCCCATATTGCGTCCAAGCTTACGACTTTTGATTAATGGCGTCGCGCTTTCACGCAGGGTGATAAATTCAGCCTGTTGCGTAATTGGCAATAAAGGTAAATATTTAAGTAGGTTAGGTGGTGATTGGCGGAAATAATCCAGATTCATTTTGCTTTTGATACTGTCTAAATCCATTACAACTTCCCATGGTGTAGTTTCACCCGTGAAAACTAAGTTGCTTGGATTGACGGTTTCTTTAGTTACAAAGTCACGAAGATAATACATATTTGGTCTCGATATTTAGTAAATGAAATTAATTTAACCCAATATTATAGCATATGGTGATGTTATGTGGTTTTGTGAAACAGCTGCAATTTAAGCACATATTCTTTGAAAAAATCGGTGGTAAATTAATCCGTGCTGGTTAAGCTTTTTACGTTCATTAAGTATGATATAAAACCCTTAAGTTAGTGATTAATCGATGGCTAGACAATGATTTAATTGCGCTAGATTATAAAAGTTTATATATGCGAGCCAATTTCGACTTATCTTCTTAGTCTAGATGCACTTCTTGAACATATTTATGAGATAACTTTCATGATACCTATAGTTTAGCTAAGGCTTTAATTACATGATCATAAGCATTATTTAAAAGCGGTTGACCGTGTGCACTTAACAAATGACAGAAGTGAAGTTTTTTTAAAGCCAACAATTCAGATTTATCAATTTGGGTTGCTTGTAACCATATTTTATTGATGCTAGCGCACCCAAAAATCCCCTGTTGTTCATAAATTTTAGCGGTAGAATCACTAAAAAATTCATCAGTTGTGAGCCAGTTCTTAATACTATCACAGGTTATTAACATTCCGTCGTCTTGTTGGATATGTAAAATAGCTTCGGGAAATTTAGATGAATTAAACGGAATTATTCCACAGTTATCAAATGGCATTAAACTATCAGGGGTTAGAATGTAGTCAGCATTTCTATTATTCTCATGCCCCATGTTTGGTAAAGACCATAATTTTGCATGGTAATTCTCAAGGTAAAATGCATCATCACGTCCGTGAAAACTACCTATTTTAATAACATTCTCAATTTTACCCAGAGACGTTAGTTCTTTTAAGCCATTTTCGGTTAATCTTACTGCGTTAATCAGAGAAAGTTTATCCAAATTTCTGACGATTATCATATTGCGGCTATGTTGCAACGTTATACCTTCATGCTGCGTAATATTAGTTCCCATCACAAAGAAAATATTCGGGAGGATTTCTTTTATTTCTGAATGTGGCCATGCAGGGGAGTGTTGAGCCATTTTAATGTTCTTTCCTTGAAAATATGATTTAATCGTTTTACCAATTTAGCAAAGCTTAAATTTATCAGTTAAATGTATAACGTGATTTATTTGTGTGCTAGATTAATTTTCGTCGATTGGAGATTTTTTAAGTAAATTAATGAATTTAAGTAAAAAAAGACCCAGCTAAAAAGCTGGGACAATATCAAATCATGTAATTTTTTTAAAGCTGGATTACTCAGATGCGACGATACTCACTGAACGACGGTTTAATCTTCCACCAACGGAAAATTTAACTACGCCATCTTCTTTAGCGAATAAAGTATGATCTTTACCCATCCCAACATTCACACCAGCGTGGAATTGTGTACCACGTTGACGAACGATGATGCTACCAGCAGAAATTAATTCTCCGCCGTAAGCTTTAACACCTAGCATTTTAGGATTTGAATCGCGTCCATTTCTTGAACTACCACCGGCTTTTTTCGTTGCCATATTCGTTAACTCCTTTTAGTTATTGATCGCTTCGATCTTCAATTCAGTGTAATACTGACGATGACCCATCCGACGTTGATAATGTTTACGACGTTGCATTTTAAAGATACGTACTTTTTTATGACGACCTTGGGATACCACAGTTGCTTCAACTGTTGCGCCTGCAACGACAGGGGTACCAATAACTACTTCTTCACCGTTAGCGACCATTAATACTTCTGACAAAGTAATTTTGCTTCCGATTTCTGCAGCGATCAGTTCTACTTTTAATTTCTCGCCAACGATAACCTTGTGTTGTTTACCGCCGGTTTTTATTACCGCATACATCAATATAAACTCCTAAAGTTTAATAAAAAATTATAAATGAGGGCAGATTATACCACAGATCAAAGCCACATTACAAGTTATAAATCGCTGATTTGTAGGTTTATTGAGTTCCTGCGCTTTTGCTATTGGGGCGACCTGTAAAGTTAAGCTTGACTTCAAAGGTTTTTGATTCCATCGGTGAACCCATGGTGTTTAGCCAAATTGGCGTTCCATTATCGGCGCGTAGCTCACGCCCACCATCGGTACCACTAAATTTACCCATTAAGGTTATGCTGTCATTTTCAGGTGAGTAATTGGCACCACCATAAGCTGGGTCTTTTGGAAAGAGAACAAAGCTTTTGCCTAGTCCACTAGGTCCAACGGATTTACAGCTATAGTCGCTTTTAATGTGCTCAATTGCTGTTTCAGCAGGCGCAACAATAAAAGTCATCGAACTTTCGCCGTAGAAACCAATTTTAGTGGTAATTGGCGAGTCGCTATAATTTAATATTTTAAACATACAGTCTGCTTGTGCAATTTGCGGTAAGCTGCTAATCAGGATTAAACTGGCAAGAATTTTTTTCATGATAACTTTCAGAAATATAAATTAAATGATCTAGCTCGATATCGCTAAATCCTGCTTTTTTGCGATCGCGGCGGTTAAATGGTCCGCGAATTTTGGGTGCCTTGTATTGTTCAAATAGGCTAAAAAAAGTTTGGGTGGCATCAAGATTTTTTAGCTTGCAGCTATATTTAAACCATTTGTCGCCATAACTAACATGTTTTATTTCATCTTGATGAATTATATCGAGAATCTCAATCGCTCGTACGTCTTTACTAGCGTGTAATTTCTTTTGCATTTCTGGTACTGCATCGACACCGCGTGCCTCCAATACTCGTGGAACTAAAGCCATTCGAGCGATCACGTCATGTTCTGTTTTTAACGCCATGTCCCATAAGCCATTATGAGCCGTAAAATGACCATAGTTATAACCTAATTTGGCTAAATGTTCGTTTAATAATTCAAAATGATAGATTTCATCAACCGCAACCTCGAGCCAATCAGCATAAAATTGCGTTGGCATATCTTGAAAGCGATAACAAGCATCAAGGGCTAAATTAATTGCATTAAATTCAATGTGTGCTAGCGCGTGAATTAAGCAGGCAAGACCTTCTTGAGTACCAAGTTTGCGTTTGGGCACATCAAATGGTGCGACTAATTGTGGTTTATCGGGTTTACCTGGCTGAGGAATGCTAATTTTTTCTGCAGTTGCTAAAAAAGTTAATTCGTCTGGTTGACTAAATTTGTGCTGTAAATTCCGCGCTAATTGACATTTTTGTGGAATATTTTTTTCCAAAATTGCGGCAAGACAGAGTTCAAAAAAATTATTCATAGTGGTTTTATCTGTTGAGTAAAATTAATGCTATTGACATATTCAGGCTTAAATGCTTGAGTGTTGAATTTAAGAAGTAAAATTTTAACACGTTATAACGCGCTACAGGCATAAAAATAAGCGGTTATTATATTAATAGCAACCGCCGTATTTAAACCTTATAAACACTAAAGTTTCTTATTTGATTAAACCTTTATTTCTTAGACGGCTTATATTGTTAATCGCAAGTTGATTTCCTTGATCGGCGGCTTTTTGATACCATTGATAAGCGGTTTTATAGTTTTGTTTAACACCATGCCCATCTTCATACATAATTCCGAGATTATTTTGGGCATCTGCGTCACCCTGATTGGCTGCTTTAGTGTACCATGCTAGAGCCTCTTTGTAGTTATTGTCGCGGTCGGCTAATAAGCCTAAATGATATTGTGCGCTACGGGTCCCTTGATTAGCAGATAATAGTAACAAATTCTTTGCTTTGGCGTAATCTTGCCTCACTCCATTTCCTTGTATATATAAAACGCCAAGATTTGCTTGAGCATTTGCATTACCTTGATCCGCGGCTTTTTGATACCAATAAGCGGCTTGAGAATAATCTTGTTTAACACCATGCCCATCATTGTACATAGCTCCGAGATTTGCTTGAGCATTTGCATCACCTTGATCAACTGCTTTCTGATACCAATAAAAAGCTTGAGAATAATCTTGTTTAACACCATGCCCATCATCGTACATAGTTCCGAGATTAAATTGAGCATATGACTTACCTTGATCGGCTGCTTTTTGGTACCAATAAATGGCTTGAGAATAATCTTGCTTCACTCCTTGACCATGATAATACTTATTGCCAAGATTAAATTGAGCCTTTGCATCACCTTGATCAGCTGCTTTTTGATACCAATACACTGATTTGGCATAATCTTGCTTAACTCCATGTCCATTATAGTATCCATAGGCAAGGTTATATTGTGCATCCGCGTCTCCTTGGTCGGCTGCTTTCTGATACCAATACACTGATTTTGAGTAATCTTGTTTAATACCTTGTCCATTATAATACATATTACCAAGATTAAACTGAGCATCTACATTATCTTGAACGGCTGCTTTTTGATACCAATACACCGCTTTTGAGTAATCTTGTTTAATACCTTTTCCATTACTATACATAGTTCCAAGTTTATATTGAGCGTCTGCAAGGTTTTGATTGGCGGCTTTTTGATACCAATATACCGCTTGAGTATAATCTTGTTTAGTGCCTTCACCATTTGTATAGAATAAGCCAAGGAAATATTGTGCAACTGCATCCCCGCTTTGCGCTGAAGTTGAAAACCATTTATACGAATTAGTTACACTTGATTCAACGCCATAGCCGAGCAGAAACATTAAGCCTAAATTTCTTTGAGCAGAGCTAACTCCTGATTCTGCTTTGGCACTACAAATGCTCAAAGCAGATTCATATTGTTTATTTTTTAGTAAATCATCGCAATTATCAGCAAATGCAAATGTAGAAGCTAGTAATGAGATTAAAAGAAACTTATTTTTCATGAAAATACTCCCGTATAGTTACTTAAGATTTATGTCAATTTGTTTGCCTTTATCACTTAGACTAGGCATGTCGCCCCAGCCAAGTTTTTTCAATTGATTAATGGCAAAATATGTTGGCTTATCTTTTACCAGCTGTGGATCCATTGGTGTTCCAAAGTAAAAGACTATTTTATTATCACTAGGCAATAATGTAGCACTCGAGTGAGATTGACCATTATGGACAGATGGAAATTGTCCACGCACTTCTGAATTATTATCCAAAACAGTTAAGATACTAACTGGTGCTGCAAATCCAAAAGTATATTTTGCATTTGACGAATTATTTGCATTACCCACAAACATTGCTTTGTCGGGGAATATATAAACATCATGAATGCATAATTTAATACTTCCCGAGGTACCGCAACTATCTGTATAGCTGTAGTGCTTAATTAAATTATCAAAACTTATTTTCCATGTATTGTTTTCTTTGATTAGAACTACGGTGTCGCTGGTAAATTGATTTTCTGCTTTATCTGATGTTTTGAATTTCAATTCTGCATGTAAGATTACGGTACTTTCATCATATTTGGTAATGTCGTTAACTTTGATATCTTCTATTGAAAAACCTTTGAATTTTAAATCGTCAATGGTCTTTTTGACATCAGCAACAAACTCCTCTTTGGATACCTTTTCATCTTTGAAGCTTTGCTCGGAATAATATTGAGGGAAATCCTCTGGTTTAATATTTAATTTATTTTTAACAATGTTGGTATAGAATGTTGCAGGGTCTGAACTATCTATTTTTTGAGAGCATGAAGCCAAGATAAGAGAAGAAGACAATAATAATATGTTCAATAGTTTTTTGTTCATATAACCTCCACAAATAGATTAAATTAGCAATCTTTTAGGTAATATTATGTCAATAAGGTAGAATACACATGATTATACAATATATTGGCACCAAATGTGTTACAAATTGTGTAATTTAGCTAAGTAAGTGAGTTATTTATAGCGAGTTTTTGTGTGGTGTGTATTAATGATGAAACCTTAACTAGAATAAAGTTATCTATTAATAAAAATGCATTTACATGAAATGTTTGTTTTTGGGCATTGGTTTAGGTTGCTAAATAAGATGAATTAAACCTCAAGTGGATCGACATCGATAGCAACACTGACGCCTTTTAACTCTTTGAGTTCATTCTCTAATGTGCGTAGATAGTCATGCAATTTATTGCGTTGCTGGCTACTAATTAGCATTTGTCCGCGAAAGCGATTATGGCTCTTGTACATTACAGCTGGTACTGGTGCAAAAAGCCACACTTCAGGATGAGTGAGTGCTTTTGCCTGAGTAAATAAATCATGCATGGCTTGTTTGAGGTGTGACTCAGTTAGGCTGCTAAGTTTTATTAAAGCATAAAAACAAAATGGGGGTAATTTATTTAATTGGCGTTCGCGCAGGGTGTGATTAATAAAGCCATTAAAATCATGCTGTTGTAAAAATTGATAGACTGGATGATCGGGGTAATTAGTTTGCAAGAGCACCAACCCAGCTTTATCTGCCCGCCCAGCCCGTCCCGCAACTTGGGTTAAAATATTGAACATGTCTTCGCTAGCTCGAAAATCGTAGCTAAATAATGCATTATCTAAATTAAGTCCAATCACCAAGGTTAAACGTGGGAAATCATGTCCTTTGGCGAGCATCTGAGTGCCGACTAAAATATCAATTTCTTGAGCGGCAATTTGGTGATAAATATCTTGCCATGCGCTTTTGCTATTGGTACTATCGCGATCAACGCGTTTTATTTTGGCAGAGGCAAATTGCTGTTGTAAAAATTCCTCGAGTTTCTGTGTGCCATGCCCGATGGTGTGTAAATATTGGTTGTGGCAAGTTGGGCAAACGGGCGGAACTGTGATTTGATATGCACAATGATGACATTTTAGCTGACGTTTTTCATGATGGTAAACCATATTAGTCGAGCAATTACGGCATTGACTAACCCAACCACATTCATAGCAGGTAATGACAGGTGCATAACCGCGGCGATTAATAAAGACCAAGGCTAATTCTTTGCGCTCTAAACATTCGTGTAATTTATCGAGGGCTGGTTGGCAAATTCCCGCATGGTTTACAGGATAATGTTGTAAATTAATTAATTCAATTTTGGGTAATTCTGCCGCTTGGATCGCGCGTTCTGTCAGTTTATAGAGGCTGTATTTGCCTAATTTATAATTGTATAACGACTCTAGCGACGGCGTTGCCGAGGCTAATACAATTGGAATATTGAGTTGTTTGGCGCGCCAAACCGCCAAATCACGCGCATGATAGCGTAAGCCATCATTTTGTTTTAGTGAGTCATCATGTTCTTCATCCACGATGATTAAGCCGATGTTGTGGAGTGGGGTAAATACACTGAGGCGTGTGCCTAAGATAATATTACTTTGTCCAGATTTTGCTGCCATCCATGCATGGAAGCGAGCTTTTTCGGCAATTTCACTGTTGATTAAACTAATTTTGGCGGCTGGAAAGCGTTGTTCAAAACGGCGTTGGAGTTGTGGGGTTAAATTAATTTCAGGTACAATTACCAGCACTTGCTGCTGCTGGTGTAAAACTTTTTGAATCAAATGTAAAAAGACTTCAGTTTTGCCACTGCCTGTAATTCCGTAGAGTAATCCAACGTGAAACGTGTTGAAGTTGCTCGCGATTGCCGTTACAACTAGTTGCTGTTCCTCATTCAAGGTTAGTGCTTGCGCGGCACTAGCTGCACTTGGTGCAGGTGTTTCATGAATAATTTGTTTTTCGATCCATTGCGCAATTAATTTATCGGGCTTAGCCGCTAAAATAACTTGAATTTGTTTATAGCTAAGAATTGCCGTGTGTTGAAATTCTGTGAATAAATTTAGTTGCTTGCTGCCGCGTAGTTTAGCCTCATGATTAATTAATTGGTAAAATTTAGTCTGATTAAAATTAGCGGTTGGTTCGCTGGTTTTGCGTAATAAAGTTGGAATAGCACAAAATAAGCTATTGCCAAGTGGGTGGTGGTAGTAATTTGCGGCAAAGTTACACAACTCCCAGACATCGGTTGGTATGCTTAAATTGTCAGCGCTAATGCTTAAAATTGGTTTAAGTTTAGCCAATGGATAATCATTAAATTCAGTGCTGGCTACGCAATTTAGCACAAAGCCAACCTGGGCTCGTCCACGTAATTCAACTTGGACTCGAGTGCCGCGCAGTAATTCTTGCTCACTTAGGTAACTGTAGCCGTGGCGTAATGGGATATCTAGGATTATATTAACGACAAACATTACGGTAAGCCTTTTTTATTAAATTTCAATGCAAATTGGTAAATTAGTTGCTTGGTAGCGACGGGTCATAATTGAAGCATTCACGTAGGTAGTACCGTCTAGCTCTAATTGACCATAGCCTTCATGAATATGTCCACAAATCACCAACTTAGGTTTTAATTCGCATAGGCGTTGGGCTAAAATTTGGCAACCAACATGTTGACCTTCTTCAACTTGATCTAAAATTCCAAAAGGTGGACTATGATTAATGATGATATCACAATTTGGTGGAATTTTTTGATAAGTTGCATAGCGGCGTGGTTCTTCCCACATAAACCCAAAACTGCGATAGGGTGGACTAACTGGTGAACCCCAAATTCGCAATCCTTCAATTTCAATTAATTCATTTTCTAAATAAATAAGATTCGCGGGTATTTTAATTTGCTCGCGTGAATGCTCCAGCGCGCCATCATGATTACCCCCGACGAAAATTTTATAGCGATGGGGTAATTGACTATACCAGTCGACAAATTGCTGAATTTCATCAACGGTACCGTGGCGCACTAAATCGCCAGCATGAATTAAAATATCCCCTGCTGGTAATTTTCCATCCAGTGCGTGGTAGTGATTATGAGTATCGGAAATACATATTATTTTCATGGTTGTTATCTGTTAGAGCAGGTTAATTAATTGTTTTTCAACTGGTTAAAATAGTTAATAAAAAAGCCTAGTTGGTAAACTAAGCTTTTGGGGGCAATGGTTATTTGGCTTGCCGTGTGCTTGAGTTAATTTCATAAATATTGAAATGGCCAACATTTTTCATCCAGTTATTATAATTGTATTTAGCCATCCACAGCGGAAAGAAACTGTATTTTAATTCACCAGGCACATTGGATTCAACCCGATCGGCATCGAGTAAATAGAGGCAAGTTGGGATGTTGTTGCAATTTATTTCGCTCGCACTATTAATTGGAATGAGCTTAATATTCGGCTTAATATAGAATAATAATTTGCGATCTTTAACCGCATTATAATAAATCGTTGTTGGTTGCGAATAATTTTGTGAAATATAGCGCCAGCCGCCAATTTCGGTTGCCGCAGGAATTAACATGCTGATGAAAGCAATTAAGTTTAACCAGATTACAATTTTAGCCGTAATTCGATAGGGTTTTTGGCTGTGGAATTTGTTAATGAAATTAATTTTATCTAACCACGTGGTAATTATATAAGGCATAAATGCAATCATCGGCAGCATAAATCTAACTTCTTTATGCCCAATAATTGAGTGAATTACGAAAAATGGAACTATTGCTGCCGTAAATAAGTGTTTTGGTTTGCGATAAATAAACCATGCGGTTGCAACCACGTAAATTGGACCCCATGGAAAATAACCTAATAACATAGGAATATAGGTATAAAATGGGTCCGTGCCATAGGAGTTCATTGTGCCAGTTACCATGTTTTGGTAATAATAATTATAAGCGCTAAACACCCATTGACCATAGAACCAATGATCAATTACGACGTTGAAAATTCCAATGCTAATTAAGCTACTAACTAGTAAGATTAGCAGATGTTTTAAGCTAATTTTTCGTGCGATGATTAACCACAGAAAGACACCTAGTGCGCTAAAGGTGATTTGAAAACGGCTCGCAAACGCCATGCCAAAGATAATTCCGCTTAGCGCAAAATAGTACCAAGTTTTCTTATCTAGCGCGAGTAAAATAAGTAACACTGAAATGAAATATAATTTACCCGAAATGTTTTCGCCATTAAAGTGTAGGCTGGTATAAATTCCTAACCAGGTGAATAAACTCAGCAACACAAATAATTTAGAATATGCGTGGTTAAAATCTTTTGACAAGACTTTAAAGGATAGAAAGCAGGCGAAGATGCTAAGGAGTGCTGAACCAGCTTGGATAATATAATTTAAGCCAAATATATTCACATCGGCATTAAACAAATGCATAAATTGATAAAGTTCATACACAATCCAAACTTGAAAACCAGGGCGCATATGCGTGTCATATTCCCAGAGTCTTAGATCGGCATAATGTACATAACCAATTTTGTAGGCGGCAAATTCATAAATTTGACTATATTCATCACCCGTGTTGTGTCCATAGTTGAAATAGGCAAAAAATAGATAGAGCACGATCGCAAAGAATAAGCAGTGCTTAGTGCTAAGTTTATCGAATGATTTGAACACTCACATTCCAATGCATAAGAATTAAATAAAGAGGATAAATTTGGTTGACGTTAGTTTAGAATTAATCTCTAAACAGTTTTTTCATTTTTCTTTTGATGAAATTTTGTTTTAATCCAGATAAATAATCGACAAATACTTTGCCATCGAGATGGTCATTCTCATGTTGGATGCAAATTGCTTGGATTCCTGAACATTCGAGGAGTTGTGGTTCTCCAGACAAATCTTGGTATGCTACGCTAATTTTTTCGGCGCGAGTTACAGGTTCAAAAATTCCCGGTACCGATAAACAGCCTTCATCACCACGGACTTCACCAGATTTAGTTAGGATTTTGGGGTTGATAAAGACGATTAATTTACGTTTTTCACCTTCTTTAGCGAGGTCAATAATAAATAGACGCTTTTGAATATTAACCTGAGTTGCGGCAAGTCCAACGCCATTACTATCATGCATAGTTTCAACCATGTCAGCAACTAATTGCTTGAGTTCTTGATTAAATTCAGTTACTTCGGTTGCTTTTAGATGTAAGCGTGCATCAGGATAGTGCAGGATGGGTAATAATGCCATTTTAATAAAAACCTCAACGAATGTTTTAACAAATACTATAATAGTACCTTATCAGTCAGATATTCTAACAAGAAAGTACCCAAGATGCTGAAGAAAATTCTTTTATTGCTGCCGATTTTAGTTGGTTATACGCTTAGTAATGCCGATACACTTCTGGACTCTGTCCAAGCTCAAACAGTCAATGTGTCCAGTCAAGAAAATTCTGCAACAGGCGTTAAGGCTAATTTAGTTAGAAAGAGTGCGCCTATTTCCTATACGGTAAAGAAAAACGATACGGTAATGAAATTGGCTCAGATGTATCTTACTAAATCAGGTTATTGGGCTAAGTTTCTCGGCGTGAAATCCTTGGCGGATACGCATTTATACCCAGGAAATAATTTACGCATCTTGAGCGTTGGTGGCAATAAAATCCTGCTGGTTGATCGTAAAAGTTCATCAAATGGTATCGATAAATTAGAGCCAACTGTGCGCTATGTTTCTCTTGAAGAGCTACCACCGATTTCAACTAAGGCCTTAAAAAGCTTATTTCTTCATCCAACGCTAATGCCTGAGAAAGATTTTGAGTCATTGCCAATGATAGTTGGTGGTGCGGTGACTGGGCAGCTATACTTTACGTCAGGGGATCGCGTGTATCTTAAAGGATATCTTGGTCAAGCAGGAGATAAAGTCGCAATATTTAGTAAAATGCGTAAAATTACCGATCCAGATACCCAAGAAAATTTGGGCTATGAGGTGCGTTATGATGGAGATGGTATTATTGATCAAACTGGACCTGTAACCAGCATGGATATTAGTTATGCGAGTAATCAAGTCGCGGATTTAGATCGTGTGGCAGCATTGCCAGATCAAGAAATTCCCGATATTGTGCCACATAAATCTGAGCAAATAATTACGGGGAAAATCGTGGAGCTTTACGATGCTATAACCTCTACGGCAGAAAATAATACAGTGGTTATCAATCGTGGTGCGCGGGATGGTGTGGATATTGGGCAAGTCTTTGAAATTACCGATACACACAAATTTGTTGATCCAACTTCACCGCCCGATGAACCTAAATATTTATTAGCACCACCTGAAACGATTGGTGAAATTTTAATATACAAAGTTTATGACAAATTATCGTTTGGTTTGATTACTGATTCGAGTCGACCAATTAGATTTAACGCTGTTGTACAGAGTCAACAATAATGCAAAATAAACAACTTTCCAATTGGCTTAAGCTAAGCTTTAGTTATGGCGTTGGCTCAGCAACGTTTTTGAAGCTAGTACAGCATTATGGTTCGGTGGATGCCGTGCTGAAGCAAGATTTATTTGGATTAATGAGAGTGGTGAGTAAAGGTGTTGCGCAAAGTATTTTGAGCGATAATTCCTTGACGCAAGTTGAACCAGCTTTAGCTTGGCAAGCGCAAGCTCCAAATGTTAGAACTTTGCTAACTTTGGAAAGCCCAGAATATCCCATTGAATTAGCAGAAATTGCGCAACCGCCATTGGTCTTATTTTGCGAGGGTAACTTGGAGTTATTAAAAAATCCTAAGGTAGCAATAGTAGGAACGCGTCATCCATCTACTCAAGGAATTGAAAATGCTCATAGTTTTGCCAAGGAGTTGGCCTCAAGTGGCTTAACGGTGGTGAGTGGTTTAGCGGCTGGAATTGATCGTTGTGCTCATGAAGGTGCGTTATTAGCAAGTAATGGCGCCTCGACAATTGCGGTTATTGGCACGGGGATGGATTTAGTTTATCCTGCCTCCAATCGTGAACTTTATCGCAAAATTCGCGAACAAGGTTTAGTTATTAGTGAATTTCCACTCGGAACCCCACCGACTAATAATAATTTTCCACGGCGGAATCGAATTGTGGTTGGGTTGAGTCGTGCGTGCTTAGTGATAGAATCGGCAATTGATGGTGGATCCATGATTAGCGCTAATTTTGCGCTGGAAATGGGGCGTGAGGTGATGGCGATCCCAGGTTCAATTCATAACCCAATGGCGCGCGGGTGTCACAAATTAATTAAACAAGGCGCAAAATTATGTGAAACTACAAATGACATTTTGGATGAGTTGAAATTAAGTGAAAAGCGCTTGATAAATAATGTAATTATTGAAGAAACTAACGATCCAATTTTGCTTGCTATGGGCTATGAACCACAGACAATTGATGTGCTGTGTGCAAAATTAAATTTAGACTTTGGTGAATTATGTGGCAAACTACTGGAGTTTGAATTATCTGGGATGGTAGTTAATTGTGGTGGTGGACGCTACCAACGAGTTTTTAAGTAGGTGTAGTTGTGATTGAAATTTTACAATTTTTGTTTGCTACGGCAAAAGATCAAAATTTGTACTTTAATCAAGAAAGCTTGATTAAAGAATTATTAAATGAACATAAATTTACTCTGGATGAAGTTACCGATGCCATGGCTTGGTTTGTGCCAGTAGTTAATGGCGGTAAGGGATTGGAAATTAATCCTTTAGCAACGCGCAGCATTAGTAGTTGGGAAGAGAAATATGTGCCACGGGCGATTTTGGAGCAAATTTTAGAATGGGAACAGAGCCATTCAATTAGCTTAATCGAACGTGAAATTTTACTTGACCGTTTGGCTGAGTTGGGTTTAGACTGGCAAGTTGAGCAAGATGAGATGCAGCCAATTTTGGAAGGGTTGATCTATCATTTGCAACATTATAAATATAATTTATTGGGATTAGAAAAAATTGAGGGCCCATATTATTGGGAAGCTAATTTTACTGTACACTAAAATAAAGGTTAATCATGGCGCGTAAATTATTAATTGTCGAATCTCCTGCGAAAGCTAAAACCATTGGAAAATACTTAGCCAATGAATTCAGAGTACTGGCCTCATTTGGTCATGTTCGAGACTTACCTAAAAAAAATGGTTCAATTGATGTGAACAATGATTTCACACCCAAATATCAATTAATTGCCAAAAATCAAAAACATGTTGAGGAAATTTTAGCAGCCGCCAAAAATTGTGATGCAATTTATCTTGCAAGCGATCAAGATCGTGAGGGAGAAGCAATTGCGTGGCATTTGGAAGAGATTTTACGTGAACATAATTTACTGGCTGGACGAGAGGTATCACGGGTTACCTTTAATGAAATTACCAAACCGGCTATTTTGGATGCAGTTTTGCATCCACGCCAAATTGATGGAAATTTAGTTGCGGCACAGCAAGCGCGTTTAACCTTGGATTATTTGATTGGTTTTAATGTTTCGCCATTACTTTGGCGTAAAATTAAGCCTGGTTTATCGGCTGGGAGAGTGCAATCGCCAGCTTTACGTTTAATTTGTGAACGTGAGGATGAAATTCGCAAGTTTGTGCCTGAAGATTATTTTGGGATCCACTTGTTTAGCCATAAAGGGCGGACTAAATTTAAGGCGCGAATAGTACAACATGCGGGTAATAAGTTAGAGACTAAATCAATTAGCACCGAGCAATATGCTCAAGATATTGTGGCTAGCCTTGCCCAATATCCCGAAGCTAAAATTGTTAAAGTTAGCAAAAAGCAGAAAAAGAAAAATCCCACGGCGCCATTTATTACTTCCAGCTTGCAAATTGAAAGTTCACGTCAACTAGGTTTTGCTACCGATCGCACGATGCGGATTGCGCAGAGTTTGTATGAAGGGGTTGAATTAAATCACGAAAGTGTCGGTCTAATTACTTATATGCGTACCGATTCGGTGCAATTATCTAGTTTAGCAATTGATGAAATTCGTGAGTATATTGGCGCTAATTTTGATGAGCGCTATTTACCGAGCAAACCGAATCAATATACCAGTAAATCTAAAAATGCTCAAGAAGCACATGAGGGGATTCGTCCAACCTCGATTTTACGCACCCCTGAGAGTGTTAAACGCTATTTAAATGCGGATCAATTTAAATTATATGAGTTAATTTGGCGGCGTACGCTGGCATCGCAATTTAGTCCAGCACTTTTGGATACTACCGCAATTGATTTAGCGTTGGGTGAAGCAGTTTTTCGTGCCAATGGGGTTACGGTTAATTTTGATGGTTTTATGAAAGTTTATCAAGAAATTATTGAAGATGTTATCAATGAAGATGAAGAAGCGCGTCTACCAGAATTAGCTGAGGGTGAAATGGTTCCCGTGGATAATTTGGATATTACCGCGCATCAAACTGAACCCAAACCACGTTATACCGAAGCTTCGTTAGTAAAAACCCTTGAGGAACTTGGGATTGGGCGTCCATCAACCTATGCTTCAATTATTGCTACGCTTAAGAAACGTGAATATGTGGTTATGGATAAAAAACGCTTTATGCCAACCGATATTGGTGCGGTGGTTAGTCAGTTTTTGACCAATCATTTGACTAAGTATGTAGATTTTCAATTTACTGCTAAATTAGAAGATACGCTTGATGATATTGCAATTGGCAAACAAAATAAATTACCAGTGTTGCAGCAGTTTTGGAATGAGCTCGATGCGTTAGTGCAAGAAAAGCAAGGTGCTTCGCGTGAAGAGTTAACCAGCGAAAAACTCGATGAAAATTGCCCGACTTGTGGCAAACCATTGTTGTCTAAGATTGGCAAATATGGGCGTTTTATTGGCTGTTCGGGTTATCCTGAGTGTAAATATATGCGCAAGGTTGATCGCGATGGTAAAAGCGAGGAAATTACTCCGCCAGAGGAAGTGCCTGGGCGTTTATGTCCTAAGGATGATGGTAAATTGTTAATTCGCTCGGGTAAATTTGGTAAATTCATTTCATGTGCTAATTATCCTAAATGTAAACATATTGAAAATATTGATACGCCTGAGACCGAAAATGCAGTAACTTGCCCTGAGTGTAACAAAGGTAAAGTTATTGCTAAAAAAGGCCGGTTTGGTATATTTTATTCGTGTAATAATTATCCAGAGTGTAAAACCATCTTCAAATATGAGCCAGTTGCGACACATTGCCCAGAATGTAATTATGCATTGATGATGACGCACACAACAAAAACTAAGGGTACTCAACATATTTGTCCTAAATGTAAGCATACGCTAAAAGTTGAGTAATAATTAACTGGATTTAGGCTAACTGAATTAAGTGATACAAGGAGGAATTTTGCCAAAGTGTGAATATTTCTCCTTTATCTTTTCTGAAGATTAAATAATAAAATTAGCCATGGAATAGATTGAGGTAACCGTTATGTATAAAAATAAATTCTTATTAGCCGCTTTCCTGGCTTCATTAGCAAGTGTTGTCTGGTTATTTGGTGATTTTGTTAAAGCTGCGGTGGTTGCTTGGTTACTGGTTTTAGTAACGCAGAGCTTTGCAGAGTACCTAGAAAAATATTTTGCGGCATCACGTTGGTCAATAATTGAGCGGGGCAAATTAATTTTAACCGCGAGCCTACTTACGTTGCTGTTGTCGATTACAGTGGTCGCTCCATTGGGTTATTTAGTTTCATATGCAATTAGTCGTTTTGACTATCAATTAATTATTGGTATTAAGCCACACGTCTTAAGTTCTTTAAATTCTTTGACGTGGGTGAGTAGCGCAACCAGATTAAAGTTGACTAGCGGAGTTAGCAATTACTTAGTTGAGATGAGCGCTGGAGAACATCTTAAGCAATTATGGGGCTTTGCAAATGGCTATTTAAAAAACATTACAGGTGGTGTTTTTGATTTGGGGCTAGTGATTGTATTCTTTTTTTTATTTCATTGGAATCGACATGGCATTACTTCATTTATTACTGGTCTGATACCTTTAGATGCGGCGCAGAAACGTACAATGGCGAATGATATCAGTGGAACTCTAAGTATCGTGTTTATGACGATTTTTGCGGTAGCAGTTGCACAGGGTCTAGCTTTTGCACTCTTAATGATGTTTTTTGACTATAATCCACTTTTGTTAGGATTCTTTGCTGCGATTAGCTCGGTAATACCAATTTTTGGTACGGCTTTAGTTTGGGTGCCTGTTGCTATTAATGAAGCGGTAAATGGACACGTGGTTAATGCAGTTGTAATTACACTCTATAGTTGGTTGATACTGGCATTCGTGATTGATAATTTTGTGCGAATTTTCTTTTTAAATAAAATTTCACGGATGGTTAAGGTTAGTTATAAAATTAATGAGTTTTTATTGTTTTTCGCTATTGCCGCGGGTATCGCAACATTAGGTTTTTGGGGTGTTTTAATTGGTCCTGCTCTAATTGCTTTATTTATCGCTTTAGCTAAAGCTTTGCAGTCGAAATAAAAATTTGGCTAAGGGTTTGTTTTGTATCAATTTGAGGAGTGAAAGGATAAACTTTTATGAAAATACTCAATCTAATACTTGACATTTAAGCCTTGGATTGAATATAATAACTTCCTCATCAAAGGAGAGGTTACCCAAGCGGCCAACGGGTCCGGACTGTAAATCCGGCGGTTTTACCTTCGCAGGTTCGAATCCTGCCCTCTCCACCAGATAGCGCAAGCAGCGTAAAAAGTTTCAAAAATAATTGCAAAATAAAGTTCTATCATTTAGAATCATGCAATGAAAAAGACTAACCTGTCGCGCGGGAGTAGCATAGTGGTAATGCAGAAGCCTTCCAAGCTTATGATGAGGGTTCGATTCCCTTCTCCCGCTCCAGCTTCAGAATGTTACAATTATAAAAATGCCCAGGTGGCTCAGGGGTAGAGCACTCCCTTGGTAAGGGAGAGGTCGCCAGTTCAATTCTGGTCCTGGGCACCACAAGTTACTAGGTTAAAATTTTATTTCACTATTTGGAGTTATAAAAAATGGCTAAAGAAAAGTTTCAGCGTAATAAGCCTCATGTGAATGTAGGAACAATTGGTCACGTGGATCATGGTAAAACTACATTAACAGCAGCGATTACAACAATTTTATCAAAAAAATTCGGTGGCGAAGCTAAAGGTTACGCGCAAATTGATAGCGCACCTGAAGAAAAAGCCCGTGGTATTACAATTAATACAGCTCACGTAGAGTACGAAACAGAATCACGTCACTATGCTCACGTGGATTGTCCAGGACATGCCGATTATATTAAAAATATGATTACTGGTGCAGCTCAAATGGATGGCGCGATTTTAGTAGTTGCAGCCTCTGATGGTCCAATGCCACAAACTCGTGAACATATCTTGTTAGCGCGTCAAGTTGGTGTGCCATACGTATTAGTATTCTTAAACAAATGTGACATCGTTGATGATGAAGAATTGTTAGAATTAGTTGAAATGGAAGTTCGTGAGTTGTTAGACAAATACGAATTCCCTGGTGATGACACTCCAATCGTTCGTGGTTCAGCTTTGAAAGCCTTAGAAGGCGACCAAGGTCAATACGGCGAACCAGCAATTTTCAAATTAGCTGATGCGTTAGATTCATGGATTCCAGAACCACAACGTGCAGTTGATGGAACGTTCTTGATGCCTGTGGAAGATGTATTCTCAATTTCAGGTCGTGGAACTGTAGTTACCGGTCGTATCGAACGTGGTATTATCAAAATTGGTGAAGAAATCGAAATCGTTGGTATCCGTCCAGTTCAAAAATCAACTTGTACTGGTGTTGAAATGTTCCGTAAATTATTGGATCAAGGTCAAGCAGGTGATAACGTTGGTTTATTACTTCGTGGAACCAAACGTGAAGACGTGGAACGTGGTCAAGTTTTGGCAAAACCAGGTTCAATCAAACCACATACTAAGTTCGAAGCTGAAGTATATGTATTAAGCAAAGTTGAGGGTGGTCGTCATACACCATTCTTCGCTAACTATCGTCCACAATTCTACTTCCGTACAACGGATGTAACTGGTGCGGTAACATTACCAGAGGGCGTTGAAATGGTTATGCCTGGTGATAATGTACGTATCAATGTAGAATTGATCGCTCCAATTGCGATGGAAGAAGGCTTACGTTTCGCTATCCGTGAGGGTGGACGTACTGTAGGTGCTGGTGTAGTTTCTAAAATCGTTGCATAAACGAGAAGAAAAATAGGTCAATAGCTCAATTGGTAGAGTATCGGTCTCCAAAACCGAGGGTTGGGGGTTCGAAGCCCTCTTGACCTGCCAACAGAAGTAAGCCGGGAAAATATCCCGGCTGCTTTTTTATCCGCCGAAGTGCTTGCAGTAAGCACTAGGTAAATGATATAATTCACCTTTGTGAAAATTTTAGAGAATAATTTAATGAATACACCAGTTAAAACTGATGCGATTAAACAACCAAGTGTTATTTTCAATTATGTAGCGATACTATTATTGGCTTTGGGTTTGGGATTGTTTTATGGCTTACAATTAAATGCATGGCTAAAATGGGGGATTTTCCTCCTTTCAATAGTTGCCGCGTTTGGAACATTTTTCTTTGTTGCCCCAATGGGGATTAATTTACATGGCTACGTCCGTGATTCATATCGTGAGTTACAAAAAGTCGTTTGGCCAGCACGTAAAGAAACCATGCAGTTCACATGGATTGTGTTCCTGTTTGTGATTATCTTGGGTTTGTTTTTATGGTTGGTAGATAGTGGCTTAGCATGGTTGCTATATGGCGTAATCCTAGGAAAGGGTAGCTAATGAGTTTAGCTTGGTATGTAGTACAAGTTGCTACAAATATGGAAGATAAAGTTCAAGGCGCTTTAGTAAATAACATTATTAAGAAAATCAATGATTCTCTTGATTCTGGTTTAACCGAAAAAGCTCAAGCTGTGCGTGAAGCATTTAATCTTGGTGCTGATTTAGCTTCTGATGTTGAAATAGATGATTTCTTAAAACGTAAAGTTGTTTTAGTACCCAAAGAAAAAGTTGAAGAAGTACGCAATGGTAAAAAACGTGAAAATGAGCGTAAAATATTCCCAGGTTACGTTTTGATTCACATGGATTACAACGATGAAATGGGCTTATTAGTGCGTAAAACACCTAAAGTTTCTAGCTTTGTTGGTGTATCTAAAGATTCACGTCCTGTGCCAATTTCGCAAAAAGAAGTTGATAGTATTTTACAACAAGTTAGTGATTCTAAGGAAAAAGCTAAACATAAAGTTGAATTTGAAATTGGTGAGAGAATTCGGATTGTTGATGGTCCTTTTGTGGATTTCAATGCAATTATTGATGATGTATTATATGATAAATTCCGTCTAAAAGTCAATGTGCAGATTTTTGGTCGCGAAACTTCAGTTGAACTTGAATTTGGTCAAGTTGAAAAACTGAATTAATTGATAAATAAAAATAGGCTTCCTTGATGGGAGCCTGTTTTTTTATTCATAGTTTATCGTAGCGCTGCTATCAATGCTGGTAAAGTGGGTTATTTAGATCGGCTAGATTAATTGCGCTTAAGCTATCCATAAATTAGTCGTGACTAATTACTTAGATTAAATTAGCCAGATTTCACCTGATTTCAATGTGGTATGTTATAAAGAATTTTGTCAATATAACCATTTTGAAAACCACCTGATTGATTACCTGTATTGTAGGCACTGAGTGCCTTACGTAATGCTAGCTGAGGATCGCTGGTAGTTTTCCGCGCGGCGATATAGTTTTTAGTTAGAATATCTGCGCTAATTTTTAAATTGAGACATGGGTCAAATAATTGTTCTGGAGTTAATTTATATTTTCGAATATTAATAATATTTACCTGACCAAGACCGACATCAAAATTATAGCCTTTTTTATCAAGATATTTTGCCCACGCAATCGCCTGACTTTCGGTTTTAGGCTGAAATTTGAGGCGTGCACCATTTAGCCCTAGTGCGAGTGGATTGCCGCGGGATTCGGTTTTCACCAGCGTCACCATGGTAATTGGTGCAACCTGTGGGCTGCATTGTTTAGCTAGGGTATATAAATCAAGTGCCACGTTAAATTATCCAATCATCGCTGTATTTGGTAATCCGTGAAGCTGCTGGGCCAAAGCTCGCATAGGCTGGAACATCTTTCATGACCACACTATTTGGACCAATCTTAGCATTACTATGAATCGTGATATTACCCAAAATTTTGGCACCCGCTCCCAGAATGACATTATCACCAATAGTTGGATGGCGTTTGTGATTGGCTGAACTGGGAATTCCTAAGCCACCGAGAGTGACTTGATGAAAGATAGTTACATTCTCACCAATGATGGTAGTTTCACCAATCACAATGCCCATACCATGATCAATAAATAAATTTTTGCCAATTTGTGCGGCAGGATGAATTTCAATTCCGCTAATCCAACGAGTTATATGAGCTAAAATTCGCGAGATTAAGCGTAGTCGATGCGCCCAAAGCCAGTGGCTAATCCGATGCAATATTACAGCATGAAAGCCTGGATAAACGAGAATAACCTCAAAGAAAGTTGGGCGCACTGGGTCTTGCTTTTGGTAATGGCGAATTAGCTCAAACATTCTTATTGCCCATCAACGCTTGCAAATAAAGCCGTTGATAAATAACGCTCGGCAAAAGATGGAATTATTACCACAATTTGTTTGCCCATATTTTCTTCACGACTGGCAACTTTAATTGCGGCACTTAATGCGGCACCTGAGGAAATTCCAACAGGAATTCCTTCTAAACGTGCAATCTCACGTCCCATTTCAATGGCTTCTTCATTACTAATTTGTACAATTTCATCAATTAAATCAAGTTCTAAAACGCTTGGCACAAATCCAGCGCCAATTCCTTGGATTTTATGCGGTGCTGGCTGACCACCCGATAAAACAGGGCTGGCACTTGGTTCAACGGCGATGGATTTGAATTGTGGATTACGTGCTTTAAGTACTTGTGAAACACCGGTGATGGTTCCACCAGTACCAACACCAGCGATTAAAATATCGGCTTTACCATTGGTATCCGCCCAAATTTCCTCAGCCGTGGTATTGCGATGTTTTTCTGGATTCGCTGGATTATCAAATTGACCAACTACATAGCTATCTAAATTTTGTTCAGCAATTTCATTGGCTTTATTGATTGCACCTTTCATGCCTGCTGCTGCGGGCGTTAAAACTAATTCAGCTCCCATGTGAGTAATCATTTTGCGGCGTTCAATTGAGACACTTTCAGGCATGGTTAAAATTAGGCGATAACCTTTGGCTGCCGCAACAAAGGCTAAACCAATTCCCGTGTTTCCTGAAGTCGGTTCAATTAATAAAGTTTTACCTGCAGTGATTTTACCAGCGCGTTCGGCAACCTCAATCATATTAAGCGCAATGCGATCTTTTACTGACGCAAGTGGGTTAAAAAACTCCAGTTTAGCTAAAATTTGAGCCTTTAGATTATATTTTTGCTCTAATTTATGTAAACGAACCAATGGAGTTGCGCCAACGGTTTCAGTTATGCTATTGTAAATACGGTTACGAAAAGTTGCAGTAGTAGCTTGTGTCATGATGGTTCCTTAATTAAAATATAGATAATCGAAATATTTTAAAAATTTAGCTTAAGTAGTAATTGGTGAAGCGGTAATATTTTGAATGAGTAATTTAGTGGGAGTAGTTTTAGCAGCAACAAGAGCAGAATTGACGTGACATAGGCAATTTATTATTTGAGTATGAGCTTGAATTTAGTACGGGAAGATTAAAATCATCCTGATGACCTTGGGTTACTAAAATAAATATTTGCATAATTTAACTTTCATTATATTTTGCGCTAGTTTAATGGACTGATGTTCGGATTTTAAAGCCAATTAAAACTAATGTCAAGTTTATTTCTGCAAATTATAAAATTAGCGCTGAATTATTGGGGGATTTATACTCGATATTAAGAATTTAATTTACACAAGTTACTAAATTTAGCTGAAATAAATCAGTTAAATCTAAGTTCTTCATCAGGTAATTTAAGCTTCGCTGATGGGTGTTGCTGGAGTGAATAATTTATCTCAAACTCTAGAGGTGCTAGCTAATGAATGTAATAAATCTAGTTGTATTGATTTAAGATTTATGATTGATAGTGCTCTAGTTTCAGGATGCTACATTCGTGTGGGCTAAAAATAGCGAATTATTGAAGAGATGAACTGCTAAAATAGCTACTTTATAAATTTAAGGCTCAGATTATGCCAAGTAAAGCTGAACTACGCCAGTTAATGCGTCAACGCCAACGAGGCTATACTCAAGATGCGGCAGAATTGGCTGGAGTACAATTATTAGAGCAAATGCTGCCGTTGTTACAGAGCGTAAAAAACGTTGCGATTTACTATGCCATTAATGGTGAAATTAGCCTAAATAGTTTAATGAAATATTGTTTGAGCAATGAGATTAAATTATATGCACCAGTTGCATTGCGTAGCTCACGCCTAATGCGCTTTGAAGAGGTAACCAGCGTAGAATTTCGTGATGTTTTTTACCCTCAAGATTATGAGTTAGTTACTGAGATAAAATGGTATAATTTAGACCTCGTGATTCTCCCTGTTTTGGCAATTGATGCCGCAGGGTATCGTTTAGGTCAAGGTGGTGGCTATTATGATGCAACATTTGAACAGCTCACAATTAAACCGCTGTTATGTGGCGTTGGCTATCACTGGCAGCTCTACCAACAACTTACGCACGATAGTTGGGATTTAAAGCTGGATTATTTTGCTTCAGAGCAAGAATTAATGAAAGTAATGTAATAATGAGTCAATATGCAAGTTTGGGTTTTTGTAGTCTATTAGATGAATTGCGGGCGGTTACTGCTGAAATTAGTTGTGAGCAAATGCAATTGATCATGAGTACAGATAAGCCATATGCTTTGATTGATGTACGAGAAACTCACGAGGTTCAATTCGGTTCTATTCCTGATGCGTTGCACGTATCGAAAGGTGTTATTGAACGCGATTTAGAGAAATTAATTCCAGATAAAAATGTTATTGTGATCGTGTTTTGTGCGGTTGGTGCACGGTCATTGATTTCGGCGTATATGTTACAAAAAATGGGTTATAAATATGTGTATTCATTAAAAGGTGGTTTTAATGAATGGTTACGCTATACTAATAGCAATACTTAATGAGGTTAATGATGCAATTTATTGATTTAAAACAACAATATAATTTAATTAAAGCTGATGTACTAAATGAAATTAATCAAGTCTTAGACTCTGGTCAGTACATTATGGGGGGCAAAGTTGCCGAATTAGAACAAGTTTTGGCAAATTATACTGGGGCTAAACATTGCATTGGTGTTTGTGATGGAACCAAGGCCTTATTAATCGCCTTGATGGCATTAGATATTCAAGCTGGAGATGAAGTAATTGTGCCAGCCTTTACTTTTATTGCGACCGCTTCAATGGTGTCGTTGTTAGGAGCGGTACCTGTTTTTGCAGACGTTGATGAAAAAACTTATAATTTAGATCCGCATAAAATTGAAGCGCTAATCACACCAAAAACCAAAGCGATTATTCCGGTTAGTCTGTATGGTCAATGTGCAGATTTTAATGCAATTAATCAAATTGCGGCTAAACATGGTTTGGTGGTGATTGAAGATGGCGCACAAAGTTTTGGCGCTACTTATAATGGTGAAAAATCGTGTAATTTAACGCGAATTTCAACTACGAGTTTTTTCCCATCTAAACCACTGGGGTGTTATGGTGATGGTGGTGCTATTTTTACCAATGATGATGAATTAGCGCAAAAGATTCGTTGGATTCGGGTGCACGGTCAAGATAAACGTTATCATCATGCAGTTTTAGGTATCAATGGTCGTTTGGATACTTTACAAGCGGGAATTTTATTGGCTAAAATGCGTATTTTTGCAAACGAAGTTCAATTGCGCGGCCAAGTTGCAAAACGCTATGATGAATTATTTAAAGACTCAGCGTGTGTTACGCCATTTATAGCCGCTGGAAATACTTCGGTGTACGCGCAATATACCTTAGTGGTTAAAGATCGTGATGGTTTAATTAAGCACCTTAATGCCAATAAAATTCCAACTGCGGTGCATTATCCAATTCCATTACATAAACAGCCAATTTTTGCAGCGAATTATCATGGTCAAGACTTGTCGGTGTCAGAAAAAATTGCCGCGCAAGTAATTAGTCTGCCAATGCATCCATATTTGGATCATGCCTCACAGGATAAAATTGTCGCTGCCGTTAAACAATTCATCGGTTAAGCGGATGGAATTTTTTACTTACCGTATGCCTCCATTTCTAAATGTTATGGGGGCTTTATATATTGTGGTAGCGGCACCATTTTTGATTAGCTTGCTTCGCGAAGGATATTGGCGCGGAGTATTTCATCAAATTGGCGTTAATCTTAAACATGTTTGGATGGCTTTAATTGTTGCACTGCCGCTGATTTTGCTCATCATCAATTATCTTGACATTCCCGCGACTTTAGCTGTTAAAGCGATGGATACTTATACACATAGCTATGTTTTCTGGGATTTTATTTGCTCGTGTGCTGAGGGTGGTTTTGTTGGTGGGGTTTTATTCACGCTGTTTATGAGCGCTAATTATTTTAAATTAAACAAATTAGCCGTGTGCGCCAAAATTAGCTTAATGAGTTCAATTTATGCCGGCTTGGCAAATGCTGTGTTGAAGTTTTTATTTAATCGTCAACGCCCAGCAATTGGTTTGGAACAATGGCATTTTTTTGCTTTTTTTGAAAGTAGTGTTAAAAATTTTAATGAGTTAACCTATGCTTTTAATAGTATGCCATCTGGGCATGTAATTAGCACGGTTGCCGCAGTTGTGCCATTTTTTCTGGCATATAAGCTTAAATCTATACGAATTAGTTTAATTATTTGGGTCTTAATGGTAGCCTTTTCACGAGTTTATACAATTAATCATTGGTTAAGTGATGTAATGGTTTCATCGCTCTTAGGCATGCTTATTGGGTTTGCGGTTTACCAAGTTAATTTTTGGCGTATTGAGCATCATGAAAATTAAGCGCTGGCTGATTCCTCTATTGGTGGCATTAACTGCAGGAGTAGTTTTTGCCAATGATAATTTATTGAATAAATTGGAAGGATTATTCGCCAATAATGGTTCGCCACCCCCGACATTAATTCAGGCCACTGGTAGTATAGAGGTGGCGTTTAGTCCGAATAATGGTGTAACCGCGGTGGTGGTTAAAGCCATTGGTGAAGCTAAACAAACTTTATTGGTCGCAGCCTATAGTTTTACCTCAAAAGATATTGCGGAGGCGCTTTTAGACGCGAAAAAGCGTGGTGTAGCAGTTAAAATTATTCTGGATAAAAGCCAAGTTAGTCAAAAATATTCATCAAGCACATTTTTTGCCAATCAAGGCTTTGACCTGCGGATTGACGTCAAGCACGCCATTTATCATGATAAAGTTATGATCATTGATGACAAAACGGTGATTACAGGATCATTTAATTTTACTAAGGCGGCTGAAACTAAAAATGCGGAGAATCTCTTAGTGTTACGTGACAATCCCACATTGGCTAAGCTTTATACCCAAGATTGGTGGTTTAATTGGCAACAAGCCATTCCGCGTGATGAATTTGTGAATAAACGTAATTTGCGTGCGCAAGCCAAAGGAACTACCGATGAATAGTCACGAAGCAGAAAATTTATTTAAATTAACACCTTTGGAGCATGACTTAACTCAGCGCTTGCAACAAGTTATTCAGAGTGAGATTGCTGCCTGTAATGGGGTGATTTCATTTAGTCGCTATATGGAATTGGCGTTATATTATCCTGGTTTGGGTTATTACAGCAATCCCTTATTTAAATTTGGTGAACAAGGAGATTTTGTTACTAGCCCATTAATTTCAAATTTATTTGGTCAATTATTGGCGCGGCAATTGAGTGAGTTATTTAGTTTTGGGGTTAAGCCACAAATTCTTGAGTTTGGTGCTGGTAATGGCAAATTAGCTGCAGATATTTTACAAGCGCTTGGTGAGAAAATTGAACATTATTATATCTTGGAGCTAAGTGCTGATTTAGTACAATGGCAGGCGGAGACGATTCGTCAACAAGTACCACAATTTATGGCTAAGGTGGTTTGGTTAACTGGGCTACCCGAGCAATTTGAGGGGGTCATGTTAGCCAATGAGGTATTGGATGCGCAACCGTGTAATTTGGTCGCCTTTGATAATGGCGCAATTACAGGGGTTGGCGTTACGCATGATGCAACGGGCTTTCATTATACCAATTATCCTTTGGATAGCGAATCTTTAGCGCTCGCGCAAGAGTTAGATTTGCCATATGCGGATTATTTAACTGAGGTAAATTTGGCGAGCCGTGGATTTATGCGGAGCCTTGCAACTAGCTTAAAGCATGGGGCAATTTTATTAATCGATTATGGTTATGGCGAAAGTGAATATTATCATCCCGAGAAAACCCGTGGAACTTTGCGGGGATTTTATCGCCAACATGTGCTAAATGATGTTTTGCAGTATCCTGGACTGATTGATATTACCACGAGTGTGAATTGGACGAGTATTGTGACAACCTCTACAAGTAATGATTTGGATTTCATTGGTTATACCAATCAAGCTGGGTTTTTGTTTAATTGTGGTCTAGCTGCTGCGATGTTGAATTTGCAAGCAGAGTTACAGAATAATGAGTATTTAGCCGTATCAAATCAAATAAATAAGTTAATCTCACCCACTGAAATGGGCGAATCTTTTAAAGTTTGTGGCTTTAGTAAGGGCTTAGAGCAAGATAATTGGCTCGGATTTACGGATTATGATAAAAGTTATTCACTTTAATTCTTCATTTTTTGCTAGAGTGATGTTAGGTTGGCACTAAGTTTATTTGTCCAATGGAAAGTTTATTAATGTGTTCAATCATGAATATAATTGTAGCTAATTGGTGCTCATTTAATCATTAGTGTAATTTAAGTTAAGTGTATTAGTTTTATTTGAAACATAGTTGTTCCAAGTTACGACTATTTATGTTGCGGTGCAGTATAGTAACCTGAGATTATAGTGGATTAATTATGTTAAAATCCAGTTAATAAACTTTAGAGGTGATACTTATGTCAGCAGCACTCGCAAATCAAAAACATGGTTTTTGGCACATGCCAAAGACGTTTTACGCCGTATTATTTATTGAATTTTGGGAACGCTTTGCGTTTTATGGCTTACAGTCGGTAGCAGTTTTATTCTTTATTCAAAAATTTGGTTTAAAAGAATCTCAAGCAACCGATCTATTTAGCTCCTTTTCTGCTTTGTTATATGCGTTGTTAATAATTGGTGGTTATCTTGGAGACAAGGTTCTTGGTTTACGACGTACTTATCTATTAGGTATCGTTTTTCTCATGGTTGGTTATGGTAGTTTTGGGGTAGTTTCAGACGTTCACTTCTTATACTGGGGTATGGGAATGGTGTTAGTTGGAAACATTTTCTTTAAAACTAATGCGGGTAATTTTGTTAGTCGTTGTTTTAAACCTACCGATCCACGTTTTGATTCCGCCTTTACCTATTTTTATATGTCAATTAATCTTGGTAGCTTCTTCAGCATGATTATTATCCCGTTTGTGGCGGTTAAAACCTCCTATGGTTTCGGGATTGGTTTATGCGGTGTGGGGATGTTTATTTCTTTAATTTCATACTTTATTTTACGCAAATACTTCGTCATGAGTGATAATGAAACGGGTAAAAATGCAGGTAATAAATTAATTCTAATGTTAGCTATTTCGGTAGTTGCGGTAGTTTTATCTTATGGACTTGGTCTGTTACTGAGTAATCCTGCCTTAAGCAAGAAACTCTTGTTTTCATTTGCCGCGGTGGTATTATTGGTGTATTTAGTAGTTAGATTTAAATTGAATGAATTATTTGAGAAACGTGGTATGACAATTGCGTTAATCCTCTTATTTCAATCAATTTTGTTCTGGATTATGTATATGCAAATGTCAACCTCGTTGACATTGTTTGCGGTACATAATGTGCGTAGTGAAATTTTAGGTTTTACTATTCCACCCGAAGTAACTCAAAGCTTTAATCCATTCTATATCTTTTTGTTATCACCGATTTTAGCAACTATTTATGTGCGTTCTGAGCATAAAGGGGCGCCAATCTCGATTCCTGCCAAATTTGCGTTTGGGATGTTAGTTTGTGGATTTGCTTACTTGTTATTAGCTGTAAGTTGTTATCTTAGCGATGCGAATGCAACGATTTCTATGCTGTGGTTATTCCTTGGTTACGGCTTATATTCGCTGGGAGAATTATTAATCTCTGCAATTGGTTTATCAATGGTTTCCAAATTAATGCCAGCTCGTTTGGGTGGGTTTGCACAAGCTTCATGGTTTATGGCATCCGCAATGGGGATGAAATTTGGTGGCATGATGGCTGGATTTGGTGGCGTTGATGATACTAAAGTAACCTCTAATTTAGAGATTTTACATAGCTATCAAACGCTATTTGCGTATATTGGAATTGGCGCGACTGTGTTTGCGTTAATTTTATTCTGCTTTGTTAAGCCATTGGCTAAAGCAATGCGTGAAGTGATGGAACATAAGGCCAGTATTGAAAATATCTAAGTAGTATATTTAGTCTAGAAGAACACCCGCAATTTGCGGGTGTTTGACGTTCATGGTGTTAAAATTAGAGCTATATTTTATTTGATAGTATTTATTTTAATTTTCATGAAGTGAACTTAAAGTGAATGATCCACGTGTTATAATTACCCCAAGCTAGAGATGTGGAGATTTGTTTTTGTTATTCAGTGTAATTTAGATTATAATCTAAGTTAGTTAAATCATTAATGGTGTAAATCATGAGAAATAAATCTAAGCTTGGCTTTGGTATAATTGAAGTTATTATTGCAATGGCAATCGTTGCGATTATTGCTAAGGTGGCGTATTCATCATATCAAGATTCTTTGATTCGTGCTAATGAAGAAAATGCGAAGCATAAACTGGTTAATTTAATGCAAGAAATGGAGAAATATTATGCTACCCATGGCGCTTATTCAGCAACTAGCGGTGCTTGGCCTGCTGCGGTTAGCCAAAAAATAGCTTCCTTGAATGCTAATAGTAAAGAACTCTATACTTATACTGTCTATCCGCTTGAACCAGCTGGTAATGATCAAGCGACTTGTATCAATGCGACACCCAAAAGTAATACCATACAGGATAATAACTCCCAGCTTTTGATTGATGAACAAAATAATATTGCAGTTAATAATGTTATCCCAACTAAATGTTTGGCGGTATTAACTCCACCTGTAGTCAATCCAGTGATTAATGCTTGTTTCGGAGCTGATGGTACACAGATTCCATATAGTTCTCCTAATCCTCAGTGCGCTCAAGGTGGAGATCATACTGGTAGTGGGAATTGTAATGGGCAAACTTTAGCGGCTTGTTCAGGAAATTGTATTGGTGCTAATGTTTGTGGTCCTGTTACTACAGGTTGTTCTGGACACTGCACAAATGCATTTATTTATAATAGCCCCTGTAATGGCGATTGTGATAATTCGGTTATTTATCTTGTAGCTAGTGGTGCAACCGTTGCCGCGGCTTGCGGGGGTAACTGCAAGGGTGTTTCAATTATTGTTCCTTCCAGTTGGGCTTCTCGCCCAGTCACTTGTGCCGAAGGTTCAAGTGGTTTATGTATTTGTAAAGGGAATGGCAATAAGTGTAGTGGAATTACGGTAACCTTTTATTAACTCCGCTTTTAGCGAGTTAGCTAACTTCATGGTAAAATAGCGCGTTAAAAAAATTATTGATACTTAAATGAGAAAGCACATTATGCAAGAAAATTATCTTCACGGTTCAATTGAAAAAAAATGTCAGACTAAATGGCGTGAGAGCAAAGTATTTGAAGTTAAAGAAGACTCGCCATTAGCTAAAATGTATTGCATGCCGATGTTACCTTATCCATCAGGTAAATTGCATATGGGGCATGCCCGCAACTACACCATAACCGATGTTTTATCGCGCTTTTATAAACTCAATGGCTATAATGTATTACATACAATTGGTTGGGATGCTTTTGGTTTGCCAGCTGAAAATGCGGCGATGAAATCAAAGGTTGCGCCAGCGGTATGGACATATCAAAATATTGCTAATATGAAAGAACAGCTAAATAACATGGGCTTAAGTTTTGATTGGTCACGCGAAATTGCAACCTGTACACCTGAATATTATCGTTGGCAGCAATGGTTATTTGTGCAGCTCTATAAAAGTGGGGTGATTTATCGTAAAAGCGGGATGGTAAATTGGGATCCTGTTGATCAAACCGTTTTAGCTAATGAACAAGTAGTTGATGGTAAAGGTTGGCGCAGTGGTGCACCTGTCGAGAAAAAAGAAATTCCGATGTATTATTTTGGCATTACGCAATATGCCGAGCAACTTTTGACGGACCTAGACCAATTAGATGGCTGGCCAGAACAAGTGCGCACCATGCAAAAAAATTGGATAGGCAAATCACGTGGTATGGAAGTGGTTTTTGCAGGTAATCAACACCATGCAGGTCTAACCGTGTTTACCACCCGTCCCGATACCTTAATGGGCGTGACATATGTGGCCATTTCTGCGGAACATCCACTGGCGGAATTTGCGCTGGTTGGCAAACCTGAGTTGGCTAACTTTATTCACGAGTGTAAAAGCGGTGGTGTGTCGGAAGCTGAATTAGCCACTCAAGAGAAAAAAGGTGTGTTTAGCGGTTTATACGTTACGCATCCATTAACTAATGAATCAATCCCAGTTTGGATTTCCAATTATGTTTTGATGAACTACGGAACTGGTGCGGTAATGGCGGTGCCTAGTCACGATGAACGTGATTTTGAATTTGCGACTAAATATGACTTAGCTAAAAAATTGGTGATTTGTCCCGCCGAGATGCTTGATGGATATAACGGACTTTTAGATTCAGATGTGAAAGATCAGTTTATTTTAGAGCAGTTGGCGTTAGATGGTAAAGCTAGTTATACCGATTATGGAATATTAATTAACTCGGGTAAATATGATGGTATGAATTTTGAACAGGTTTTTGCAGCCTTAGAAACTGAATTAACTAGTCGTGAACTGGGTCAAGTAAAAACTAATTATCGTTTGCGTGATTGGGGTATTTCACGGCAGCGCTATTGGGGTTGTCCAATTCCAATTATTCATTGTGAGCATTGCGGTGATGTATTAGTTCCTGAAGCTGATTTACCCGTGCGCTTGCCAGAAGATTTAATTCCCGATGGCAGTGGTAATCCTTTAAATAAAGATTTGCGCTTTACCGCTTGTCGTTGTCCTGAGTGTGGTGCGGATGCTCGTCGCGAAACCGATACCATGGATACTTTTGTTGATTCAAGCTGGTATTTCTTGCGTTACACTTGTCCAGATAGTCATGCGGCAATGTTGGATGAACGGGTGAAATATTGGGCGCCTGTGGATCAATATGTCGGTGGAATTGAACATGCGATTTTACATTTATTGTATGCACGCTTTTTCTATAAAGCTTTACGTGATTTAGGGCTAGTAACTGGGGATGAGCCGTTTAAAAATCTCTTAGCGCAGGGTATGGTTTTGGCTGAAACTTTTTATCGTCAGAATCCAAATGGTTCAAAAGATTGGTTTAGCCCGATGGATGTTGAAGTGGTTAAAGATGGTAAGGGTAATATTCTCAAATCGATCTATAAAGGCGATGGACGCGAAGTTCAATATGGCGGAATTGAGAAAATGTCTAAGTCAAAAAATAATGGCATTGACCCCGATGAAATTATCGCTAAATATGGTGCCGATACCGCGCGTTTATTTGTAATGTTCGCATCACCGCCTGAACAAACTTTGGATTGGTCAGATACTGGCATCGAGGGTTCAAATCGCTTTATTCGTCGCGTGTGGCGGATGGTATTTGAGCATAAACAGTATGGTTTAGTCAGTAAATATACGAGTGGTGAATTAACGCCTGAGCAAAAAAAACTGCGCACCCAGTTGCATCAAACAATTGCTAAAGTAACTAATGATATTGGAGTCCGTAAACAATTTAATACCGCGATTGCTGCGATTATGGAGTTGCTAAATGCTTATTCTAAAGTTGCCTTTACAGGTGAACATGGTCGCGCTTTGAGTCAGGAGTTATTGGAGGCAGTAATTATGCTGTTATCGCCAATTACACCGCATGTTTGTGAGGTGTTATGGGCAGAACTGCGTCCTGGTAGCGAGTTGTTGGCTGAAGAATGGGTCAAAGTTGATCCGTTGGCGCTTGAAGTTGATGAAGTAGAAATGGTTATTCAAGTTAATGGCAAGCTGCGCGGTAAAATAATGGTAGCTAAAGCCTTGACCAAAGATCAAATTGAAGCAATGGCGAAGCTTAATCCGAATGTCCAAAAATTTATTGAAGGACAAGCAATCAAAAAAATGATTGTAGTTCCAAATAAATTAATTAACATAGTCGTTTAAATATTTTGCCCCTAGTTTTTACTGGGGGCGTTTTTTACTTAATAATCAATTTAGTTAACCCTGCTGGTTAAATGGGAGTTGTGTTTTTGTGCTATAATGGCAGTCTTAATTGATACGAATTACTCTCTCATTTAATCTGGCGACGCTCTGTTGACAGAATCTAATAAATTTTATAACTGGAATAAAAATGATAGCGATAAGAGAAGCGCTGCGAGCAGGGCTATTTGCGCGTGACAATCTGGTCAAAAATATTTTTGCGGGGCTTGTAGTTGGGATTGTGGCGTTGCCGTTGGCGATGGCTTTTGCCATTGCCTCGGGTGCACGTCCTGAAAATGGTCTTTATACGGCAATTGTGGCAGGGCTATGCGTTGCATTATTTGGTGGTACGCGGATCCAAATTGCTGGACCCACAGGAGCTTTCATCGTTATTTTAGCCAATATTACTGGGCAATATGGTTTTGCTGGCTTGCAAGTTGCTACTTTTATGGCGGGCGGAATATTAATTTTAATGGGGCTACTGCGCTTAGGTAGCGTAATTAAATTCATACCCGAGCCAGTTATTGCGGGATTTACAAGTGGAATTGGGGTAATTATTTTTGTTGGGCAATGGAAAGATTTTTTTGGCTTGCCTGTGCTCTTAGGGATTGATGCTAAATTTCATTCTAAATTGATTAATTTAGCTACCGCGCTTCCGCACTTAAGTTTGATGACAACCTTGCTGGCAATTCTGAGTATTTTATTGGTGATTTACGCCCATAAAATTAAATATTTGAAAGTTCTTCCTGGTCCATTGGTGGCAATGTTGGTGGCAACAGCGTTACAAACTATCTTCAAATTTGATGGGGTTGCTACCTTAGGTAGTGTGTTTGGGCATATTCCGCGCGGGATTCCTCCATTTCAGATGATGGAATTAAGCTTGGATAATGTAACTGCTTTGATTGGTCCAGCTTTCACCATTGCATTACTCGGTGCGATTGAGTCGTTATTATCGGCTACGGCAGCGGATGGTTTAGCTGGCGGAGGTCTCAAGCACCGCCCAAATCAAGAGCTAGTTGGACAGGGAATTGCCAATTGCATCAGCCCATTGTTTGGCGGATTTGCTGCAACTGGTGCAATTGCACGTACCGCGACCAATATTCGGAATGGTGGCAATAGCCCACTCGCCGCGATCGTGCACTCGGTATTTTTGTTAGCAGTGATTTTATTATTGGCACCATTAGCGGAATATGTTCCATTGTGTAGTCTTGCCGCAATTTTATTTGTGGTTGCTTATAACATGAGTGATTTTCGCCATTTCGGCTATATTTTGAAACACTCCCCACGTGATGGCAAGATAGTCTTATTAGTTACATTTCTATTAACCGTTTTTGCTGATTTAGTGGTGGCTGTAAACGTGGGGGTGATTTTAGCCATGATGCTAACCATGCGTAGAATTACGATTACCACCAATGTAGAACAAGAGCTGGTCGATGAAGATGATGTTGCGCATGTCAATAATCAATTTAAACGCAATGTGATTGTCTATGCGATTAATGGACCTTTGTTTTTTGCTATAACCGAAAAATTTGCCGAGAGTTTAGCTAATACCCATAATTTGGCGGATGCGGTGGTGTTTAAATTAAAAGCCGTACCGTTCATTGATTTTTCTGGTCTCAGTGCGTTTCAGGAAACTTTGGAAAAGTTGCATCGTCAAAAAATTACGATTTATTTGTATGGTGTAAATTCACAAATTAGCGCTAAATTTGCTGAGGTTGGCTTATTAAAGTTAGTTGAAACTTCAAGTGTTTTCTATTCAATGTTGCAAATTGTTAAATATGATAACAGTCTGAGTGTAAACGCAGATTCAAACTCTGGGGTTGTGAATAAGAGCAACTAGCTTTTTTGCGTTATTTTGCTTGAGAGTTTGCATTTATCTGCTGTCACAGTTTGGTTTGTGCTGTATAATAGCGACTGTTTTTATTGGTTAAACTAAATTATTCTGATTAACTTAATCCTCCTTTTGCGTGGTGTTTAACTTTCTCGCGTGAGATAAATTAATTTTTCAGGTTTTTCATAAAGTAACTCTTATTCAAATGCGCAAATTTATTCCATTCTTTGGCCTACTATTGGCTGGTTGTTCTTACTTTTCACCAGAGTATCATAAGCCAGCAACACAGATTCCGCAAAATTGGTCAACACAACCACAAGGTATTGAGTCGATTAGTGAAAGCCTGCCGTATTTAGCCTGGTGGCAGAAATTTAATGACCCTGAATTAAACCGTTATATTGAAAGTGGTTTACAGAATAATATGACAATTCAGGTTGCTAAAGCTAATTTGGAAGCTGCGCAAGGTCAATTATTGGCAGTTAAACTTAATTGGATCCCGATGTTTAATTTATTTGGTGGAGTCATCAACGGAAGCTCACAAAATAGCATTGCTCCAATTGGTAATCTCGGCACTCTTGCTAGTAATGGATCATTTTTTGCAATTCTACCATCCTATACCTTAAATGTTTTTACTAATTATACCTTGCAAAAACAAGCTGGCTATAATGTCGAGGTCGCTAAAAATGCTGAGTTAAGCGTACGTTTGGCAGTGATTGGACAAGTTGCAGCGGCATATTTTGCGAATTTAGCACAGCAACAGTTGCTGGTGCAGTTTACCCAGCTTTATACGGATGTAGGTGAGTTAGTAACTATCGCTAGCGAGCTTGATAAACGTGGTTTAACCAATAGCGTGAGTGTTGATGAACTCAAAAGTAAACAACTTCTAATTAAAGGTCAGTTGGCGATTGTTCAAAAAAACTTAACCGCAACGCAAAATGCATTACGCTTATTAATCAATCAAACCCCAGGTTTAACGAAGAATTTAAATCAATTTGCTAATATAAACCCAAATCAAATTATACCAGGTAATCTACCTGTGTCAGTGCTTGCCGCGCGCCCCGATATTCTGAAAGCTGAGGCACAGCTTAAAGCTGCGAATGAGGGAATTAGCGTTGCTTCAAGTGCGCTGCTACCGGGGGTGAACTTGAATTATTTTTATGCGCAGGGTTCAGGTCAGCAGACCTTTAATAATCCAATTCCAAATGTTAATACAGAAAATAGCAATCAACAAAGTTATTATGCGGCTTATGCTAATTGGACCATCTCGCCGAGTGTCTTTGGCGCGATTAATACCAATAGTGCGTTGTTTAGAGCTTCGTTGGCACAATATAAATTTGCGGTCAATACAGCTTTACATGAGGTTGATAATGCGTTAGCGGCGAATAATGCCTTGAATCAAAAAATGCTCAGTGATACTGCTGCATACTCAAGTCTCGAAAGTAGTATTCAAGTTAAACAAGCTATGTTAAAGCGTGGTTTAACAACGTATATGATAGTTAAAACTTTCTCGCTTGAACAAGATTTATTAGCAATAGATTTAACACAAACGAAGTTACAACAACTTATCTCGTTGGTTAATTTATATCAAAGCTTGGGCGGTGGTTATCAATATAATGAATCAGCTATGGCTGAAAGTAAATAAGTTAAGGTTATAAGTATGAATAAAATTCACAAAAAGTTTAATTTTGCAACATTAATTTTTGCTACAGGTGGCGTAATTGCGTTGGGTTACTTAACTACTTATTGGTTTCCCGTGACAGATAATGCGTTTGTAGTTGAAAATACCACTTCATTGTCTTCGGCTGTGAGTGGGCATATTCAAGAAATTTATGTGCAAAATGGACAGAATGTTAAAGCTGGTGATCAAATTTTACGGATTAAACCTGAAAAATATAAGTTTGAGTATAGTGGTGTAAAAGCTCAGTATGATCAAGCTCTGGTTGGTCTGCAAGTCATTGCGGCACGGATTAATGTTACCAAATTAGACCTTAAGGCTGCGCAAGATCAGCTTGAACGTATGAAATATGAATATAAGCAGAAGAATGATCCAGCCGTTAGTAAAGGCATTCCCCAAATTGAGCTTAAAACTCTGGAATATAATATTAAATCACAGGCAGATATAGTCGCCTCATTAGCACAACAAATTGTGTTAGAGCAAACTGAATTAAAGCAGGCTCAGGTTGGTATTCAAACACTCAAGGCTGCGAGTGAAAAAGCTGCCCTGGATTTGGAAGATACTTTAGTGGTTGCTCCAGCCGATGGATATATACAAAATTTATATCTTGGCGCAGGTAGCTCGGCAGTTGCTCATATGGGTTTGTTTAAATTTGTTGATACGGCTAATACCTATATTCAGGCTAATTTCAATGAAACTGATTTAGCCAATGTGCATGCTGGAGATGAAGTTTTAATTTTTCCGCGGACGTATTTTGGGCGTAAAGTTTTTCACGGGGTAGTGATGTCAGATAATTGGTCGGTAGAACGCCAACATATCATACCATTGGTTGAAAATCAAGTAATAATCAGTCAAAATCACTGGCTAAATTTACCCCAACGCTTACCTGTACAAATTAAGGTATTAGATAATGATAAAAATTATCAATTACGCCCAGGTATGAGTGCCTATGTTTATATTCGCACTAAATAATGCGAATTAAATTAAATTTTGCTAGCGTAGATAATTATGTTTATTTATAAACTTAGTAGTTGGGTGGATCGCTATGATCCATTTTGGTATGGGCGTTTAATTGCGCTTAAAGCCGCTTATCTCGCGATTGGTCTATTTATTGCTAATTTAATTTTACAACCACCGCTGCCAACTTTGGTTATGTTGTTTAGCGCGGTTGGCGTACTGATCGCCGAACTGCCTGCAATTAATGATTTGAATAAAAAAGATAATATTTACTTAGCTTATGTGATTTTGATCTGTTTAACTATAACTATTTTTTCGAGTAGTGTTTATCTTAAAGGCTGGTTTATTTTAGCGGTTTCGGCGTGGGCATATGTTTTATATTTTGCTCTGCGTAAGAAACCCGAACTTTATGCTCTAGTTAGTGCTGTATTGATGCTGTCCATGATTTCTCTGGAAGGCTATAATAGCGGCAATTTCTTCAGTATTTTGAATACGTTATTCTTTATATTGGAGTTTTCTTTAATTGCATTTTGGTTACACAAATTATTTCCATTTTTATATTCGCGGATTTGGCTGAGCAGTATTTTACGCAGCTTAGAAACTTTGCAAAACATGCTGACAGAGTTCTCAATCGCGGATAGTCAAAAATTATTTCGGCAATTACAGGTTGCGGAATCCAGTTTAAATTTGCTGGTCAAACAGTCTTATCGACAAGAGGCACGGTTGATTACCGATTTATTGTCACACTACCATTACTATTTGAATGATTTACTTGAAAATAAATTAACCCCAGCTTGTGAATTAGATTTAATTGGCGCTGATTTGTTGCGTTTGGAGTTGGCGGTGCGTAAACAGTCAGAGTTTTATTATTCGCCGAATCTATCACCAGCATTAGATTTAACTACACATAATCAAATCTATCCACAATTACAAGCCTCTTGGAACAAATTATGCGCACTCGTGAACAGTTAATTGATTTACGGATTATTCATGTCGTGGCGATGCTGGCAACCGCGTTGTTTATCTATCAGTTTAGCCAATGGGATGATGCGCTATGGATTCCAATTACGGTTTTAGCAATTATTGGTCCATTTAGCCCTGGGTTATCAATTAATAAAGCTCAGCAACGTGTTTTGGGTTCAATTGCTGGGTTACTCTTGAGTTTGATTTTTTGGTTGGTAATTCATTATAATTATAATTTATTAGTGCCATTAGCGGTGGTGTTAATCTATTGTGTTGCCTATACATTATTACAAGAATATACCTTTTTCATAATGTTGGTCACAATTATGCTGTGCATTAATTTTGATTATATGAATTTATTTTTCAATAATGAAATTTTTTATTTAATTAGTCGTGGCTTGTGTGTTTTAACTGGGGTCATAATCTGCCAGTTTTATGAATATTGCGTATTTAAATCAAGCTATACTAATGCAACCAGTTTGGTACAAAAAGAGCGTTTAGATGCGCTGATCGTTGCTGCTTGGCAACAAGTTAGTTCGCTGGCATCGCCAGGTCGTCCAGTGGTGGTAGCTGAGCTAAATCAATGTTTAACACCATTAGTTAACAGCTTAACTGGACTGCAACAACTCAAAGAGAGTTGTCAACATAGTTATAGTGAACAGGGCGAAACGCTAATTTTAATTGAACATTATCAGGAAAAATTAACTTCTATTTATAAGTGGATTAGTTTGCAAGGATTTAATCTACTACAGTCAGAACCGCAGCAAGCCATTTCTCAAGTGGTTGAATTAGATGAAGATAGTTTAGAGCAAAAGTTCAGTGACTAAGAGTTGCTGAATTTCATCAATCAAGGATTTTCGCGTGAAATTACGCCGATAAACTAGACTAATTGTGCGCGTTTGCATGCCACCACTAATTGGTTTCATACACAAATTGGGCGGTAAATTATGCTGAGCTAATTTAGGTAAAATACTAACGCCAATATTCATAGCAACCATATACTTGATGGTTTCTAGTGAGCTAGTGGTAATTAAGTTAGCAATTTTATTTTTGAATGGATCACAATTCGGACAAATTTTAAGTACTTGATCGCGAAAACAATGTCCATTGCCTAATAAAAGAAAAGTTTCTTCAGCAAGGTGCTTTTGCATTACTTTGTTTAATTTGGCAAATTTGTGTTGCGTTGAGCAAATTAGGTTTAATTCATCACGCCCTAATTCGATTTGAACTAAATCATGATGGTTTACTTCGGTTGCAAGGAGGATTAAATCTAATTCACCCGCGAGTAATTTTTGAATTAAAACCTCGGTGTAATTTTCTTCAACTACCAATTTTAATTGTGGTGTTTTCGCAATGATGTCGCCAACTAATTTGGGAAATAAATAAGGTCCAATGGTTAAAATTGCACCAATTCTGAGTGGCTGAGCATAAATGTCTTGCTGGGATTTGGCGAGGTTAATTAATTGTTCGGCTTCACTGAGGATTTTTTTAGCTTGTTCAATTAATTGTGCGCCGCTTGGACTGACTAAAATCTGGTGATTGTCGCGTTCAAAAATGGTAATGCCTAGATTTTCTTCTAGTTTTTTGATTGCAATTGATAAAGTAGGCTGTGATACAAAACATTTTTGTGCAGCCCGCGCGAAGTGTTTTTCTTCAGCGAGGGCTAGCAAATAGCGTAAATCGGTTAAACTAAAATTAAGCATTAGTTGCTTAGATCTTTCCGACTTAACAAGTAATTAATTACAACTTGCTGTGAACGTTCAGAAAATTCAACTAATTGTTCGGCACTAGATTTAATTTGGTCACCTTCAAAGCGATTGACTAAAGTTACTGCAATCATTGTGGCTGGAATTTTTGCACGATTACAAAATGCGGCTAAGGCGCTTGATTCCATTTCAAAATTGCAAATATCTAGTTCATGTACTTTTGCAAAGAATTTAGCACGATAGTCAGCATCTTTTCGAGCACGCATCGCGCCATCATAACGGCATTGACCAAGATAGAAATCATCGGCCGCAATACTATTGCCAACTACGATTGGGAAGGCTATATCTTTGGGTTGTGCGGCAAGAAGTCGTTCAACTAGCGCATGATCTAGGTTTGTTGGCGTATCAATGCGCTGGTCAAGTTCATACGTTGTATAGTATGCTTCAAGATTAGGCATAAACGCATTTTTAGTTACCACCACCGTACCTGGTTCCACCCCAATTCCACCTGATGTGCCAACTCGGATATATTCCACCTCGGTATTACCCGCATAATGTAGTAATTTGGTAATTGCATGGAGTAGGGCGTCAATTGTTACATTGCCCATGCCATGTGATACCGACAAAATATTGCCTATACGATAAACCGCAAAATTACTAGTGTTTACTAAATTAACAGGCTCAAATAAGCGATTATCTATTTTCAATACTGACTTGGCTAGTTTTTTCGCTAATACTGCAGCACGCTTGCTACTTCCTTGCATAATTACATAACGAATTCCACGAAATTTGTCTAAATTTTCTGGAGTTAAGTCTAACTTGAATAAATATAAATCATGTTCTGGTATTGTGTTTAGTAATGGATTGATTTGCATGATTAATCTCTCTTAGAATTACTTAAAATATAATTAATAATAACTTGCCCTGCGCGAGTTAATGCTGGTGATAATTGATCATCATCACGAACAAATGATGGCTCAAATTCATCTTCCTGCAATCTATCGCCCATAACAGCCATTACGATTGAGCCAGGTATTTTAAACTCTTCACAGAATGCTGCAAAACAGCTTGCTTCTAAATCAATACCGCACACTCCAGCATCAGTTGCTTTAGCTAGATACTCTTTTTGTTCTTGAGGTGTATAGCTTGGAACTGTTGCGCTATTAAAGCGATATGGACCACTAAAGTAACCTGAGCTTGACATAACTTTACCTACAATAGTAGTAATCTCTTGATTTGGATTTTTGGCGTTACATTTAACGTTATAATCATAAAAACCAAGACGAGTACAGTGGTCAGGGCTTGCTGCAACTAAATCACTTGCCATTTTAAGGTCTAAATTAGTTTGATAAGTATATTCTTCGCCAAATTCAATATTCTTCCATTCAGGTTTCAATTCTGGATTCAGCGTTTCACAGGCTACAACAACGCTGCCAGCTGCTACATTTAAGCCAAATCCAGGAATAAAACGAATGAATTTGTAATCTTCAACCCCAGCGTGCCACATTAATTTAACGACTTCATTTAGACAAATTAGCATTGATGGGAAGCCAACACCATGTGAAATAATTAAGGTATTGCCAACTTTGTAGATATGGTAGCGTTCATCTTTGGCAATTGTTTTACAACTGATATCAACATCTTTTAAACCGTACCATGCTTTGGTAAATTGATTGGTGAAATAGTCTGCATTTGAGAATGAACGGGTTAGTACCACATATTTTACATCACCAAATTCATTTTTAAGATCCATGCTGGAGTCAAGTCCAAGATGGTATAAATAATCCACGTCCAATTGCTGGAAATGCGGATTTAGTTTTGATTTATCCATTGATTTTCCCTTTAGATTTTGCATAAATGAAACCGCCAGTTAATGCAGTGAAAAGTAACATCAATGCAAAACCGCCAAATACTTTAAATTGTACCCAAACATATTCGCTAAAGTGGAACGCGATAAATAAGTTTAGCGCGCCCATTAGAATAAAAAAACTAACCCATAATAGATTTACCTGATCCCAAGTTTTATCATCTAACTGAATTTGATCCTTTAATAGTAGCTTGATGCCATTCTTATTTAGTCTAGCGGATATGAATAATGATACCCCAAATATCCAGTATAGCATTGTGGGCTTTAACATGACAAACGTTTTATTGTGCAGTGCGATAGTTAATCCGCCAAAAAGCGTGATCAAAATAGTACTAATCCAAGTATTTTTGCCAATTTTACGATAAAGAATTTTATATAAAATTAACTGCAGCCAACTCGCAATAATACACACTAAGGTTGCGGTATAAATGTTTTTGGTAAAGTAGTAAACTAGAAAGAAGCTAACGAGGGGGAACATTTCAAATAACATATTATTCTTCATCTAATTTCCTAAAAAATGAAGTTGAATAAAAAGCCTTAGTTAATTGGTGTTTTTTACAGTCACCAAAATAATTTAACATTATACTAGATTTCATCTTACGGCTTATTAAAATAATTTGTTAAAGAGTTTTGTTTGGTTCCATGCTAAAATCATGGCGAAACATTTTTAGTGAGGCTAGGTGCGTGAAAAAACTAATTGTTGCCAATTGGAAAATGAACGGCGAGTTAAGTAAAATTAATGCTGATTTAAGTTACTATGCCAAGCTCCCTGAAACGAATAAACCGAATGTAGTGCTAGCATTGCCTTATTTGTATATTGTTTGGGCGAAGCAGCGCTTATTAATGAATTCACAAATTAAGATTGCCGCACAAGATTTGAGTCATTATCGGAATTGTGGTGCTTATACAGGTAAAATCAATGGCTCGATGCTGAAAGACGCGGGAGTTGATTATGTTATTATTGGGCATTCAGAACGGCGTACCTTGATGGGTGAAAATGGCGCAATTTTGATTCATAAAGTGCGCAATGCCTTTGAAAGCGGTTTAATTCCAATTCTGTGTGTTGGCGAGCCTTTAAGTGCACGTGATGATGGCAGCTATCTGCAGTTTATTGAACTACAATTATCTGGACTTGAGGATATTGAGAGTTTTAAAGACATTATTATTGCCTATGAGCCATGTTGGGCGATTGGAACTGGTAAAATAGCTAGCTTAGTTGAGATCCAAGAAGTTATTGATTTCATCAATCGCTATATGCAAAAACGCTTTGCATATGTTAAAATAACTCTTTTGTACGGCGGCAGTGTAAACAGCCAGAATGTAGGCGATATTTTAGCTCTAGAAAACATTGGTGGTGTCCTAGTTGGTGGCGCGTCACTGAAGGTTACAGATTTTACCGCAATTTGCGAGAAAATTTAGGGCTTGGTTTCTGATTTATATTATTTTATTTGATTTGAAGGTTCTATGGAAATTTTAAAAACTTTATTGTGGGTAGTGCAAATTATATCTGCAATTACGATTGTCGTTTTGGTGCTTCTGCAACAAGGCAAGGGTGCTGATGCTGGTGCTACTTTTGGTTCTGGTGGCTCATCTTCTTTATTTGGTGCTAGTGGTTCGGCAAATTTTTTGAGCCGTTCAACTGCTATTTGTGCCGTAGTGTTCTTTTTAACTACGCTAGCATTAGTAATAACTTCCAGTCAAGGGCGAGTAGGTGATTTGGGTGTTATGGCAAATGTTAATGCGACGAATACGGTTAAAGTTGTTGCGAGTCAGCCAGTTTTAGCGGCGAGTGCTCCAGTTAAACAAACTGGTAACCAGATTCCTGAATAAAAATTTTTTTGCCGACGTGGTGAAATTGGTATACACGCTACCTTGAGGTGGTAGTGGCCGTAAGGCTGTGTGGGTTCGAGTCCCGTCGTCGGCACCAGTTATTAATTTTAGGGGACCTTTCTATGATTGCAAGTTATTATTTCCCAATTCTGTTTTTCATCTTGATTGCTCTTGTTATGGGTAGTGCAATGATGATTGCAGGAAGATTGCTTGGGAGTCACAAGCCAAATCTTCAAAAAAATTCACCTTACGAGTGTGGATTTGAAGCTTTTGAAGATGCTCGAGTTAAGTTTGACGTTCGCTATTATTTAATAGCGATTATGTTTATTTTATTCGATTTGGAAATTGCATTTCTTTTGCCTTGGGCGTTAGTATTTAAACACTTGGGTATGTATGGATTTGTTGTAATGGCAATATTCTTGACAATTTTAATTATTGGCTTTGCCTATGTTTGGAAAAAAGGAGCCTTAGAGTGGGAATAGAGGGTGTATTAAAGCAGGGGTTTGTTACCACTACTGCCGATAAATTAATTAATTGGGCACGCACAGGTTCGTTATGGCCAATGACTTTTGGCTTGGCTTGTTGCGCGGTTGAAATGATGCATGTTGGTGCTGCGCGTTATGATTTGGATCGTTTTGGAGCGGTTTTTCGCCCATCTCCTCGTCAATCTGACGTAATGATTGTGGCTGGTACGTTATGCAATAAAATGGCGCCAGCTTTACGTAAGGTTTATGATCAGATGCCAGAGCCACGTTGGGTTATTTCAATGGGTTCTTGTGCCAATGGTGGTGGTTATTACCATTATTCTTATTCAGTAGTGCGTGGCTGCGACCGAATTGTGCCAGTTGATATTTACGTGCCAGGATGCCCTCCAACCGCTGAGGCTTTGTTGTACAGTATTATTCAACTGCAAAATAAAATTAAACGTGAATCAACCATAGCGAGAAAGATTGCCTAATGAAAAAATTAGAAAAACTTGAAACGTTATTAAATGAATTACTTGGTGGGGTATTCTTTAATTTATATAAATTTCGTGATCAAGAAATCACGTTAGAGGTTACACCAGATAATTTAATCGAGCTAATGACGAAGTTAGCAACGAGCGAAGAGCTTTCTTTTGAGCAATGTCAAGATGTTTGTGGGGTTGATTATTTAACCTATAAAGATCTACAAGATGAAAAACCTGTGGATGCATTGCGTTTTGCAGTGGTTTATCATCTATTATCAATTAAGCATAATTGGCGAGTGCGTGTGAAATGCTTTGCACAAAATAATGATTTTCCTGTTGTGCCATCGGTACTTAATATTTGGAGTTCAGTCAATTGGTTTGAGCGTGAAGCTTTTGATTTGTATGGAATTATTTTTGATGGCCATACCGATTTACGCCGTATTCTTACCGATTATGGTTTTATTGGACATCCATTTAGAAAAGATTTCCCGCTATCTGGTTATATGGAAATGCGTTATGATGAAGAGCAAAAACGTGTAATTTACCAACCAGTTACTATTGAACCGCGTGAGATTACTCCGCGCATTATTCGTGAGGAGCACTACGGTGGCAGAAATTAAGAATTACACCCTGAACTTCGGACCTCAACATCCGGCAGCTCATGGTGTACTCCGTTTAGTTTTGGAACTTGATGGTGAAGTTATTCAACGTGCTGATCCACATATCGGTTTATTGCATCGTGGAACAGAGAAATTAGCCGAACATAAAACGTATTTACAAGCATTACCATATATGGATCGCTTGGATTATGTTTCGATGATGTGTAATGAACATGCATATTGTTTAGCTGTTGAACGCTTATTAGATATTGAAGTCCCTGAACGTGCACAATATATTCGTGTAATGTTTGCTGAGATTACGCGTATTTTGAATCATTTAATGTGGATTGGTGCACATGCGTTAGATATCGGTGCAATGGCAGTATTTTTATATGCTTTCCGTGAACGTGAAGATTTGATGGATTGTTATGAAGCGGTATCTGGAGCACGGATGCATGCTGCATATTTTCGTCCAGGTGGTGTTTATCGTGACTTACCTGAGACGATGCCACAATATAAAGAATCTAAAGTTAAAACTAAAAAACAATTAGCCGCATTTAATAAAGCGCGTCAAGGTAGTCTGTTAGACTTTATTGCTGATTTTGCTAAGCGCTTTGATACTTGCGTTGATGAATACGAAACCTTAATTACCGATAACCGCATTTGGAAACAACGTACTGTTGATATTGGAGTGGTAACTCCTGAACGTGCCTTAAATCTAGGCTTTTCGGGTCCAATGTTGCGTGGCTCTGGGTTTGCTTGGGATTTACGTAAAAAACAACCGTATGATGTGTATGCAAAAATGGATTTTGATATTCCTGTTGGTAAAGGTGGCGATTGCTACGATCGTTATTTAGTCCGTGTGGCTGAAATGCGTGAATCGAATAAAATAATTAAACAATGTGTGGCATGGTTACAAGATAATCCAGGTCCTGTAATTGTCGATGATCATAAAGTTGCACCTCCAGCACGTGAAAAAATGAAACACGGGATGGAAGAATTAATTCATCATTTTAAATTGTTTACTGAAGGTATGCGTGTGCCTGAAGGTGAAGTTTATGCTGCGGTTGAACATCCAAAGGGTGAATTTGGAATTTACATGGTTTCAGATGGCGCGAATAAACCCTATCGTTTGAAAATTAAAGCACCAGGTTACGCTCATTTGGCGGCACTGGATGAAATGAGTCGTGGACATATGATTGCCGATGTAGTTGCAATTATTGGTACGCAAGATATAGTATTTGGTGAGGTAGATAGATAATGTTGTCCCTTGAATCATTGAAACAAATTGATGTAGAGTTGGCTAAATATCCAGCTGATTGTCGTCGTAGTGCCATTATGTCCGCTTTGCGTATTGCGCAAACTGAATTAGGCTGGTTATCCACAGATACCATTGAGTTTGTGGCAAATTATGTGCAAATTCCAGCAACACAAGCTTTAGAAGTTGCGACTTTTTATGGCATGTATAATTTAAAACCAGTTGGTAAATATAAGCTTGCGGTGTGTACTAATTTACCATGTGCATTGCGTGGTGGAGTTGCAACTGCTGAATACTTACTGGATAAATTGAATATTGCTAAGCTTGGCGGCACGAGTGCCGATGGTAAATTTACCGTGGTTGAAGCCGAGTGTTTGGGTGCTTGTGGTGATGCACCGGTGTTATTGGTTAATAACCATAAAATGTGTAGCTTCATGAGCCCTGAAGCTATCGATAAAAAATTAGCGGAATTAATCTAAGGTGTTTAGATTTGCTATTGGTTTGATTTTATGTTTAATCAGTTGGCTAAGTTTTGGGATAGACGGTTTTTATTTAGGCGGTGGAATGGCGCTAAACCAAACTTCCGCGGAAAATATTTATAAAACGTATTCAGTAGCAGGTGCTGATAAAGCAATGGGGTCGTATTTAGGAAATCAAACTAAAAACTCGGTTGGGACTTATTTTAATGGTGGGTATCAATTTAATGATTATTTTGCTACCGAAGCTAGTTATTTATGGTCAAATAACCAAGTATATCAGCCATCGGCCCAGGATGGTGGAAATAAAACTTTTTTAGGATCTCAAAACCTAGTTGCGGCTAATGTAATTTTTTTGTATCCTTTTACTGATTGGTTTAATTTAAAGGTGCGTGGTGGAATAGCTTGGGAGCGCGCAACTATGACTGATTATGCTGGAAGTCCAATGACAGATGGATTTACCTCTGTTTTAGGGATTGGTACTTCTTTTTATATTTTTAAGCATATTTCTTTAGATTTAGATTATATTAATTATGGTCTCTTGTTACCTTTGAATTTGCATTATAATGCAAATAATAACAGCGTTATCAATGGTAATCCACCTGCAAATGCTGCAACAGTGACCAATAATGATTTAATATTGGGTGTAAATTATCATTTTTAGTTGAAATTTGTTGCAAGCGTGTTAGAATTTTGGAGTATTTATGGCAATTTTTGAAAAAGGCGTTATTTTCGCCGGTATTGACACCAACAATCCTGATTGTTGGCGCTTAGATGAGTACCTTAAACGTGGTGGTTATCAGGCGTTAAAACGTATTTTAAATGAGAAAATCACTCCTGAAAATGTTATTGCAGAAATGAAAACTTCTGGATTACGTGGACGTGGTGGTGCAGGATTTCCAACTGGTTTAAAGTGGAGCTTTATGCCACGCACGATGCCAGGACAAAAGTATATAGTATGTAATACTGATGAAGGTGAACCTGGTACATTTAAAGACCGTGATATTATTCGTTTTAATCCACATGCAGTTATTGAAGGTATGATTATTGCTGGTTATTCAATTGGTGCATCTGCTGGTTATAATTATATTCATGGTGAGATTTTTGAGTTATATCAACAATTTGAAGCTGCATTAGCTGAGGCTAGAGCTGCAAATTTATTAGGTACAAATATTGTTGGTAGTGGTTTTGATTTTGAATTACATGCTCATCATGGTTATGGTGCATATATTTGCGGTGATGAAACTGCATTATTAAATTCAATTGAAGGTCGTAAAGGTCAACCTCGTTTTAAACCACCATTTCCTGCAGGACATGGTTTATACGGCAAACCTACGACAATTAACAATACAGAGTCTTTAGCTTCAGTACCATATATTCTTCGTGATGGTGGACAAGAATTTATGGATAAAGGTATTCCAAATAATGGTGGTACTAAATTATTCTCTATTTCTGGCCACGTAGAACGCCCTGGTAATTATGAAATTCCATTGGGTACGCCATTTAGCAAATTGCTTGAAATGGCTGGTGGTATGCGTGGTGGTAAAAAAATGAAGGCGGTTATCCCTGGTGGTTCATCTGCTCCAGTTTTACCTGCGGAAATAATGATGCAATGCAATATGGATTATGATTCAATTGCTAAAGCTGGCTCAATGCTGGGTTCGGGTGCGGTAATTGTCATGGATGAAGATGTTTGTATGGTCAAAGCGCTCGAACGCTTGGCTTATTTTTACCATGAAGAGAGCTGCGGTCAATGTACACCATGCCGTGAGGGTACTGGTTGGTTGTATCAAATTATTCACCGTATTGAAAATGGCTTAGGTCGTCCTGATGACTTAGAGTTACTCGATAGTATTGGTAATCAGATGACTGGGCGCACAATTTGTGCATTGGCTGAAGCCGCTGTATTTCCTGTGCGTAGTTTTACCAAGCATTTTAGAGCTGAATTTGAATATCATATTGAGCATAAAAAATGTTTAGTTGACCACCGCTGGTACTAATTATCTTAACAGGAATAAATAATGATTGAATTTGAATTAGATGGTAAAACCGTCCAAGCAAAACCTGGTTCAACGATACTTGAAGTTGCATTAAGTGAGGGGAAATATATCCCGCATTTTTGTTATCATAAGAAATTATCGATTGCGGCAAATTGTCGGATGTGTTTAGTTGAAGTCGAAAAAGCTCGCGCACCAGCGCCAGCCTGTGCAACTCCAGTTACCGAAGGCATGAAAGTGCATACTTGCTCAAAATTAGCGGTTGAGGCGCAAAAAGGTGTGATGGAATTTTTATTAATTAACCATCCGTTAGATTGTCCAATTTGTGATCAAGGTGGCGAATGTCAGTTACAAGATTTAGCTGTTGGTTATGGGCGTGGCGCAAGCCGCTTTGAAGAAGCGAAGCGCGCAGTGGTTGATAAAGACCTCGGCCCATTAGTTAAAACTACCATGACGCGGTGTATTCATTGCTCACGCTGTGTGCGTTTTAGTGATGAAATTGCAGGTTATCAAGAATTAGGGATGAGTTATCGCAATAATCACGTTGAAGTTATGCCATTTATTGGTAAAACCGTTGATAGTGAGTTATCGGGGAATATTATTGATGTTTGTCCAGTTGGTGCACTAACCTCGAAACCATTCCGCGATGTTGCTCGTTCATGGGAATTATCGCGGCGTAAATCCATTGCGCCACATGATGCATTAGGCAGCAATATACAAGTGCATATTGATAAATATCATAAAGTGGTCAGAGTGTTACCGCTTGAAAATGAAGCGCTGAATGAGTGTTGGTTATCCGATCGTGACCGTTTTAGCTACGAAGGTCTCTATCATGCGGAGCGCGCAACTGAACCGATGATTAAACAAGATGGCAAATGGCTTAAAGTTGATTGGGAAACTGCATTAACCTACGCGGCTAAAAGCATTAATGGTGTAAAACTTGATCATGGTGCCGATGCAATTGGTGTATTAGCTTCCGCCATTTCTACCAGCGAAGAATTACATTTATTACAAAAGATGATGCGCGCTTTTGGTGTTAATAATTTAGATTATCGCTTAGAGCAACAAGATTTTAGTTTAGATGGTAAAACAGAAGGTGTGAGTTATTTAGGTAGCTCCGTGCTGGATTTAATTGCGAATAAAGCTGTTTTAGTAGTTGGTAGTGTTTTACGTGAAGAGCATCCATTGTTGACTCAGCGCTTACGTCAGGCAAGCAAACGCGGTATGGAATTACACTCAATTAATGTTATGGCACAAGATTTGTTAGCTCCAGTTGCAACTGAAATTACTCTAGATCCGCGTGAACTGGCATATGCTTTAGCGCAGGTTTTGAATGCTACCTTGGAAATTACCAATAAATCAAGCAATGTTGACTTAAGTAAAGTTATTCCAAATGCCAAAACTCAAGCCATTGCGGCTAGTTTAGTAAAAAATCAAGGACATGTTTTATTGGGTCGCGTAGCACGTGGTTTAGCTAATTATTCTGAGCTAGTGCTTTTAGCGAATGAAATTGCACGTGTTTGTGAAGGTAAGAGTGGTACTTTACCGAGTTTAGCCAATGAAGTTGGTGCGCAATTAGTTGGATTTACACCTTATCGTGCAGCCTTTAATGGTTACTTTACTAAGGGCTTAAATGCGCGGCAAATGTTGGAAAACCAACGTAAAGCTTATGTGCTACTTAATACTGAATTAGAACAAGATGGCTATAGTTCACAACTAGCCTTAGCTGCCTTAAATAAAGCTGAAACCGTAGTGGTGATGTCGGCATATACTAATGATGATATGTTGGAATACGCGGATGTTATTTTACCAATTACACCATTCAGTGAAACGGCTGGTTCTTACGTGAACCTTGAGGGAACTTGGCAAAAATTTAATGGGGTAACTCGTCCATTGGGTGAAGCTAAACCAGCGTGGAAAATTCTGCGCGTAATTGCAAATAAATTGGGCTTAGATGGTTTTGAATACACGAGTATTGAAGATGTGCGGGCTGAATTGAGTAATCTTGCAGATACTAGCAGTTATCTGACTAATCAGGCAAATATTGATGGTTTGAAAATAGTTCCAGCTCAATTAAATGGTTTAATTCGTTTTGGAATCACAGGCATTTATAATTCAGACAGTATTATTCGCCGTAGTCATTCATTGCAACAAACGCCGTGGGCTAAATTACCAACTTTGGCGTTAAATGCCAAGCTCGCTAAAACTTTGGGCGTGGTAGCTAACAGTGAAGTACAAGTCAAGCAAGCTCATGCACAACGCAAATTTACTGTAAGTGTTTGTGATGATTTGGCAGATAGTGTAGTGTTATTAGCCAAAAATTCGACAACATTGAGTTTTGCTGGTAGCTTTGATGCTATTGAAGTTAACGCTTAAATAGAAGGTAGTCAAGATGATAGATTTATTACAGCATTATTTAGGCCATGACTTGGGTTATGCCGTCTGGTACTTAATTAAAGCGGTGATTGTAATTGTGCCATTAACGTTATTAGTGGCCTATGTAACTTTAGCCGAACGCCGTATTCTGGGCTTTATGCATGCGCGGATTGGTGCGAATCGGGTTGGTCCAAAAGGTTTATTTCAACCCTTTGCAGATTTATTAAAGTTTGTCTTTAAAGAAATTATTATTCCAGCTAAAGCTTCTAAAGCAGTGTTTTTCTTAGCTCCTGCGGTGATTTTAATTTGTGCATTGGCAACTTGGGCGGTCGTTCCATTTAATCCTGATTGGTATTTTACCGATGTAAATGCTGGTGTGTTGTATGTTACAGCCATTGGTTCCCTCGGGGTTTATGGGATTATCTTGGCTGGTTGGGCTGGAAATTCAAAATATTCTTTTTTGGGTGGAATTCGCGCAACGGCACAAATGATTTCGTATGAATTAGCTATGGGATTTGCTTTACTCGGCGTGATTATGGTAAGTGGTAGTTTAAACTTTATTGATATCGTAAATTCGCAAGCGAGTGGTCGCTTGGCTGGATCGGCATTATCTTGGAATTGGATTCCATTGTTTCCAATGTTTTTAGTTTACCTGATTTCAGGTGTTGCCGAGACTAATCGCGCACCATTTGACGTTTGCGAGGGGGAATCTGAAATTGTCGCTGGATTCCATGTTGAATATTCTGGAACACCGTTTGCTTTATTTATGTTGGCAGAATACGCAAGTATGATTTTGGTTTCAGCCTTGACCACAATTATGTTTTTGGGCGGTTGGTTATCACCATTCCCGCATAGTTGGGGTATTCTTGGACATGAATCGATGGCGTGGCTGGTGATTAAAGTCTTGATTTTACTATTTGGTTTTATCTGGTATCGTGCGACATTCCCACGTTATCGTTATGATCAAATTATGCGTTTAGGTTGGAAAGTATTCTTACCGATTACTTTAGTCTGGATTTTTGTGCTTGGGGCGTGGATGGTTTCTCCGCTTAGCATTTGGCAATAAGGGTAAGCACTATGAAAAAATTTATAAAGACGTTTTTTTTAACTGAATTATTAAAAGGTATGGCTTTAACTTGGCGTGTAATGTTGCGTCCAAAGCCAACTATTTTTTATCCAGAGGAAAAGACTCCACTGTCGCCACGTTTTCGTGCTTTGCATGCTTTACGTCGTTATCCAAATGGTGAAGAACGCTGTATTGGTTGTAAGTTATGTGAAGCGGTTTGTCCTGCTTTAGCGATTACGATTGACATTCATGAACGTGATGATGGCACACGGCGCACGACACGTTATGATATTGATTTGACAAAATGTATTTTCTGTGGCTTTTGTGAAGAAGCTTGTCCAGTTGATGCAATTGTTGAAACTCCAATTCACGAATATCACGGTGAAAAGCGTGGTGATTTATTTTATACCAAAGAAATGCTTCTTGCGATAGGTGATAAATACGAAAGTATTATTGCTGGGTCGAAAGCCGCAGATCACAAGTATCGCTAGGAAGAGGTGTCATAATGGATGTAACGAGTATTTTATTTTATGTGTTTTCGGCTATCTTATTATTAAGTGGCTTACGCGTAATTACGGCTAAAAATCCAGTGCATGCTGCACTATTTTTAGTGTTGGCATTTGTCAATGCAGCATGTCTATGGATGATGTTAGGGGCTGAGTTCCTGTCACTAACTTTAATCTTAGTCTATGTCGGCGCGGTAATGGTTTTATTCTTATTTGTCGTCATGATGTTGGATGTTGATCTGGAAGCGCTACGTAAAGGCTTTTGGAAGAATTTGCCATTAGCTTTGGTGCTTGGCGTGGTAGTGCTGTTAGAGATGTTAATTGTTGTGTTGAAAAATCCAATGGTTGCTGCAGTTGCTAATGCCGACCCAGTTACTAAAATTAGTAATTCGAATAAACTAGGCTGGGTGTTATATACGCAATATTCATATCCAGTTGAGTTAGCGTCAATGTTACTTTTATTGGGTTTGGTAGTAGCGGTGGCTTTAACTTTACGTAAGTCAGATAAAGCTGCTAAATATCAAAACATTGCGAAGCAAGTTGCGACCGATAGTCGTAGCCGCTTTACCATGGTAAAAATGGATGCTGAAGTTGAATCCAAAGGAGAGCAACAATGATTGGAATGACACATTATTTAGTTTTGTCGGCAATTTTATTTGCTTTATCGGTGATGGGGATTTTCCTGAATCGTAAAAATATTATTGTTGTATTGATGTCAATTGAACTAATGTTACTTGCCGTTAATTTTAACTTTATTACGTTCTCCACTTTCCTTCATAATGTGGCAGGGCAAATATTTGTCTTTTTTACATTGACAGTGGCCGCAGCGGAAGCTGCAATTGGTTTAGCAATATTGATTATTTTGTTCCGCAATTTAAAATCAATCAATGTTCAAGACATGGATCAACTTAAGGGTTAATTTTTTGGGATTAGTAACATGGCAGGAATACCTTTATATTTAACGATTATTTTAGCTCCGCTGATTGCATCAGCAATAGTTGGTTTATTTGGCTTTGCTCTTGGCAAAAAAATTAGCCATACGCTAACTATCTTGGGAGTTTTAATTTCAACGATAGCTTCATATGTTCTATTGTTTCAAGTTCTAAATAATGGCTTACATTATGATGGAGCATTATATACGTGGCTAACCGTTGGTCAACAATCTTATTCGGTTGGGATTTTAGTCGATAGCTTAACGGCAACTATGTTAACTGTGGTTACCTCAGTTTCATTGATGGTGCATGTTTATACTATCGGTTATATGGAACATGAAGAGGGTTACACGCGCTTCTTTAGCTACATTTCATTATTTACTTTTATGATGATTATGCTAGTAATGGCCAATAACTTCATCCAATTATTCTTTGGCTGGGAGGGCGTTGGTTTAGTTTCTTATCTTTTGATTGGTTTCTATTTCAAACGTGAATCAGCTACTTTTGCTAATTTAAAAGCTTTTTTAATTAATCGGATTGGTGATTTAGGCTTTTTACTTGGCATTGGTTTAATCTTGGCTTATTTTGGTACTTTAAATTATGCCGAAGTATTTGCCAAATTAAATGAAATTAGCGGTGTAACCTTTTTAAATACTGGTTGGAGTGCGATTACTGTTATTTGTCTATTGCTCTTTGTGGGCGCGATGGGTAAATCAGCGCAATTTCCATTGCATGTTTGGCTGCCAGACTCAATGGAAGGTCCAACACCTATTTCAGCCTTGATTCATGCGGCAACGATGGTAACTGCGGGTATTTTTATGGTCGCACGTCTATCACCAATGTATAATTTATCGATTACGGCATTGTCATTCATTGCAATTATTGGTGCAATTAATGCCTTGTTCTTAGGTTTGTTAGGTTTAATTCAAACTGATATTAAACGGGTGGTTGCATATTCAACCTTATCTCAATTGGGCTATATGTTTATTGCATTGGGTTGTGGCGCATATTCAGTGGGTGTATTTCATTTAATGACGCATGCATTCTTTAAAGCCTTACTATTCTTGGCGGCTGGTTCGGTGATTGTAGCGATGCATCACGAACAAGATATGCGTAAAATGGGTGGTTTGTGGAAATATATGCCAATTACCTATGTGGTTACGATTATTGGTAATTTAGCTTTGGCTGGAGTTCCGCCATTTGCGGGTTTCTTCTCCAAAGATATGATTTTGGAAGCCGCAAGTAATGCGCACGAACATGGTTTGTTTGGTAGTTCATTTGTGGTGTTTTGTGCCTATAGTGCTGTAATTGTGACCGCGTGTTATAGCTTCCGTCAATTGTTTATGACTTTCCATGGTAAAGAACGTTTCCGTGAAGTGCATAGTGACCATCATGATGCACACGCGGATGATCACGCACATCATGCAATTGAACCAAAAGAATCGCCTTGGGTTATTACACTACCATTAATTTTATTGGCTATTCCATCGGTAATTATTGGTTGGTTAGCGTTTGATAAATTTGTCCCAGGTGAATTTTTCCACGATGCAATTTTTAATGCAAGTTTCTTTGCCAATAAATTAGCCGAAGATCCAATTACACCAATTCATATGATGCTAGCAAGTTTGCATGAGTTACCTGTTTATTTGGCTTTATCGGGTATTCTCTTGGCCTTTATTGCGCATAAATCACCGCGTTTTGTAGTGATCGTTAAATCTATCTTTAAACCAGTAATTTATGTTATGGAACGTAAATACTTTATGGATGATTTGTTTATCAATGTGTTCGCACCTTTAGCGCGTGGCATTGGTAAGGTATTATGGAAAGTTGGCGATATCTTCTTAATTGATGGTTTGTTAGTTAATGGTTCAGCACGGGTGGTGGCGGTATTTGCCAAAATCTTTAGACGTGCTCAAACTGGTTATGTTAACAGTGCTGCTACCTATATGGTATTAGGTATTTTAATCTTGTTAACATTCTGTACCGGTTTAATTTTACACTAAGGATGTGATTATAATGATGAATTATTTATTAAGTTTAACCATTTGGACGCCGATTATTTTTGGTTTCATCACCTTAGTGTTTAACAAAAATGATTGTTTGGCACGCTATGTGGCTTTATTTGGTTCGTTGCTTGCTTTGATTTTTTCGCTGATTTTGTTTCAAAACTTTGATTCACATCAAGCAGCGATGCAGTTTAGTGAAATGATGCCGTGGGTTGCGAGTTTAAATATTAACTACCACCTCGGTGTAGATGGTATTTCAATGCCATTTGTGGTTTTAAACAATTTTATTACGGTGTTAGTGGTTTTAGCTGGGTTTAAAGTAATTAAACACAAAGTTGCCCTTTATAATGCAATGTTCCTGATGATGACTGGTTTCATTAGTGGATCATTCTGTGCGCTAGATGCAATTTTATTCTATATATTCTTTGAAGCAATGTTAATTCCAATGTATCTAATTATTGGGGTGTGGGGAAGTACCAATCGCGTGTATGCTGCGATTAAGTTTTTCTTATATACTTTAATCGGATCATTGTTAATGTTAGTGGCTTTGATTTATTTGTACACGAAAAGTAATGGTAGTTTTGAAATCTTAGATTACTATCGCTTGCCATTAACCTTAGGTGTGCAGACTTTGATTTTTATTGCGTTCTTTTTGTCATTTGCGGTAAAAGTTCCAATGTGGCCATTACATACTTGGTTACCTGATGCCCATCCTGAAGCTCCAACTGGTGGTTCGATGGTTTTGGCGGCAATTACCTTGAAAATTGGTGGTTATGGATTCCTACGTTTTATTTTACCAATTGTACCTGATGCCTCGCGTGAATTAGCCGGTGTAATGGTCGTGTTATCACTAATTGCAATTGTGTATATTGGTTTGGTAGCGCTGGTTCAAAAAGACATGAAGAAATTAGTGGCTTATTCATCAATTTCACATATGGGTTTTGTAACGTTAGGTTGCTTCTTGTTTGTGAATGGAACACTGAATACTTGGGCGCTTGAAGGTGCAATTACGCAGATGATTTCACATGGTTTCGTATCTGCCGCAATGTTCTACTGCATTGGTGTAATGTACGACCGGGTTCATTCGCGCAACATAGCTGATTACGGTGGTGTGGTTAATAAAATGCCAATTTTTGCAGCGTTCTTTATGTTGTTTGCAATGGCTAATTCAGGTTTACCGGGTACGTCAGGTTTTGTTGGTGAGTTTATGGTTATTATGGGTGCGGTGCAAGCAAACTTTATTGCAGCGATTTTAGCTGGGCTAACTTTAATCATTGGCGCTGGTTATACGTTATGGATGTATAAACGGACCATTTTTGGTAATGTTACAAATACGCATGTGGCTGAAATGGACGATGTCAATAAACGTGAATTCTTGATTTTAGCGGTATTGGCGATTGCAGTAATTGTAATGGGGGTGTGTCCAGATATTTTTGTGGCAAAAATGCATACCTCAGTTGGCCAACTAATTAACCAAGTTGCGCTAAGCAAAATTTAAGCAGAGGTGAAACGATGACTTATCCAAATTTAATCCCGGTACTGCCGGAAATATTTATGGCCATTATGATTTTGGTCTTGTTGATGGTTGATGCGTTTACGCGTGAATCACAAAAAGGTCTTAATTTAGCTATAACCCTAATTACGTTAATTGGCTGTTTTGTATTGCAACGTTATGTTGATCATGGTGTAACGCAATTAACCTTTAACAATATGTTTATTTTAGATAATTTAGCAACAGGTACTAAGTTGTTTACCTATCTATTTTCTTTTGTTACGGTGTTATATATTAAACGCTATGTTAGCGATAAGAAATTTCAAACTGGTGAATTTTATGCGATTTTCTTATTCTCAATCTTAGGCATGATGGTAATGATTTCAGCTGATAATATGTTAGTTTTGTATGTTGGCTTAGAATTATTCTCACTGGCTTTATATGGGCTAATTGCTTTGCAACGCGATCAGGTAAAAGCAACTGAAGCAGCCATGAAGTACTTTATTTTGGGTGCTTTAGCATCAGGTATTCTATTATATGGAATTTCATTCATTTACGGCGCAACTGGGGGTTATTTACAATTAGAAGATATTATTCGTGCGATGCTAACTCATGGTAGTGCTAATCAAGCGTTATTGTCTTTTGGTTTAGTTTTTATTGTGGCTGGTTTAGTCTTTAAATTAGGTTTGGTGCCATTTCATATGTGGGTACCCGATGTTTATGAAGGTTCGCCATTAGCGGTTACAACGATTATTGGTAGTTTAACCAAAATTGCGGCAGTAGTTTTCCTAATTCGCTTCTTGATTGGCGGACTGGTAATTTTGAATCCAGCTTGGTCGGTGATGTTATTGATTTTGGCGGGCTTGTCATTATTCTTTGGGAACATTATTGCAATTGCGCAAACTAATATTAAACGCCTGCTGGGTTATTCAACCATTTCGCATATGGGTTTTGTGGCTTTAGGCTTTGTAACGGTTAATGTTGCAGGGATTTCGGCAACCTTGTTTTATGTTATAACTTATTCTTTAACGGCTTTAGCTGGCTTTGGCGTTTTGACTATGCTTTCAAAAGGCGATTTTGAGTGTGAAAAACTTGAAGATTTAAAAGGTTTAAGTAAAACTCATCCAGTTTATGCGGCAATTTTGATGTTGGTAATGTTCTCAATGGCGGGTATTCCACCGTTGGTTGGTTTTTATGCTAAATTCAAAATTTTAACTGCTTTAGTTGCCAGTGGCTTTATTGCAACCGCTGTTTTTGCAGTAATCATGTCTTTAATTGGCGCTTTCTATTATATCCGTGTCGTTAAGCTAATGTATTTTGATGAACCAGTTAAAACGTTGGAACTTGCCGATACTTGTGTATTAACTCGTTCTGTCTTGTTGGTAAATGCGATTTTATTGCTTGTAATTGGAGTTTTACCAAGTACGGTTATGATGTATTGCACTCAACTAATTACGGGGTAATTGGTTTTTAAATATAACCTATTTTGATTTTTAGAATGGCGTCAGTGATAATCGGCGTCATTTTATTTAGGCTGTGTGATGATTTTAATAAACTCGCGAGTGGCTATAAAACTCAAATTTGCATTATTAATTAATTTCTTATATGGATTATTGTTTTTAGCTTTGAGTATAATATCCATAAATCTGATTGATAAAAATTTAGCGGATTGGTTACATGTAAATGGCTTTGATCATTTTTTAGTTTTAAATCATTTTACGCAAAATTCCCCGCAGATAATTGGCTTGTTTTCTGTGGTGATTCTATTAATTGTACCAATTGATAAATCTTATGGGCGTAAGATAGTCCTAGTTGTGGTTGGGCTAATTTTACTGTATGTTGCGCTTAAATTAAAGACGGAGCTAAAATGTATTTTTGGGCGCAATTGGCCATTATTTTGCTTGGGTGAATGGGCGGCCAATTCATCACCATTTAAGAATAACTACGGGATTAATTTTAATTGGCATTCAAGTTGGGCTGGTACTTTGCCATCAGGGCATGCAACATTTATTAGTTTAGTTAGTTTAATGATGGTAAGGCTTTATCCGCGCTTTATGAGATATTATATTGCTTATACGTGTATTTTAATAACTTGTCTAGTTTGGTTGAATTATCATTTTTTGGGTGATTGCTTGGCTGGGGTTAGCCTTGCTTTTTTAGTTAATTCGCTATTTATTGTGTTTCTGTATTTAATATAATACCATGGAAATAGAAGACTTAGAGTTTAATCGTAACTATTTGTAGGAAGTGTAAATGGGTAAAATTAAGAATATAATAGAACATAAATCAATTCTATACCGTCCTGATATAGATGGTTTACGTAGCATTGCTGTTGTAGTTGTAATTTTATTTCATATCTGGCCATCAACATTAACTGGTGGATTTATTGGAGTAGATGTATTTTTTGTCATTTCAGGATTTCTAATTACTTCAATTATTAATAAAGAAATACATCTTGGAACATTCACTTTTGCTGGGTTTTATACTAGGAGAATGAAACGTATTTTACCTGTTTTTTATTTTATGATTCTGTTATCGTCAATTGCAGCATATCTGATGCTACTACCCGGTCCTGATGATTATGTTTTTTATGCAAAAACTGCCTTAAGTGCTGGTATCTCATTATCAAATATGTATTTTTCTCATCATAATAATTATTTTTCGCCTAATTCTAATGAGTATCCATTACTTCATACATGGTCTTTATCCGTCGAGGAGCAGTATTATCTTCTTTGGCCAGTTATTTTACTGTTTTTGATCCGCTGGCGTAAAGTAAACGTTTGGATAAAACCTCTCGGGATTGTGATTTTATTTAGTGCTTCACTGGGATTTTCAATGTATTGTACTAAGCATAATGTTGATGTGGGCTACTATTCAATTTTCTCACGAGCATTTGAATTAATGTTAGGGTCAATTCTTGCATTGTTGCTTTCTGCTAGATTTATAAATTTAACTAGTGAGACAAAGTTCTATCACATAATTTTGTCAAATGTGATTTCAATGGCTGGATTATTGATGATAATAGGTGCAAGTTATTGGTTGACAGATAAATATCCATTTCCTGGTGTAATTGCACTTTTACCAACTTTTGGAACAGTGTTAATAATTTATGCGGGACATTTGTCGCACAAAAGCTTAATTAATAAAATATTATCTTTTAGACCATTTGTTTTTATAGGACTAATGTCTTATTCAATGTATTTGTGGCATTGGCCGTTACTTGCTTTTTGGCATTATTATAATCCTGGGGCTAGTGTTACGCTGTTAAGTGGTACGTGGATTTTATTCTTTACGTTGATATTGTCCTTGAGCAGTTATTTTTTTATAGAATTGCCAATTAAGCGGCAACGTTATACATTTAGAGAAGCATTAATTAAATTTCAATTGATACCTTTATGTTTAGTGCTTGTTACATCGAGTGTAGTTATTAAAACTAATGGTGTGCCAATTCGAGTAAGTAATAGCTTAGAAAAGCAAACATTCTTTTTGTCTAAAAAATATTGTTATGATTTAATAAATGCAAATTGTATTATTGGGGATAGCTTACAAAAGCCAACCAAAGTAATTTTATTTGGTGATTCACATGCAGGAGCTTTAACGCCATTTTGGGATCAAATAGCACATAATTATAATTTTAGTATTAAAAATTTGTCTGTTGGCTCGTGTTATCCATTAATAAATGTTAATAATGACTTACCGTCCAGTGATCCAAGTTTATTTGCACCAACAGCATGTTCACAGCAAATTAAATATGTAACGAACCATCTGAATGAGTATGATTTGTTTATTTTAGCAGCTTCATGGAATAATTACTATAAAGGTAGTCCACGGCAACCAATTAAATTTATTTTTGATGATGAGCTTAAAAACACATTACAGTTTCTACAAAAAAATAATAAGCATGTGATTATAATGAGCGATGTACCTGTTGATGCGGCATCTACAATCATTGCATCATTACGGCACAGTATCTTTCCTTTACCGTTATTTCGTGATGAGATTGTGCAAATGAATAATCAAGATATACGAAATAAGCAAATCAAGGCGCTTTCATTGAATTACCCAAATGTTTACTTTTTTGATGTGGAGAAATATGTAACATCAAACATTAAAACATTTCCTTATTATGACGGATTGCTCTTATATAAAGATGGTGGACATTTAAATCAATTTGGATCTGAGGTGCTGGCCAAAAAGTATTTATCTTCGAAAAAATCACTGCAATTGAAGTTACTATTGGAGTCATGGAGTATTATACTACAATAAAATATAATTTCTTTCACGCTGAGTTAATTGTTTGTATGCTGTCATAATGTAATCCTTAGTTTGCTCACTAAAGTATATTAGCAAAAATAATTAACATGTTTGTTTTTATCTTTGATGCACTTCAAACTTTAATGTGCATAAATTATTGTTGATGATTCTTGCATTAGTTGTGCTAGATACGTTATACTACAGTTGATAATTGTTGCTGTACACTTTCTTGGAAGAAAATGATAATGTTTGATGAAATATTGGATCACAACGGTGATGCCCGTGAGCATTATAAGCCATACCTTGATTGGTTGAAAAATCGTCCAGCTGGTTATCTTAATCAGAAAATGGCTGAAGCTGATTTGTTATTCCGTAGAATTGGAATTACCTTTGCTGTTTATGGCGAAGAGGAGGGTGCAGAACGACTCATCCCATCTGATCCAGTGCCACGTATCATTAGCGCAACGGATTGGGAATATTTAAAAAAAGGCATTGAGCAACGCGTTACAGCCTTAAATATGTTTTTGGATGATGTTTATCATGATGGACGGATCCTTAAAGAAAAAATTATTCCAGCTGAAAAGATTTATGGTAATGCTCAATTTCAGGCGTGTATGGTTAATCATGATTTACCGCATAAGGTTTATACACAGATTTGTGGCGTTGATTTAATCCGTCACGATGATGGGCAATATTATGTTTTGGAAGATAATATGCGAGTACCAAGTGGTGTTTCGTATATGCTGCAAAATCGGCGTATGAGCCAACGCTTATTTCCTGAGTTATTTAAAAATTACACGGTTGAACCAGTTGAACATTATTCATTGTTGTTGCAAACTACGTTAAAAGAATGTTCGTTTAATGATGATCGTCCAACGATCGTGGTGCTAACTCCTGGTCCATACAATAGCGCTTACTATGAACATGCTTTCTTGGCTAAAGAAATGGGTGCGGAGCTAGTGGAGGGACGTGATTTGTTTGTCAAAAATGATCGCGTATGGATGCGGACTATTTATGGTGCTAAACAAGTTGATATGATTTATCGGAGAGTTGATGATGATTTTCTTGATCCATTAGTCTTAAATTCTAGTTCAATGCTGGGTGTACCTGGTTTAATTCAGGCTTACCGCGCAGGTGGGGTTGCCATTGCGAATGCACTAGGGACTGGGGTTGCCGATGATAAGTCAATTTATCCATATGTACCACAGATGATTAAATTTTATCTTGATCAAGAACCGATTTTGCAAAATGTTCCAACTCGAATCTTAAGTAATCCAGAGGATTTAGCTTATACGTTAGCTAATTTAGATAAATTAGTGGTTAAAGAGGTGCATGGAGCTGGTGGTTATGGGATGTTAGTTGGACCTGCAAGTACCAAAGCTGAACGTGAAAATTTTGCGCGAATTCTAAAGGCTAAGCCAGATGGCTATATTTCACAACCAACCCTAAGCTTATCAACTTGCGGGATTTGGTTAGATGAAGACCTTAAACCAAGACACATTGACTTGCGTCCCTTTGTGCTAAGTGGTTCCAAAGTACGAATTACGCCAGGTGGTTTAACTCGAGTGGCGCTAACTGAGGGCTCGTTAGTAGTCAATAGTTCACAAGGTGGCGGTACTAAAGATACTTGGGTGTTAAGTGCAAATCAACTTTCGGAGGCTAAGTAAGATGTTAAGTCGTACCGCATCAAATTTATTTTGGTTATCACGTTATTTTGAACGTGCTGAATCAACTGTACGTTTATTAAATGCGTGTTTTCAACCTGGGATGCCGTTTGAGGGGGATATTAATCAGCTCTACGCGTTACCGTTGCATATTGAGAGTGCTTATAAAGATTTTAAGGCGCAACATGAGGATTTATTAACGTCATTGAGCATAAATACAGTTAGTGAGTTTTTAATTCGTGGTAATACAAATGCCTCGGTGCGTTATTGTTTGGAAATGGCTCGTGAAAATGCTCGCTCGGAGCGTAGTCGCTTAAGCACCGAGTTATGGGAAGCGATTAATCAGACGTGGCTCGAGTTTAATAGCATGCAATATAAACCATTGGGGGTTTTTAAAGAGTGGTTGCAGCAGCGCTCGTTTATGATTCAAGGTATTATCGAAATAACTTTGCCAGATAATTTAAATTATCATTTTTTACGCTTGGGGACGTTTTTGGAGCGCTCTGATCAAACGTTACGCGTACTTGAGGCGCAAACTAAACTTCAAGACATCGGTAATTATTCAGATTATTATCATTGGAATATGTTACTTAAAGCGGTTAGCTCTTTTGAAGCTTATCAGGAAACCTTTGTTGAGGTTCCATCGCAACAGCGGGTATTTAAATTTTTACTGTTTAATCGCCACATTCCGCGGAGTGTGCGTTATTGTGCTGAGAAAACTCATCGCTTACTTGAAGAAATTGGTGGTGAAAAACGTCGTGGAGCGCTACGAGCAAGCTCTCAAATGTTGAACAAATTACGTTATGATACAGTTGAAAGTATTATTAGCATAACGCCAAAGAAATATATTGAAGAATTACAGGGTGAAGTAATTATATTAGCCCGTGCGATACAGGAAGGATACTTTGTTACAATATGATTTTGAAAGTTAACCATAAAACCATCTATAGTTATGATAGACCATTACAACAAAGTATTCAAGTAATACGTTTGACTCCATTTAACCATTATCGTCAACGGGTAATTAATTGGCAAATTGATGCACCAAGTAAGATGTCACATGGTGTTGATTGGTTTGGTAATCAAAGTAGCTTTTTAAATTTAGCCAATGGTGAGCGTGAAATTAGCATTGTAGCGCACGGTTTGGTGGAGGTTTACCCAGCCAATGTAAATCCTGTATTGGGTGATTTGCATCCTGCCTATTATTTAAGAAATACCTACCTAACTACAATCGATAGCGCTTTAGCTCAGTTAGCTGAAAGCTGTCGGGCTAATTATCCGAATGTATTGAGTGGTTCAACTCAACTGGCATTGCTCTCAGAATTATCTGCACAGATTTTGCGAAATGTTCCTTATATTCGTGGTGTAACTACTTCAGCAACTAGTGCGATTAATGCTTACTCAATTAAAGGTGGTGTGTGCCAAGATCATAGCCATATCTTTTTAGCTTGTTGTCGGTATTTAAAAATTCCTGCACGCTATGTAAGTGGCTATCTTTATACCCATGATGAGGCGCATTTAGCCAGTCATGCGTGGGTTGAGGCTTGGATTGAAAGTTCGTGGTGCAGCTTTGATATAAGTAATCAGTGTCCAGCTGGTGAAACTCATATTGAATTGGCATATGGTTTGGATTATCTTGATGCCTGTCCAATTCGCGGCAGTCGTATTGGCGGTGGAATGGAAGCGATTAGTGCTTTGTCGTTTGTTACGGCAGTTCCACATAGTATTTAATCATTGGGTTGTTAATCGATCTACTGTTTCAGCTTTAATTTAGAATTATGATTAAATTAGATGCTTTTTTGCATAAGCTACTTTATACATGGTATAATATGCGGTTCTATAATAGGGCAAGGTAAAGCATTTATGATCTGGTTGCTACAAAGAGCACAGTATATCATATAAGCTTTATGCTTGGAGGTTGCGGGTATGGTATCCACAACTTCAGTATTTTTTAAAAAAGAAAGAAGACAATGCCTACTATTAATCAATTAGTAAGAAAGCCTCGTGTGGCTGTTCGTTACAAGAGTAAATCTCCTGCATTAGCGAACTGTCCTCAACGTCGTGGTGTATGCACTCGTGTTTACACAACAACTCCTAAAAAACCAAATTCAGCATTACGTAAAGTTTGCCGTGTACGTTTAACCAACGGTTTCACTGTAAATAGCTACATCGGTGGTGAAGGTCATAATTTGCAAGAACATAGCGTGGTTTTAATCCGTGGTGGTCGTGTAAAAGATTTACCTGGTGTGCGTTACCATACCGTTCGTGGTTCACTAGATTTAGCTGGTGTTAAAAATCGTAAGCAAAGCCGTTCTAAATACGGTGCGAAACGTCCTAAATAATATTTGGTTTGTAAAAGGAGTTAGTTATGCCTAGACGTAGAGAAGTCGAGAAGAGAAATATATTGCCGGATCCTAAATTCGGTAGTCAAGTTTTGTCAAAATTTATGAATATTATCATGGAAAGCGGTAAAAAAGCCGTTGCCGAAAAAATTGTTTATGGTGCATTAGATCTTGCTGCCACTAAATCAAAAAAAGAAGCAATTGATATTTTCACGCAAGCTTTAGAAGCTGTTAAACCAGTTGTGGAATTGAAATCACGCCGTGTAGGTGGTGCTAATTATCAAATTCCAATCGAAGTTGCTCCATCGCGCCAAGTTGCATTAGCTATGCGTTGGTTGCGTGATGCTGCGCGTAAACGTGGTGAAAAATCAATGGATATCCGCCTAGCTCATGAAATGTTAGAAGCAATTGAAGGTCGTGGCGCGGCTATGAAAAAACGTGAAGAAATTCACCGTATGGCTGAAGCAAATAAAGCTTTTGCTCACTTCCGTTATTAATATTTGGAGTATATGCTAAATGGCTAGAAAAACCCCGATTGAAAGATATCGTAATATTGGTATTTCTGCACACATCGATGCGGGTAAAACAACTACGACAGAACGTGTGTTGTTCTACACTGGTATTAACCATAAAATTGGTGAAGTACATGATGGTGCTGCGACTATGGATTGGATGGAGCAAGAGCAAGAGCGTGGTATTACAATTACCTCTGCGGCAACTACTGCATTCTGGCGTGGTATGGATGGTCGTTTCCCTGAACATCGGATCAATATTATTGATACCCCTGGTCACGTGGATTTCACGATTGAAGTTGAACGTTCTATGCGTGTACTTGATGGTGCATGTATGGTTTACTGTGCAGTTGGTGGGGTTCAACCTCAATCTGAGACTGTATGGCGCCAAGCTAATAAATATAAAGTGCCGCGGATTGCATTTGTAAACAAAATGGATCGTCAAGGTGCGAATTTCTTTAAAGTGGTTGATGGTATTAAAAACCGCCTTAAAGGTAACCCAGTTCCAATGCAAGTGCCAATCGGTGCTGAAGAAGGTTTTACTGGTGTTGTAGATTTGGTAAAAATGAAAGCAATTGCTTGGGATGAAGCATCTCAAGGAATGAAGTTTGAATATGTTGAAATCCCTGCTGAGTTAATCGAAACTTGTAATGAGTGGCGTGCTAAGATGGTTGAGTCAGCAGCCGAAGCTAGTGACGAGTTATTGAATAAATATCTTGACGGTGGCGAGTTAACAGAGCAAGAAATTCAAGAAGCAATCCGTAAACGGACAATTGCTTGTGAAATTATTCCAATGTTCTGTGGTTCAGCTTTCAAAAATAAAGGTGTTCAAGCAATGCTTGATGCTGTGATTGAATATTTACCATCTCCAGTTGAAGTAGCTGGAATTACTGGTGAGTTAGAAGATGGCACTCAAGGTACTCGTGAGTCAGCAGATGATGCACCATTCTCAGCGTTGGCATTCAAATTAATGAGTGATCCATTCGTTGGTCAATTAACATTCTTCCGTGTTTATTCAGGTGTGGTTAAATCAGGTGATACTGTTTATAATCCAGTTAAGGGTAAAAAAGAGCGGATTGGTCGTATCGTGCAAATGCATGCAAATGATCGTATGGAAATTGATGAAGTTTACGCTGGTGATATTGCCGCTGCAATTGGCTTAAAAGAAGTAACTACTGGTGAAACTTTATGCGATTTGAAAGAAGTTATTACATTAGAGCGCATGGTTTTTCCTGAGCCTGTGATTCATATTGCAATTGAACCAAAAACTAAAGCCGATCAAGAAAAAATGGGTGTTGCTTTAAATCGTTTAGCTAAGGAAGATCCATCTTTCCGCGTTAAAGGTGACGAAGAAACCAATCAAACCATTATTTCTGGTATGGGTGAGTTGCATTTAGAGATCTTAGTTGATCGGATGCGTCGTGAGTTTGGCGTTGAAGCTAACGTTGGTGCTCCACAAGTAGCATATCGTGAAACAATTCGTAATGCAGTTGAAGTTGAAGGTAAACACGTTAAACAATCTGGTGGTAAAGGTCAATACGGTCATGTATGGATTCGTATGGAACCATCTGGTGAGGGTAACGGATATACATTTGCGGATGAAATTAAAGGTGGATCAGTTCCTCGTGAGTTCATTCCTTCAGTGGATTATGGTATTAAAGGTGCAATGAAATCAGGCGTGATTGCTGGTTACCCAGTGGTTGACGTTAAGGTTGCATTGTTCGACGGTTCTTACCATGATGTCGATTCTTCTCAATTAGCTTTCGAATTAGCAGGTTCAATGGCATTCAAAGATGGTATGCGTAAAGCACAACCAGTATTGTTAGAGCCAATGATGGCAGTTGAAGTTGAAACTCCAGAAGAATACATGGGTGATGTAATGGGTGATTTGTCTTCACGTCGTGGAATTATCCAAGGCATGGAAGATGATGATGCTGGTGGGAAAAAAGTTAAAGCTGAAGTTCCATTGGCTGAAATGTTTGGTTATTCAACGGATTTACGTTCTAAGACTCAAGGTCGTGCAACGTATTCTATGGAATTCAAACATTACTCAGAAGCACCTAAACATATTGCTGATGCAGTAGTTTCTAAAAAATAATTAATTTAACAATATCTGGTCGGTGGTGTAAGTAACACCGCCACCAATTACAAGGAAATAGCAAATGGCTAAAGAAAAGTTTCAGCGTAATAAGCCTCATGTGAATGTAGGAACAATTGGTCACGTGGATCATGGTAAAACTACATTAACAGCAGCGATTACAACAATTTTATCAAAAAAATTCGGTGGCGAAGCTAAAGGTTACGCGCAAATTGATAGCGCACCTGAAGAAAAAGCCCGTGGTATTACAATTAATACAGCTCACGTAGAGTACGAAACAGAATCACGTCACTATGCTCACGTGGATTGTCCAGGACATGCCGATTATATTAAAAATATGATTACTGGTGCAGCTCAAATGGATGGCGCGATTTTAGTAGTTGCAGCCTCTGATGGTCCAATGCCACAAACTCGTGAACATATCTTGTTAGCGCGTCAAGTTGGTGTGCCATACGTATTAGTATTCTTAAACAAATGTGACATCGTTGATGATGAAGAATTGTTAGAATTAGTTGAAATGGAAGTTCGTGAGTTGTTAGACAAATACGAATTCCCTGGTGATGACACTCCAATCGTTCGTGGTTCAGCTTTGAAAGCCTTAGAAGGCGACCAAGGTCAATACGGCGAACCAGCAATTTTCAAATTAGCTGATGCGTTAGATTCATGGATTCCAGAACCACAACGTGCAGTTGATGGAACGTTCTTGATGCCTGTGGAAGATGTATTCTCAATTTCAGGTCGTGGAACTGTAGTTACCGGTCGTATCGAACGTGGTATTATCAAAATTGGTGAAGAAATCGAAATCGTTGGTATCCGTCCAGTTCAAAAATCAACTTGTACTGGTGTTGAAATGTTCCGTAAATTATTGGATCAAGGTCAAGCAGGTGATAACGTTGGTTTATTACTTCGTGGAACCAAACGTGAAGACGTGGAACGTGGTCAAGTTTTGGCAAAACCAGGTTCAATCAAACCACATACTAAGTTCGAAGCTGAAGTATATGTATTAAGCAAAGTTGAGGGTGGTCGTCATACACCATTCTTCGCTAACTATCGTCCACAATTCTACTTCCGTACAACGGATGTAACTGGTGCGGTAACATTACCAGAGGGCGTTGAAATGGTTATGCCTGGTGATAATGTACGTATCAATGTAGAATTGATCGCTCCAATTGCGATGGAAGAAGGCTTACGTTTCGCTATCCGTGAGGGTGGTCGTACTGTAGGTGCTGGTGTAGTTTCTAAAATCGTTGCTTAATATATAAAGGATTCAAGAAATGACTCAACAAAGACAAAATATCCGTATCCGTTTAAAAGCTTATGATCATATCCTTATTGATCGTTCTGCTGAAGAAATCGTTGAAACGGCTAAACGTACTGGTGCTATGGTTAAGGGTCCAATTCCTTTACCAACTAAAATGGAACGTTTTGATTTATTACGCTCGCCACATGTGAATAAAACTTCACGTGACCAAATGGAAATTCGTACACATTTACGTGTTATGGAAATCGTTGAACCTTCAGACAAAACTATTGATGCTTTGATGAAGTTAGACTTACCTGCTGGTGTGGATGTAGAAATTAAATTGAAATAATTTAATTCATTTAGAAGATGCCGTAATATTAATTATTACGGCATTTTTTTACTTTATTCGCTTGAATTAACTAGCGATTATTTACAAAATTAATTGTGACTTTTGTTAGGTGAATTTGATCTAGTTGTCAGTGTAGATTAATTGCCTAAATTTTAATGATGGATGAGTTGAAAGCGTTAACTTATTGTTTGTAAGTGATATTTTTAGGATTTAATAATTACTAAATAAGTCGATGGATTTATGTGGTTCTTTAGTTAAACTCAATTAGTACTAGTATTTATGGACTTTAAGCTACAAGAAAGCTCTGCTACTTAGTGTTGGGGTATGTTATAATTAAAGGTTGCAAAATAAATTTTGCAACTAATTTATTTAGATATCAATAGATTTTATGTGACTTATAAAGGGATATTATGGAAGCTCAAGGGCTATCTAAGTGGTTTTATTTGGGACTTATTGCCATTGTAATCGGGTCAGTTATGATTTGGCGCGCACGCGGGAATAATAAAAGCAAAGCCATGGAAAATGGTTATTTATTATTTATCTTAGGGTGTGTTGGCGTTGTTTCAGAATTTACTGATTTTGCAACCGTTTTACTAATTTTTATCATCGTTAGTGGCGTAATTCTATTGATTGATAAACTGACGTGGAGTAAACGGCGTCGCCAAGATCAGCTTAAGCCGCATTATGTACACTATTCACGCGAGTTTTTCCCCGTGGTTTTGGCGGTTTGGATTTTACGCTCATTTCTCTTTGAGGCGTATCAAATTCCTAGTAGTTCAATGCGTCCTGATTTAACCGTCGGTGATTTTATTTTGGTGAGCAAATTTAATTATGGTTTGCGTATGCCCCTGACGAATAAAGTAGTTATTCCAGTTAATCAAGTTCAACGTGGTGATATTATTGTGTTTGAAGATCAAACTAAACCGAATCGTGATTTAATTAAACGTGTGGTTGGGATACCTGGAGATACGGTTAGCTATATTGATAAACGTTTGCGCATCAATGGAAAAACTTTAACCTATGCTAATGATGGTTCATACGATTATTCGGAAACTTCTTCTAATGGTGATATCCTAATGCACAATCAACGTTGGATTGAAAATCTAACTGGGGTGGTTCATCCGATTATAACTAACGATCAATATCCACCAGTGATTAGTGAAATGGTGCAAAATTTCCCAGGTAAAGAAAATTGTCAATATAATGATGAAGGATTTACTTGTAAGGTACCAGCTGGGCACTACTTTATGATGGGTGATAATCGTGATAACAGCTTAGATAGTCGTTATTGGGGTTTTGTACCAGAACAAGCAATTTTGGGTAAAGCAATTTACGTGTGGATGAACTTCCGTGATTTATCACGGATTGGAACAAAGATTGAATAATGGCTAATTATTTAGACTTACAAGAATTACTCGGTTACGAGTTTCGTGACGCTGGCTTATTGCGTCAAGCATTAACCCATCGCAGCTATGGTCGCCCAAATAATGAGCGCCTTGAGTTTCTCGGTGATGGTATTTTAGATTATGTGATTGCGCTAAATTTATATCAACTTTACCCGGATTTATCCGAGGGAGAGTTATCTAAAATGCGCGCAGGGCTAGTTAATCAAGATGGACTAGTGGAAATTGCCGATCAGCTCAATCTTGGGCGTTATCTTTTTCTTGGGGATGGCGAGCTAAAAAGCGGTGGACGTTCACGCCCATCAATTTTAGCTGATACACTAGAGGCTATTTTTGCTGCAATTTCGTTGGATAGTAATTCAGAAAAAACTCGTAAGGTAATTGAACGCTTGTTTTATTATCCTTTACGTGAGGAACAAGGTATTCGTACGCGGGATTTTAAAACCCAGCTTCAGGAATATATTCAAGCAAAACGCTTTCATTTGCCACGCTATGAAATCGTCTTATTGACTGGACCTGAGCATGATATGGTGTTTAGAATTCAATGCAGTATCGAAGAATTAAATTTGCATGCATTTGGTGAGGGCAAGGGTAAAAAACAAGCCAGTCAGAATGCTGCGCATAATCTATTAGTAATGTTGGAAGAAAATCAATACAATGACTGAACAAACTTATTGCGGCTTTATCGCTATTATTGGGCGACCTAATGTCGGCAAATCAACGTTGATGAATCATTTGATTGGTCAAAAAATTAGTATTACCTCGCGTAAACCACAAACTACGCGCCATAAAGTAACTGGCGTTTATACACTTGCAGATACGCAATATCTATTTGTGGATACGCCTGGGTTTCAAAAATTATATGTCAATAAATTTAATAGCGCATTAAATCAAAGTGTGGTAAATAGTCTGACCAATGTTGATGCAATCATTTATGTAGTTGAAGCTGGCAGCTTTAATGCTGGTGATGAAGCAGTATTAAATTTATTACCTGCCGATGCGAATGTTATGTTGGTAGTTAATAAACGCGATAAATTTAAAATTCGTTTAGAATTAGAGAAATTCATTGCCGAAGTTAGCGCTAAATATCCATTTAAACAAGTTTTAAGCGTATCTGCTAAGCATGATCAAGGTTTAGACTTACTGTTGGATGCAACGCGTGAATGTTTACCTGAGAGCGTGTTTCTTTACCCTGAAGATCAGCTGACTGACAAAAGTAGTAAATTCATGGCAAGTGAAATCATTCGTGAGAAATTATTTCGTTCGCTGGGTGAGGAATTACCATACAACCTAATGGTTGAAATTGATAGCTTTGAAGAAAAGCCTAAATTGACGCGAGTGTTTGCAACCATTATCGTGGATCGCGATAATCAAAAACCAATGGTAATTGGCAAAGGTGGCGAAAAACTTAAAAAGATTTCAACTGAGTCACGTTTAGACATGGAAAAAATGTTTGGTACGAAAGTGCATTTAGAGGTGTGGGTGAAAGTTAAAAGTGGCTTTGCCGATGAATTGAAGTTTTTACAACAATTTGAATAGTAATCATGATTTTGAAGCAATCACGGTTTTAAGTCAGCTAGAGGAATAATTATGCTGAGCTTATACATGAATAATAACATGAGCCATCTATTAAGTTAGGTGGTTTTTTGTTAATATAAAAATGAAACAAATTTTAGCTTGCTGTAATTGCAGGTATATTATCATAGTTAGCACAGGATTATATCGTCGACAAGTGAGATAAATATACAGATATTTTAGTTGATTATTGTTTTGGAATAGGTGATTTGAACGTAACTTAACTATAATGATTCCATCCTGCAATCTATTTATGGGTTTTATTAGCGTTAATTAAAATTTAATTTATAATACATTAAGTCAAGTCAGTTATTTTATAGATGGAGAAAATTATGCGTTTAGTTTTATTTGATATGGATCATACCTTAGTGCCAGCTGATACGGGGACGATTTGGTCACAATTTTTGCAAGAGCGAAATTTGATTAGTCTTGAAAAAGCGCAAGAACGAGCTCAATTTTTGGCAGATTATCAAAATGGAACGTTAAATGTTGAAGAAGCTTATCGTTTTGAATTAGGTGTTTTACAAAGCTTAGAGCCTGATTTACGCAAAGAATTATTAAATCAATTTTTTAAAGACAAAGTAAAACCTTTAATTACCGCAAAAGCTTTGCAACAAGTTGCTGAGCATCGGAAAAATGGCGATTATTTGATTATGATAACCGCAACTCTTGAAGAAATTGCTAGTCCAATTGCTGAATTTTTTGGCATGGATCATCTGATTGGTGGGCGCGGTCAAATTGATGCGCTGGGTAATTATACTGGTGAAATTGAGCTGGAACCATGTATGGGTCGGGGTAAATTAGTTCATTTGGAAGAGTGGTTAGTTAAGACTGGAAATAATCCTGTCGAGTACACATTTTATTCTGACTCACATAATGACCTACCACTTTTGGAGCAAGTTGATGTGGCAATTGCAGTGGATCCAGATGCTAAATTACGCCAAATTGCGCAGGATAATAATTGGCAAATTATTTCGTTTCTCAATTCATGAAAAATAGTGCTGTGACAAATAATTTTTTACGTTGGTTAATTGCATTGGCCGTGGTGATTGGTAGTTTAGGTTTGTTATCACCAGTTTTAAATAGTAATGACGCCTATTTTTATGCGGTAATTAGCAAGACGATGGTTACTTCGCATAATTGGGTGGATTTGTATTATGCTGGGCAAGATTGGTTGGATAAGCCACATCTTCCATTTTGGCTAACTGCGTTGTCATTTAAACTGTTTGGGGTTAGTACCTTTGCCTATGTTCTACCTGGTTTTATTTTTAATTTAATTGGGGCTTTATATACCTATAAATTAGCTAAACTATTTTATGATGAAACAACTGGCTTAGTTGCCGCGTTAATTTATGTCACGAGCTTGCATTTGATGCTTTCCGCGATGGATGTCCGTGCCGAGGCTTATTTGCTGGGTGAAATTATGCCAGCGTGTTATTATTGGTTAATTTACGATCGTAGTAGCCAGATTAAAGCCTTACTCTTGGCTAGTTTGTTTACGGGCTTGGCGTTGATGACGAAAGGTTTGTTTGTTGTAATTACGATCTTTAGTGGTTTGGTGGCTAGTTGGATCTATGCGCGCCATTATTGGCGCATAATTAGTCCTAAATGGTTGTTGGCCTATGGTTTAAGTTTGGCATGGGCGCTACCTGAGTTTGTGTGCTTGTATTTGCAATTTGATGCTCATCCCGAGAAAATTGTTTTTGGACACACGCAAGTTTCAGGTCTAGCTTGGTTTTTTTGGGGCAGCCAATTTGGGCGTTTTTTTAATAGTGGCCCGATTGTCAATACGCATGGTAATCCATTCTTTTTTGTGCATACGTTTTTGTGGGCTTTTTTACCCTGGAGTTTAGTGTTTATTCTTGCGCTGTACACGAGTTTACGCAATTTCAAACAGCAAATAGCGGATAAACAAAGTGTGCTTATCTATTTACAATTTAGTTTTTGGTTGACGTTTATTTTATTTAGTGCCACTAAATTTCAACTTGATCACTATACTAATATCATTATGCCATTTGCGGCAATTCTATGCGCCAATTATCTCTTAACTAAAGTTAATTTAGGTAATTTAGCTCGCTTTCAACTCGGTATCGCGATCTTGTTATCCGTACTAACGCTGGGTTTAATGACGTTTATTTTTAAGTTCAGTTATTATAGTTTATTCGCGCTATTGCCGCTGTTGCTTGTTGTTGGTATTATCCAACGCTCAAATCATCACAGCCCTTTGCAACGCTGTTTAATTTGGCCAAGCTTAGCCATAAATTGTGCTTTTATATTTATCATGTTGGTGAATGGAGTCATTTATCAGCGTTATGATGTAGGCTATAATGTGGCGCAAACTTTAAATTCTGTGCCAAATAAATTACCTATCTATGTTTTAGGTCTAAATGGGATGATGAATAATCTTGATTTTCAGAGTAATCATCCAGTTTATCCAATTAATTCTTTAACTGAGATTCAGGCTAAAAATTACTATTTATTAGTGGCGGATAATTTTGCTCTAAATTTACCCACTCCAGCCGAAAAGATCGCTGATTATAGCGGCATAGAAATGATGAAATTTATTCCAAGTCTATTAAGTAATAAGAATTATCAAAATTCTGTACAGCATGATACGCTATATTTGGTGATAAACGCACATTAAAAAAGAGCACTGAATTAAATCAGTGCTCTTTTAACATTAAAGTAGCGATAATTAGATTGTCATTACTTTAAGTGTATTGGTGCTACCAACTTTAGAGAATTTCTCGCCCATAGTTGCAATAACTAAATCACCTTCGTCTAAAATATGTTGACGTTTCAAGTAGTCACAGGCTTCTTTGGCGTGTTCAAATGAATCAGTTGAAGAAGTTTTCATTACAAATGGATATACACCACGATACAATGACATGCTTTGTAGGGCTTCTTGTGAACTTGTGATTGCATAAATAGGAATTCCACTAATTACACGTGACAACCAACGTGCGGTTGAACCTGAACTAGTTAGAGCCACAATCGCTTTTGCTTCCATATGATAGGCACTGAATAAAGCTGACATGGCAATGGTTTGTTGAATATTAGCAAATTTTTCATGGCTAAAATGAACATCCATATCTTGTTCCGTCATTTTTTCGGCTTCTTCACAGACCCGTGACATGGTTTGCACGGCTTGTAATGGGAACATACCACTGGCGGTTTCAGCCGAAAGCATTACGGCATCGGTACCATCTAAGACCGCATTGGCAATATCCGAAACTTCTGCACGCGTCGCAACAGGATTTTCAATCATTGATTCTAGCATTTGGGTTGCAACGATACTTACTTTATGTTGTTTACGACATAAACGCACCATTTTTTTCTGTAATCCAGGCACAAGAGCTTCGCCAACTTCAACTGCTAAATCACCACGTGCAACCATTACGCCATCACTTGCAGCAATAATTGCTTCTAAGTTTTTGAAAACAGCTTCGGTACGCTCCATTTTAGCAATGATTTGGGCATTTGAGCCAGCTTCAACTAATTTACGACGCGCAAATACCATATCTGCAGCTTCTTTAGGGAATGATACGGCTACATAATCTAATTTTTGTGATGCAATAAAGACGATATCTTTTAAATCTTTATCAGTTAAGGCTGGAGCAGTTAAACCACCGCCTAATTTATTAATACCTTTATTACTTTTTAAAACCCCACCTTGAGTAACATTACAATGAACTTTGGTACCTTCAACTTTTAACACGGTGAAGGTGATTTTGCCATCATCAAGAAGTAATGTATCGCCACTTTTCACATCGTGAGAAAGTTCTTTATAGTCCACGCCAACTAAATCGGCAGTTCCAAGCTCAGTATATGCTGTGTCTAGAGTAATATTAGCGCCGTTTTCTAAAGTAACTTGATTGTCAACAAATTTACTTACGCGAATTTTAGGACCTTGTAAATCGCCCATAATTCCAACTGGCATAGATAGTTTAGCTGCGATGCTGCGGATTTTAACAATGTTTTCGGCATGAAACTCATGCGTTCCGTGTGAGAAGTTCATGCGAAATACATTAACCCCTGCTTGGATTAATTTTTCGATCATTTCTGGGCTTGAAGATGCTGGCCCCATCGTTGCAATAATTTTAGTTTGTTTCATAATTTCTCCAGTAAAAATATTTTTCAGAGGGTATTTTACACTATTTGGACAGTTAGTTTGATTAATTCCATTGTTATTAATGTGGTAATTTATTTTAAACTACTAAATTGCAATTTGCACAATTTAACCGAGACTGTTATTTGATGAGTTAATCAAGTAATGTCAGGCGATTATCGTTGTGCAAATTTTTTAAGTGTTATGCTTACTCTACGATTATTGCAGATTCAATTACGATTGCGTCAACTGGAACATCATCATGCATGCCACGGCGACCAGTTTTAACTAGTTTCATTTTATCAACAATTTCAGTACCTTCAATAACTTTACCAAATACTGCATAACCCCAACCATGTGCATTTTCAGCACTAAAGTTTAAGAAGTCATTGTTTTTTACATTGATGAAAAATTGTGCAGTTGCCGAATGTGGTTGTGAAGTACGCGCCATTGCGATGGTGTATTTATCATTTTTTAAGCCGTTATTAGCTTCATTTTTGATTTGTTCGCGAGTATTTGATTCTTTCATATTAACATCCATACCACCGCCTTGAATCATGAAGTCATTAATTACGCGGTGAAAAATTTTACCGTTGTAATGTCCTGATTTTACGTATTCAACAAAGTTTGCTACGGTTAAGGGAGCTTTTTCTGCATTTAATTCTAATTTGATTGCACCAAGAGTGGTATTTAAAATAACTTGAGTCATAGTGAGTCCTTCTTATAGTTTAAAATTAATGAGTTTTTATGATTATGCGCGATTTTAACATAGTGTTGTGCCGAGTATGCCAAATGTGCAATTTCTGCTGGAGTTAATGGGCGAATTTGTTTAACGGGATTACCAAAATATAAATATCCTGAGAGCAGGGTTTTACCCTGTGGAACTAAACTTCCCGCGCCAATCATGACATGATCTTCAATCATCGCATTGTCCAAAATAGTTGTGCCCATCCCAACTAAAGTATTGTCCTTGAGTTGGCAAGCGTGTAAGCAGCAATTATGCCCAATGGTAACATTTTTACCGATGATTAATGCCGTCTCGTTAGTTTTACCTGGGTTATCATGGGTCACATGGAGCATGGTTAAATCTTGTACGTTACTATTTTCACCAATGCTAATTGCGGCAACATCTCCACGAATTACGGCATTACACCAAATGGAGACATTTTCAGCAATACTCACGCGCCCAATAATGACAGCGCTGGGATCAATAAACGCCGAAGCTGCAATTTGTGGTACATGGTTTAAATATGCACGGATATTATTTGCCATTCAGGTTTACCACTCAATAGTTTCAATGAGATGGTTTTGATTTGTATAGATGCAAACTTCTCCTGCGATTTCGAGAGATTTCTTGACAATTTGTTGTGCGCTTAAATGCTCAGTATTATCAACCAAGGCCTTGGCTGCTGAGTAAGCATATGAACCACCTGAACCAATTGCGGCAATGTCATATTCTGGTTCTAATACATCACCAGTTCCCGTGATAATTAGGCTATGTTCTTTATCCGCAACAATTAACATTGCCTCAAGTTTTTGCAGCATCCGATCCGTACGCCAATCTTTGGCTAATTCCACCGCCGAACGCATTAGCGCCCCCGCGTGCATTTCTAATTTAGCTTCAAAACGGTCAAAGAGGGTAAATGCATCGGCTGTCGCACCAGCAAAGCCTACAATTACCTGACCTTTATATAGGCGGCGAATTTTACGTGCAGTTGATTTGATAACTACGTGTCCAAGCGTTACCTGACCATCGCCACCTAGAGCGACTTGATTTCCCTTGCGTACCGCGACGATTGTCGTGCCGTGAAATTGTTCCATGCTGATTCCTTTCGCATTAAAACAGCTATAATGCTCATGATTATAGCCTAGATTATGTTAAAATATGCGGTCTAGATGAGCTTATTTCAAGAGTCTATTGATATATTAAGGAAAATAAATGTTAAAAATTACTTTACCAGATGGTTCGGTGCGCGAATTTGATAGCGCCGTAACTGTTCTTGATGTTGCTAAAAACATCAGTCCAAGCTTAGCTAAAGCAACTTTAGCGGGCGTAGTTAATGATAAATTAGTTGATGTTAGTCACTCGATTAGTAGTGATGCTAATTTACGTTTAATTACGGAAAAAGATGTGGAAGGTTTAGAAGTAATTCGTCACTCGACGGCACATTTGTTAGCTCAAGCGGTTAAACAATTATTTCCAATGGCACAGGTAACGATTGGTCCTGTCATTGAAAATGGTTTCTTTTATGATTTTAGCTTTGAGCGCGCGTTTACGCCTGAAGATCTAGTGTCAATTGAAAAGAAAATGGCGCAACTAATTGAGAAAAATTTACCGCTTGAGCGCGTTGAAATGTCACGCGAAGATGCGATTTTATTTTTTGAATCAATTGGTGAAGAATATAAAGTTGAGGTAATTAGTTCAATTCCAGCTGGTGAAATTATTTCTTTGTATCGTCAAGGCGATTTTATTGATTTATGCCGTGGACCACACGTACCCAGCACAGGTAAAATTAAAGCCTTTAAGTTAATGAAATTAGCTGGTGCCTACTGGCGTGGGGATTCTAAAAATGAAATGCTACAACGGATTTATGGTACTGCTTGGCGCAATAAAGATGAACTCAAAGAATATTTACATCTTTTGGAAGAGGCTGAAAAACGCGACCATCGTAAACTTGGCAAACAATTAGATTTATTCCATTTACAAGAAGAAGCGCCTGGAATGGTGTTTTGGCATCCAAAAGGTTGGAAAATTTGGTTGGTTATTGAACAATATATGCGTGGTGAGTTAGAGGCTGATGGTTATCAAGAAATTAAGACTCCGCAAATTGTTGATCGGAGCTTGTGGGAAAAATCTGGGCATTGGGAAATGTATGGTGAGTTGATGTTTGCAACTAATTCGGAAAATCGCGATTATGCTGTAAAACCAATGAATTGTCCATGCCATATTCAGGTTTATAACCAAGGTTTAAAATCCTATCGTGATTTGCCATTACGTTTGGCTGAATTTGGTTCTTGCCATCGGAATGAACCATCAGGCTCGTTGCACGGAATTATGCGGGTGCGTAATTTTGTACAGGATGATGCACATATCTTTTGTACTGAAGAGCAAATGGAATCTGAATCGATTAAATTTATCGATTTAGTTTATCGCGTATATCAGAAATTTGGTTTTGCGAAAATTGAAGTTAAATTGTCAACTCGACCAGAAAAACGCGTTGGTGAAGATCATCTTTGGGATGCCGCTGAGGATGCATTAGCTAAAGCTTTGGAGCATAAAGGGCTTGCGTTTACATTGCAACCAGGTGAAGGGGCTTTTTATGGGCCTAAGATTGAATTTGCTTTAAAAGACTGTTTGGGACGTGAGTGGCAATGTGGAACCTTACAGTTAGATTTTAATTTACCGACTCGTTTGGGTGCGAGTTATATAGCCGAGGATGGTAGTAAGAAAGTTCCAGTAATGTTACATCGTGCTGCGTTGGGGTCTTTAGAGCGCTTTATTGGTGTCTTAATTGAGCATCATGCTGGACATTTGCCATTTTGGTTAGCACCTATTCAGGTGATGGTGTTAAATATTTCGGAAAAACAAGCTGAGTACGCTGCGAAAGTTTGTCGGCAATTAATTGATCTTGGGGTACGTGCCGAGGTGGATACTTCCAATGAAAAAGTTGGTTATAAAATTCGTCAACAAACCATGCAAAAAATACCATATTTGTTGGTAGTTGGCGATAATGAAGTGGCGAATGAACAAATTACCGTGCGCAAACAAGATGGCTCTGATCTGGGGGCAATGAGTGTTGCGGAATTTATGTCCAATTGTGCAGACGTTTAATTTGAACTACATTGGTTAGGATAGATGGCAAATTTTACTCTTTTTTATCGTGGATTAATTACGAAAAATTCAGTAAAATATGTTAAAATCAAGGACTATTTTTAGAAAAGGAATTAATATGATCAAAAGTAAAATTATGTTAGCATTATTGGCTTCGTTAGGTTTGGCGACAAGTTCGTTTGCCGCTTCAACAGCGTCAGCACCAGTTAGTGCGTCTGCACCAACTGCAAGTAAATTGCCTAAAGTCTCAGGAATGCCTGTTTTGGTCGATCGCACAGATTTAGTTCAAGCTATGCCAAATGCAGTGTTGTTTAATTTGGGTGAGAGTAAAATGAGTACTCAATTTATGCCAATTTTACAGTGGAATGCTACCTATTTAAATAAATTTAGCGGTGCTAAAATTAAAATTTCTGGTAATGCTGACGATTATAAAAATGCAGCACAAAATATGACTTTATCAATGCAACGTGCGCAAAATGTACGTTTTGCTTTGATGGATATGGGCGTGCAGGATCAGCAGATTGAAGTTGTGGCATTAGGCGATCGCGAGCAGAAGTTTAAGAAAGATTCAGATGGTCACCAACCTCGCAATCAACGCGTTGATGTTTTTTATACCACGCAAAAACCTAAGGGATACACTGTTGAAAAAATCCCAGTTGTGACGATTGATACGTTTGAGCAAACGGTGATTCCTGAAGCTATTTAAGAAATTATTTGGTAAATAAAAAGACCCTAGGTTAAATCTAGGGTCTTTTAGGTTGCGCTGCTTAAAAAGGAGTCTTTGACATTCTCCCTCATTCGTACCATGCTGTACGCTTGTCAAAAATTCAACTTGTTTAGTAGCGCTTAGCTATGAATAGCTAAAGTTTCTAACCGAATTGTATCATGTAGTTTTATGTTTTAACATCATGCGGTGCAATAAATATGTTCGATCGTTTGATTGTAATGTGTTGGTGATGCCGCTACGTAATTTGTATAATTTTGTTATAATCACATATTATGTCTGTTGTTGCGATTTGTATTCTATTTTTTTTAAGCTAACGGTTACCATGAATTATTATTTATATCTAATTAATTACGCGCCGTGAGAGAAGCTAAATATGCAGCTTATTAAGAATACAAAGCTATTTGAAAACTTTATGGCAATGCTGGTTTTGCAAGTATCAAATTATGTTTTTCCTTTTTTAACGATTCCTTATTTATCACGCACTTTATCTACAACACATTATGGTGTGGTATTATTTGCTCTATCGATAACAAGTTATCTGGGCTTGGTCTGTGATTATGGGTTTGGTTTAACTGCAACTAGAGATGCTTCAAAATCACGAGACAATCCAGCTGAGATTAATTTGTTGCTAAGTTCGGTGACAGTAATTAAATTTTTATTGTTCATCGTGATGTTTGTTGGTGCTATCCTGTATATATTATTCAATCCATACTATCATCATGATTATATTATTTATTGTGCAACTTTTTTAAGTGTTATTTACAACGTATTCTTTCCTGCGTGGTTATTCCAAGGGTTAGAAAAAATGCGTTATATTACGTTTGTAAATGTGATAATGCGTTTGATTTCAGTAGCTTTAATTTTCTCATGTGTTCATAATGATAGTGATTATGTATTAATTCCTCTTCTAAATTTAGTTCCTGTCATGTGCGGGATTATTTACATTCAATATGTATTACATAAAAAATTATTTATTTCTTATCTAGTGCCTAACGTATCGCAACTGTTATTTCAAATTCGCCAAGGTTGGCATATCTTTTTGTCGACGATTATCGGTAGTTTTTATGCAACCTCAAATAGCTTTATGCTCGGGTTATTTACCCATAATGTTACTTATGTCGCGTATTATGCTAATGCTGAAAAAATTATTACCGCTATGAGTAGTGTGTACGGCGCATTTTTTTCTGCATTATTTCCTCAGGCTGTAAAATTATTGGCAGAAGACAGAGCAAATGGGCTTCGGTACATTAAGAAAAAAATTTGGCAAACAGCAATTTTGTCATTGCTTATTAGTCTAATTATTTTTGTTTTAGCGAAAATGATTGTGTTGTTTTTATTAGGAAGTAAATATTTACCAACGGTGAATGTATTACGTATTTTAATTTTTGTTCCTGTTGTTATTTGTATTAGTAATTTGCTAGTTATTCAAACAATTATTCCTTTGGGATATGAGCGTATTTTGCCTAGGCTATATGCAGGAAGTAGCTTACTTTATTTATTGCTAACTTATTTTTTGGTGCCAAAATATGCATATATAGGTATGGCGATAAGTGTTTTAATTGTTGAGTTAGTCGTTATTACTGTTGCATACTGGTTTCTTAAATTTAAAAAAATATTATAAGAATTATGAAATGTTAAAAGCATTGATCGTTACGGTGGCGTATAATCCACCAACTAGCTTATTAGATAATTTGCAAGTTGATTATTATCCTCATATGGTGGTCGATAACTCAGAACAAGAGACTATTTGGCTAAGAGATTACTGTGCGGAACATAATCATGTTTATCAATGGTTAGGCAATAATTTAGGTATTGCTAAGGCTCTGAATGTTGGAGCCGAATATGCGATTGAAAACGGATTTGATTATATTGTAACGATGGACCAAGACAGTAGATTAAATGTCTTTATGCTTGTGTCTGTGACTCATTTTATTATTGATTTTTCTAACAACGAATTGGTTGCTTTATTTTCTCCATTTCATTCTTTAGATGGGATTAAAAGTAATTCTAGTTGTGTAATGGTTAACGAAATTGTCATGACTTCAGGTAATTTTGTTAATTTATCTATTTGGAAAAAATTAAATGGGTATAATGAGTTATTGTTTATAGATATGGTCGATGGAGATTTTTGTAGTCGAGCAATAATAAATGGATATCAAACTATTCTTATTCCATGGATAACGTTAGAGCATAATTTAGGTATATATCATTCAAGTATGGTTTTTTTTGGTGTTGTGTTGGATACATATTGCCACAACAAAATTCGTAAATTTTATCAAGCTAGGAATACATTATATTGTTTTTCAATATACAAAAAATATAAAAATACACAGTTTAATAATATTTATGAATTTCATCTAGGAATGTTTAAGGAGTTTATAGTTAAAATGCCTTTGAAAATATTATGTTTAGAAGAACATAAGATATCTAAGTTAATTTACTTTTTCAAAGGTGTTTTTAGTTTCTTATTAAATAAATTTATATGTAGAATGTGAAGCTATGAAGTTTAGAAGGATATTTATAATAACAGATAAGCACACTAAATTTATTGCAAGTTTAATTTCTAGTAGTATGATGTCACATTATAAAGTGATAACCATCACTTTAGACAGTAGCTTTTCCATAAAGGCTATTATACAAAAGGTTATAATAAAATATTTATTACATATATCAAATAGTCTTTGTTTTATTATTTGTCCACAATTGTTTAAAAGACTTCCAAAAAATAATATCGTTTATCAGTTAGAACAGTTAAATAGTAATGAGTGGTTTAATGACTGTTATTTTAATAATCTAAAAAACTCTCAGCATATTTGTGATTATTCATTAACTAATATTGATATATTAAGTGACTATATTAAGAAAGATAAATTAAGCTATTTACCATTGGTATATCATGATGATTATTTCATATCGTTAGATGAAAATAATTCTATTTATGATATTACATTCTATGGACATATTAATGATCGCCGGAAAATATTGTTAAATAATTTATCAAAATACTTTAAGATTAATATCATTACAAATAGTTATGGTGATAATTTATTACGCCAATTGATACGTTCAAAAATTGTAATTAATATTCATTATTATGAAGGTGCGCTATTAGAAACTACTAGAATTTATGAATGTTTGTCTCTAGGATTATTTGTTGTGTCTGAAGATAGTCCAGATTTAGTTAATTATGGAGAGCTAACAAATATTGTTGAGTTTATCGATAGTGGTGATTTGGCTTCGTTTAAGGGAAAATTGCGATATTGGTTAAGCAATGATAAGTTGCGTCAAGATCGAATTTCTAGTTATAAAAGATTACTAATCCCATTTAGGTTAGAATTTGATAATAAATTATTAAATTTGGTTGAAGAATGTGTGAGGTGAATTATGCATAAAAAAATATATTTTGGCTATCGTTCTATCGCTACTAGTGAAGGTGGACAAGCTAGAAATAACGCATTTTGGAAGACCTTAAATAAATTAAGAGATTGGAAAGCTTTTAATATTTTTTCAAAAACTCCGTTAAAACGAAAAATGAATATGATTAAATATTATATTTATTTATTTTTTTTAAAAAAAAATATTATTTTAATTCATCAAACATGTCTATATTCATTATTTTATGTTAATAATAAACAATTTGCTGAAAAATGGCTTTTAATTACTAAGTATATTTTAAACAGGCTTTCTAAAAGAAATTCTTTATTTATTGAAGTTAATGACTTATTTTATGAACAGGCTAAAGATCTTTGTTTAAATATAGATGATTTTATCCTTAACTTTCAAAAAATTATATATGAAATTAAAAATGCAAGCTATATTTATGCTTCGCATGAAATGCGTCATTATGCACAATTGACCTATTGTGAGTCTAAATCGTCATTTGTTGCTATAAATGGAGCACCGAAATTATTTGCTAATCAAGCTTTAACTCTACGTATTATAGAAGTAAAAAAATTACTGGAGAGTTCAGATCTAATTAAATTTGTGTATGCTGGTAGTTTAAATGATGGTAGGCAGATTTGTGATCTTATTGAAGTATTTATTAATATAAAAAATGCTACACTCATTTTAATTGGAAGTGATGGTGATTGGATTTCAAATTCAATTTTGCCAATGAATGTTAAATATTTAGGTGGTTTTGATGAGGATGTTGCACAAGTTATAGTGTCTTACTGTGATGTTGGTGTTATTCCTTATTCTGAAGATGTTTTTTATTATAATTTGTGTTATCCAACAAAAGCATCGTTTTATTTATCTGCAGGTATTCCAATTTTATCTACACCACTAGTGGAGTTGAAAAATGTATTATCTGAAACAGAAACAACATATTTTCTTCCTCTGAAAGATTGGGACCGTTTTGTTATGAATATAAATAAAGAATATATAGATGTTATGAAGAAGAAAGTTACGACTATTCAAGAGAGATTCTATTGGGATGAGATTATCATGAATTTAATACATAGTATTAAGTATTAAATTTAGTAAGATTTAATTATGAAGTTTCAATTAAATAAAAGTAGTGTACCTCCAGCTATAAGAGTTGTTGAAAAAAACGATTGGTCAATCCAAACGCCAAATACTTTAGCCATAGATTGTCAATCTCCAAAATCAATTGCTGCTATTCTGCATGTTTTTTACCCTGAATTAATGTCAGAAATTGCGCAGTGTTTAAATAATTTTGAATCCTGTCCTGATCTATTTATTTCCACCGATAGTGAGGAAAAAGCTCAACAAATTAGATTATTTTGTCAGCAATATCCAAATTGGAATTTTGATATTCGTGTGGTAGATAATCGTGGTCGTGATATTGCACCAATGGTTATAGAATTTCGAGATGTATTCTATAAATATGATTATTGTTTACACCTGCATACCAAAAAAACTCTTCATAAATCGGCAGTTGCTAAGTGGCGAGAGTATTTATTTTATACTTTATGTGGAACAAAAGAAATTGTTTCCAGTAATTTAGCTCTAATTCAACATAAAAAAATTGGATTTGTATTTCCTCAAAATATTAATGTTTATCGGCATAATTTAAGCTGGGGTGGTCGTTTTAGTAATGTTCAACAATTATTGGCTAATTCAGCAATCAATATTTTTAATGATACTTTACTTGAGTTTCCGACTAGTACAATGTTTTTCGCTAGAACAGAAGCATTAAGGAAATTAATTGACCAAAATTTACAAATCAATGATTTTGATGCGGAAAATCATCAAATTACGGCTACGTTAGCACATGATATTGAGACTTCTTTACTTTATTTTGTTGAAGCTAGTGGTTATCGTTGGGTAAAAGTGAGTTATAACCATGGTAATATAATTAATATACGTAATTTACAAGAGTTAGATGCTTATCTTGATAATGTAGCACCATGCCTTTTAGTCAGAAGAGCTGTAGAATTAGAACAATTAACCAAAATAACCAGCAGTGAGGTTGGTTTCATCAGAAAAAAGGTATTTAATGCATGGCAAAAATTACTCTTTCGATATTGGATGCCAAAGCCTCCATTGTGGTTTCAAATTAAAAATATGAGTGATTTATAATGCGTGAACCTCTTGTTTCAATTGTTGTTGCTTGTTATAATGGTCAGCAATTTATTGAGTCTCAGATGTTAAGTTTAGCATCGCAAACTTATTCTAATTTAGAAGTTATTATTGTCGATGATGCTTCTAGTGATGGCAGTTATGAATATTTAGAAAAATACGTTAAATCATATCCAAATTATTCTTTGGTGCGTAACTCCGTAAATCTTGGATTAGTAGCAACATTTGAAATTGCCATAAACATTGCTCGTGGCGAGTATATTGCGCTGTGTGATCAAGATGATATTTGGTTTCCAAATAAAATTGAACAGTTAATGGCTAATATTGGTAATAATTGGTTAATTCATTCTGATGCAAATTTAATTGATGAAACAGGGCAAATAATTAAGTCATCTTATTTTAATTCATGTAAGCATCATATTAATAGCTATGCTCAATATTTAATTGAAAATAATGTAACTGGTTGCACTGCATTGTTTAAAAGAGAGCTATTTAATTTAATCGGAAATAAGTTTCCGTTAGGCACAACTGTTCATGATCGAGTTTTAGCAATTTTGGCATCAAAACAAGACAAGCTTATTTATTTGAATTTACCTTTAATGAGTTATCGTCAACATGCGAATAATCAAGTCGGTGCTATTTCACAAACTAGTATAACCGTAAGTGCACAACGTCATTTGCTAGATTTAGATGCTTTAACTAATTTAGATTATTTTAATAATGATGTTGATTTATATTTTGCACAACAATACTATAATGTAATTCTAAAACGTAAGCCAATTAATTATAAACTAATGGTTTGGATTCAACAAAAATTTGGTTGGATCTGGTTACTTAAATATTTAGTAAAGTTAATAATTAAATGAAAATAGCAGTTTTTGCCCATTATGATAAATATAATCAAGTGCAAGAGTACGTGAAATATTATCTAAGTCAATTAAGTGCAGTATGTGATGAAATAATCTGTGTAACGACATCTGCTTTATCAACTGATGATATTCAGCAACTAAAGCTATATTGTTCTGATGTTATCTTGCGTGAGAATGTTGGTCATGATTTCTATAGTTATAAAATTGGTCTTGCAAGCATACAAGATCTGAGGCGTGTGGACAAATTAATTTTGTGTAATGATAGTTGTTTTGGACCTTTGTTTGAACTGCAAAATATTTATGCTAAGTTAATTAATTCATCTGGAGATTTTTGGGGTATCAGTGCTAATAGTCGTCCGAGGTTGCATTTACAAAGTTATTTTCTAATTTTCAGCCATCAGGTAGTCAACTCTGTGGCGTTTAATGATTTTTGGCAGGAGCTAGAAATTATTTCAGATAAAGATAGCATTGTGAACAATTATGAAGTCGGTCTTTCGCAATGCTTACTGAGCGCCGGTTTTAAATTAAGCTCATGGTTGCCAATTAATGATTATAAAATTAAATCCTTGCCGTTATTATGTCGTAAGTGGCAAATTTTCATTGGTGAACGAAATAATGTCAATAGTCGTTATTCGTGGAAAAATCTGCTGGAGCCATTAACTAGAATTGATAAAACTATCAGCTTGTTTGATGTTAGTATTAAAAACTACCAGCTGCCATTTTTGAAGAAATCATTATTTAAAGACCATTGGATAAGTAATCAACAAATTATTCAAATAGTGGAAGATAATAGCAACTATGACGTGGAATTAATTAAAGAAGCCTTGCATGACTAAATTAGCCATTATTACGGTGACTTACAATAGTGCCTCAGTAATTGAGCCATTTCTGCAAGCGTTACTTGCGCAGAATTACCCACATTGGCAATTATATCTAATTGATAGCGCTTCAAGTGACACAACTTTGCAGCAAGCCACCGCTTATGCGGATTCACGAATTAGATTGCTACCACAAGTTCAGAATATTGGTTTTGCGGCAGGGAATAATTTGGCAATCCAGCAAGCAATTATTGATGGCTATGATGAATTTTTGTTGATTAATAATGATACTGAATTTGCAGGAGATTTTTTGTCGATTCTCTTGGCGCAACGTCATAAATATCCTAGTGAAGTATTAACTCCGAAAATTTATTATTACAATCCGATAAATACTATTTGGTCGGCTGGTGGCGGTTTTAAACCACGGCATGCGTGGGCGGCCTATCATCTTGGTGAAAATGAAATTGACCTCGGGCAATATGATCGTGATTCTGTTTGTGAGTTTGTACCAATGTGTTGTGTGTTAATCCCATTATCTGCGTGGCTAAAAGTTGGTGAATTGGATGATAAATATTTTATTTACAGTGAAGATGCCGATTGGTTTTACCGTGCCAGATTAATGAAAACTAGTTTACATTATTGTTATGAACCAGTAATCTATCATAAAGTTAGCAGTTTAACAGGTGGAAGTAAGAGTTACTCGGGAGCGTATTACGGTAGTCGTAATCGAGCGTATTTTATTTGTAAACATTTTGCTGGTTGGCAACGAGTGGTTTATTTGAGTAAATATTTTGTGGGTATGTTTGTGGCGCTAGTCACTAAGAAATATACTTGGCAAGAATTTTGTTGGCGGCTACCAGCTTTTTTTAAGGGGATGAAGCTCTGATGCGAAAAATTCTCTTGATTAAACGTGGGGCAATTGGTGATCTGCTGCTAGCAACGCCATTAATTCGCCAGTTAAAACAAAAATTGAATTGCCAATTAGATATCGTAGTCGGCAAGGCGGCGAGTTGTGCGCTAATTAATAATCCATATCTTGATCGGCAAATTATTCTCAATGACGCTGATTTTACACTTAAAGGCGCACCCCGCTTAGCTAGAGGTTTATTAGCCCTACGTGCTCAATATGATTATGTGTTGGTTTTAGATAAACATTGGTATTTTAATTTAATGGCACACCTTGTGGGCGGTAAAGTAATTGGTTATACACGGAGTAATTTTGCGCATCGCTTGCTAATTGCAGCCGTTGATTATGTTGATATAACGCGTTATCACGGTTTATATTATTTGGATTTACTGCAAGTTAGTGGCTTAGCTGCTGCTGATTACCAGGATATTGAGCTGGATTTATGCATCACCATTAGCGATAGATTAGCGGTTGAGGAGTTTATTCTTGAGCACAAGTTAAACAATTTTACAGTAGTGATCAATAGTGGTGGTAATAATGCCTATGAAACTAAAGGTTTACGGATGTTACCAACCGCCAAAATTCTAGCTTTGCTTCATGGCTTGTTAGAGCAGGGTAAAACGGTGCTGTTAGCTGGAAGTAAAATTGATTTTCAGAATAATCAAGCTTATCTTCAACAGTTAAATTATCCTGAGCGCTTAATTAATCTGGCTGGGCAATTTAATTTAGCGGCGAGTAGTTATTTAATTGGGCGTAGTGAACATTTTTATACCACCGATTGTGGAGCGATGCATTTAGGCGTGGCGCGGCAACTGGGTGCGCGAATGACGGCTTTTTTTGGTCCGAGTAATCCTGCGCATATTTTACCGGCAAGTTATTTGGTTCAGTCGGCAATTTGGCATGATCAACAAATTTATGCTCCAGCGTATCAATTAGATGGATCTCAGCAGACACCCGAGCCAGAGTATTTCACCAACCTAGATATTAATTCCTGTCTTTAAAATTAAGCATAAGTAGTCTAACTAAAGTCTATTTCTAGCTAACTTTGCTAAAGTTAAAATTCTGTTTTGCAGCGCACTAAACTCATGCGTGAGGAGTGTAATCTAGCATGGTATAATAATTACTCTAGTCGACTTTATTAATTGCAAAGAATAAATCCCCAATGAAAAAAAAATTATTCAAACTATTTATTTTTATACTTTTAGCTGTGATCTGTGCTGTTCTTTTTGAGCGCTTTCACCTCTACCTGTATTTAAATTTAGATAGCTTTAATCGTTATCATAATGAAATTCTTGATTTTGAACAGCAACATATGTTTGAATTTACGGTTGGTTATATAATCAGCTATATTGTGCTAATTGCTTGCTGTGTGCCTGGGACAATTGTTTTTGATCTGGTTGCGGGGTTTGTTTACGGACCATTTATTGGAACATTTATGGTCTTAGGTTGTTACTTATCTGGTGCTATTTTGAATTTTCTACTAGCGCGCTTCTTACTCAAAGATATGTTTAAACGGCGCTTTGGTCATTTGCAGCATTTAATTTTAAACGAGAGTGGCATGCAAGCCACCGCACTAAATTTAATTGGTTTACGCTTTATTCCGGTAATACCTTTTTGGGTATTGAACATTTTAGCTGCAGTTTTAGAAATTCCATTTTTAATTTTTGTGGTTACTACGTTTATCGGTATTATTCCAACTTCAATCGTCTATGTGTTAATTGGGCATGGTGTGCGTGAGCATTTGCGTTCAAATCAACCGATTACCATGGAGATGTTGGCGGAACCTAAGCTATTGATTCCTATGTTTCTGTTAGCCTTGCTGATTTTAATTCCTAATCTAGTCCGTTCAATTCGCAAAAATTTGAGAAATAATTCATCGTTGAGTGAGGGTGAATGATTTGAATTTATTGTGGTTCCAACGCTTGGCATTGGTGGTCGGTGATTTATGTAGCATGTTGTTAGCATTCGTCTTTGCTATTTCTTTTACTCAAGTTTATCATGCTGATCTCAGCCATAATCCATTGGTGAGTTTTTTTACTTTTGGGGTGTCTAAATTTCTCGGTTTATTGGTGATTTGTGCGTTCTGGTATCGTGAGCATTATATTAAGCGGCGACCATTTTGGGAAGAGCTGCGCCAAATTCTTTGGTTAGTGGCTTTCTTTGTAATGCTGAATCTGGGCATGGCTTTTGTGCTGGGAAAAGGTTCGCTTAAGATTTTAATCATTGGCTTTTGGTTGGCATTTGCTGTTATGACACCGCTAATTCGTGTGTTAATTAAGCTTATTTTGCGTAAGTTTAATTTGTGGCAGCGGCCGCTTTATATCGTTGGCACTGGCAAAACAGCTTTGAACGCCTATAATCTGTTTGCGCGTAATAATCTGATGGGCTATACATTAGTTGGTTTTATTGATATTCTTGCTGAAGCAGAGTGTGCACCACGAGTGAAAGCTCTTCCTGCTCGGACATTGAGTGAAATTCAATTTATGGAGTTACTAAAGTCTAATTCTGATTGTGACATCATTATTGCTTTAGAACATCAAGACTTGAACCGCAAAATCAATTTAATTAATTTTTTACAGCATAATTGTTTATCCTTGTTAGTTGTACCAGAAATTAGCGGTCTTGCGCTCTATGGTGCTGAAATTGATCACTTTTTTGGCAATGATCAGTTAGTGCTACGTTTAAACAATAATTTAGCGCGCAGCACCAATGCGTTGGTTAAACGAATTTTTGATTTAATTTGCGTGATTAGTGGCTTAATTGTCTTGGCGCCATTTTTTCTAGTGCTTGCGCTGTTGATTAAGTTTTCTGCTAAAAGCCAAATATTTTATTTGCACCAACGGATTGGTAAACACGGTAAGCCATTTTATTGTATTAAATTTCAATCGATGTATGCCAATAGTGCTGAATTATTGCGTGAGTTATTGGCAAATGATCCGTTGGCGAAACAAGAGTGGGAGCAAGCCTTTAAACTTAAAAATGATCCGCGAGTAACCCCAATTGGGCGTTGGCTACGTAAGACTAGTTTGGATGAATTGCCGCAGTTATTTAATGTTTTGCTTGGAAATATGAGTTTAGTTGGTCCACGCCCAATCGTGCAACAAGAAATTGAACGTTATCAAGACGGATTTTATTATTATCAGTTAGTTTTGCCTGGTATTAGCGGCTTGTGGCAGGTTAGCGGACGCAGTGAAACCGACTATAGCGATCGAGTGCGCTTGGATGCGTGGTATGTAAAGAATTGGTCGTTGTGGTATGATGTAGTAATTTTAGTTAAAACCATTGGGGTTGTTTTCAAGCGAACCGGTGCATATTAAAGCAAATTTAATTTTATGAGAGGTCGTGCTTCATGAGTCAATCGTCAAGTTTTCTAAAGAAACCCTTTTTTATTCTCTGCTTTCTTGAGTTTTTTGAACGCTTTGGATATTATGGGTTTAATTATATTTCGATTTATTTCTATATCTCAAAATTAGGCTTTAGTGAAGCTCAGGCGACGATTTTAATGGGCGGGTTTGCCTCATTAACCTATGTCTTTAATGCGGTTGGTGGCTACGTCGCCGATAATGTGCTGGGGATTAAACGCACGATGTTTACGGGAGCCGCATTGCTTTGTTTTGGCTATGCCTCGTTAGCAATTGGCAGTAATTTTAGTCCTCTTTTTGTTTATGCTGCATTGGCTTTAATTATCTTAGGTTCATGCTTATTTAAACCTGCGCCGACCAATTTAATTGCCTCGATTTATGGTCACGATAAAAGCAGCCTCGATTCAACCTATACACTTTTTTATATGTCGATTAATGTCGGTTCTTTTTGCGCTTCAATTTTGGTACCCTTATTGGCTAAAAATTATGGTTATACCACCGCCTTACTCGTTTGTTCGGTTGGGGTTTTAGTTGGTATTTTATATAATATTAAAAATTATGCAGTGCTAAAATATGTTGATAATAACATGGGTTTGCAACCGTTAAATCTTAAAAAGATCTTACCGTTTGGGGTAACGTTAGTGGCGGGGCTATTATTTGTAACCACGATGCTACAAAACGATAGCTTAATTAATCTGTTGTTGAGCGTTGCTTCGGTGATTATCTTTAGTTATTTTATTTGGCAAATTATCCGTGAGCAAAATCCAGCGCAGCGTAAAAAAATGCTGGTAGCGGTCGTCTTGTTAATTTATGCAGTGGTGTTTTTTGTGATTTATCAGCAAAAAAATACCTCATTTATGCTATTTAATAAACATCATGTTAACTTACTTTTCTTGGGCTGGAATATTAATCCGCAAACGGTACCTGGTTTATTAGGCACCAGTGGAATTATTTTGTTATCGCCAATTTTAGCCATTTTGTACCGTAAATTAGGTAAAAATGATTTATCTTTACCGCATAAATTTGCGATTGGTTTATTGATGAGTGCGAGTGCGTATGGATTATTGTATCTAGTTTGTGTGATGACTGATCCGAGCCAAAAAATTAATTTTATGTGGGAGATTTTGGCGATTTCGGTATTTTTCGCTTCCGCCGAATTATTAATTAGTGCGCTGGGTGTCTCACTGATGGCGCAATTGGTTCCAGATAGAATGCGCGGTTTTGCGATGGGAACTTGGTTTATTACGAGTGCCTTAGGGATTAAATTGGGCTCATATGTAGCCTCATTAGTGGCTAATCACCGCAGCACTCAAGTGAGTGATACTTATGATGCGGCACAGCAAATTGCCAGTTTTCAGAGTTATCAACATTTATTTGGCAGTATTGCGCTATTTGGTCTAGTGGCTGGGTTAATTGCTTGGTTACTAGGTGGTAAATTGAAACGAATGATTAATGCTTAGATGGATAATAGAAAATGTTTGATTATATTGTAGTTGGTGCTGGATTTACCGGTGCGGTGTTGGCGGAGCGGATTGCAACCCAGTTGAAAAAGCGTGTTTTAATTATTGAACAGCGCAATCATATTGGTGGTAATTGTTACGATCAATATAACGAAGATGGATTACTGGTACATAAATATGGACCGCGGGTTTTTCATACTCCCGATAAGCAAATTTGGGAGTATTTATCGCAATTTACCGAGTGGAAAAGTTATCAACATAAAGCCGCTGCATATGTCGATGGTGTGTTGGTGCCAATTCCATTTAATTTGAATAGTATTGAGCGTCTTTTTCCTAAGTATCTAGCTGAGGAATTAAGTCGTAAATTGATTGAGCTTTTTGGTTATGGGAGTAAAATTCCTATTTTGGAATTGCGTAAAACTGAGGATGTTGAGCTTAAACTTTTGGCTGATTTTATTTATAATAAAGTTTATCTGAACTATACCTATAAACAATGGGGCTTGAAACCAGAAGAGCTAGATGAGTACGTAACAGGGCGCATGCCAATTTATATTACACGTGATGATCGCCATTACCATGATAAATACCAAGCAATTCCGCGTTTTGGCTATAATCAATTATTCAAACGGATGTTAAACAATTCAAATATCAAGGTTATGCTAAACACCGATTACCGTGAGGTTGTGACGATTAATCATCATACCAAGCAAGTTAAATTTATGGGGCACGCCTTTGAGGGTAAATTAATTTTTACGGGTAAAATTGATGAGTTATTTGATTATTGTTATGGTGAGTTACCGTATCGCACAGTGGATTTTAATGTAAAGGTGTTACAAAAAGAACATTATCAAGATATTGCGTGTATTAATTATCCAAATGATTATGATTTTACGCGAGTTACTGAAGCCAAGCATTTAACTGGACAAGTTCATCCTTATACCGCGATTGTGGAGGAATATCATCGTCCGTGCACGCGTAAAGATGTACCGTATTATCCAATTCCGCAGCAGCAAAATTTGGCGATTTACGCGCAGTATCAGCAATTGGCCTTAGAGTATCCAAGCATTATCCTGTCGGGGCATCTGGCAGATTATCATTATTATGATATGAACGTTGCGGTGGCAATGGCGTTAAGCAAATTTGATCAGGAATTACAATTACAAAAATCATTATTAAGTACAGGGAGATAGTTATGCCAACAATTTTAGTAACGGGTGGTGCGGGTTATATTGGATCACATACGGTAGTTGAGTTATTAGCACAAAATTATACAGTTGTTATCGTGGACAACTTCTGTAATTCTAAACCGAGCTCGTTAGCCAGAATTGAACAAATTAGCGGTAAAGCACCAATTTTTTATCAAGTTGATGTGCGGGATGAGCTAAATTTAAGCCAAGTTTTTGTTAAACATAAGATTGATGCGGTTATTCATTTTGCAGCACTCAAGGCAGTTGGTGAATCGGTGCGTGAACCAGCACGTTATTATGAAAATAATGTAGCAGGGAGTTTAGTTTTATTTAAGGTAATGGCTGCGCATCAGGTTAAATCTATTGTGTTTAGTTCTTCGGCAACCGTGTATGGTGATCCGCATAGCACACCGATTAATGAAGATTTTCCACTTTCCGCAACTAATCCCTATGGTTGGACTAAATTAATGATGGAACAAATCTTGCGCGATATGTACCAAGCCGATAATTCTTGGTCAATTGCGTTACTACGTTATTTTAACCCCGTTGGTGCACATGAATCTGGTTTGATTGGTGAAGATCCGAATGGCGTGCCAAATAATCTCATGCCGTACATAACCCAAGTTGCGGTGGGTAAATTGGCATGCCTGAATGTTTTTGGTGGAGATTATCCAACTCATGATGGTACTGGCGTGCGTGATTACATTCATGTGGTTGATTTGGCGCGTGGTCATCTCAAGGCTTTGGAGTATTTGTCTGTACATAATGAGTTGTTGACAGTTAATTTAGGCACAGGATGTGGTTATTCAGTACTTGATGTAGTTAAAGCCTTTGCGCTTGCATCAGGCAAGGATATTCCCTATCAGATTCAACCACGGCGTGCTGGAGATGTGGCTAAATGTTTTGCTGATCCAGCTAAAGCTGCACATGCTTTGGGTTGGTCATGTGAATATGATTTAGCTCGGATGTGTCAAGATAGTTGGCGGTGGCAGAGCATGAATCCACAAGGTTATCAATAAGTGCAGCTAGTGCGCTTAATCTGCTCATCCATGCTTTTGTAAATTTAATTAGGTGCGGTTTTGATTCTGAAAGTAAACGCGTGCTTGATATATGCTGTGAGAATATTTTCATAAAAAGGAAATTATAATTTATGAAAACATTAGAATTAATTGAGAGAATCAATAATGGTGAAGATAGTTTTACTCAATTCAAACGAGAAGCGATTTCAGCAAAGGACTTAGCCAAAGAGTTTGTTGCATTTTTGAATGCAGCGGGTGGGGTTATTGTTTTTGGTGTAGAAGATAATGGTAGGGTTCAAGGGTTATCGACCGCTCAAATAGAAGAATTAGGGCAACTTATTGGTAATACGGCAAATGAGAATGTAAAGCCACCATTTTATCCATTGGTTGAAAATAGATCAATAAATGAGCGTAAATTAGTGATTGCTTATGTACCTAAAGGAAGCGTTAAACCTTATTCAACCAGCGGCGGAGAATACTTAACTAAGTCAGGCGCAGATAAAAAGACATTATATCAAGAGGAGTTACGGCGCTTATTTGCTGAATCAAAAAGATTATACGCAGATGAAGAAAGCGTTTATGGTACAGATATCACTGATTTAGATACTGCATTATTTTATAAATTTTTAGAAAAAGATAATGTCGCTGTTTTTGATGCCGTCAAATTAGGCAATTTAGCTTTGGCACAGGTGCTCGAAAACTTAGATTTATTAAACAATAAGCAATTAACTCTGGCGGGGAATTTAATTTTTGGAATACGACCACAAAAATTTAATAAATCATTTTACATTGATTGCTGTTATTTTGATGGTAACGATGTTGCAGTGGATAGATTTATTTCAAAAAGAGTTGTTGATGGTAATTTGCTGACGATGTTTAATAATAGTTTGGATTTTTTCAAAAGTAATTTAAAGAATCTACAGACTAGTGAAAATTTTAATAGTTACGCAACACTAGAAATTGATGAACGAATATTAATTGAATTGATTGTGAATGCATTAGTGCACCGAGATTATTATATTCAATCTTCGATTAAATTATTTATTTTTCAGAATCGAGTAGAAATAATTAGCCCAGGCAAGTTAACTAATTCATTAACGGTGGAAAAAATTAAAAGTGGGATTTCTATTCATCGTAATCCGATTTTAAATTCAATCTGTAAAACTATTTTACCTTATAGTGGATATGGTAGCGGGATTAGAAGAGCTCTCTTGATTAATGAAGATATTAGCTTTTATAATGACACTGATAAAGAACAATTTATTTGTACAATACCAAGGGCAGTTGGTAATTAGTATTGTATCAGCCCCGTTATTGCTAAGCGAAAATTTCCCCATCTAACAGGGTAAAATATCACTCTATGAAATGATAAGAGTGGTTACATAAAGATTGCTGGTAGAGAAGAGCAAAAAGTTTATAATCCATTTGACATTTTATTGTTTTTCGATAGCAATTATGGCACAGCAGCAGAAGCGATTGAACAGATTAAAGCTAAAGGCTATCCAGAGAAATACCAAGTCAACAATAAGCCAATTCATTTAATCGGGATTAGTTTTGATCCAGAGAGCAAAAGTGTTACAGATCTACAGAATGAGTGCTGCAGTATGTAAACAGCTATGGTAAAATATAGTATTACTCAGGATGTTTGATTATTCGAGGGTTGGCTATTAAATAAAGTAGATATAGGAAGTTGTAAAATGAGACTAACTCGGTATGAGATAGATGCAATAAAAAATTGTTTTACTCAAGTTTTTAGTGCTGGGCAAATTTATCTGTTTGGTAGTCGCACGGATGATACAGAAAAGGGCGGCGATATCGATTTATATCTTAAGTTAAATGATGCTACGAATTGGCATGAAAAAAAAATAAAGTTTTTGGTCAATTTAAAATCAAAAATTGGTGATCAAAAAATTGATGTAATTATCTCTAAGGATGTTAATTCAATTATTGAGCAAGAAGCTGTTTTGACAGGTATTTTATTATGAGCAATGTGAGTAATACCTTTAAAGAAAAGATATTTGAATGTGATAAGCATGTGCAAAAAATTCAAACAGCTAAACAAATTTAATGTGGATGACGTAGTTGTTGGTATTAATGATATATTTAAGCGGAGTGTTGATTTAATGAAAATATATCATAAGATCAAAGGCTTCTGTGGTGAGAGGTTTAACCTTGTTTTATAATAATGGTGTTACAAAATTCTGTAGGGGATTATGAATTGACGGGTGTAAAATGAAATTAGCTATTTTAGCGATAAAAAATCGTAAAATGTTACTCAATCTGATTAAGTCAGATTTCAAAAATCGTTATCTCGGTAATCATCTCGGAATAGTGTGGGCCTTTATTCAGCCATTAGTTATGGTGACTGTATATTGGTTTGTTTTTACTAAAGGATTTCGTGCCGGTGCAGTTTCAAATGTGCCGTTTTTGCTGTGGTTGTTAGCTGGTATGGTGCCATGGTTTTTGCTCAATGATGCGATTATGAGTTCGAGCAGTGCAGTAACGTCACAAGCCTTTATGGTGAAAAAAATTGTGTTTGAGGTTAAACTATTGCCGCTGGTAAAAATTGGTTCTGCGGTGATTGTGAATCTCGCATTTTGGATTTTACTTTTGATCGTTTGCTTTGCTTATGGTTATTATCCAACGATTTGGTGGTTGCAATTAGCTTATTACATGTTCTGTATTATCGCGATTAGTCTAAGTTTGGGCTTGTTGTTTTCGGCAATTATGCCGTTTTGGCCTGATATTGGGCAAATTGTGGCAGTGATTTTTCAAGTCATGTTTTGGGCAACTCCTGTAATGTGGAATAAAGATATGCTCTTGAGCCATCCTAAATATCAATATATCATTAAATTAAATCCATTTGCTTATATCGTTGATGGATTTCGGGATACGGTAGTTGCGCAAATTCCGTTTTGGCATTATTATAATCAAATGATCTATTTTTGGGTTTTTGTGTTGGTGGTTTATTACTTAGGTAATCGCACTTTTAATAAACTACGCCCACATTTTGCCGATGTGTTGTAGGATATAGATATGAACGCTGATATTAGATGGGTTCAACGTTTAAAGAAGAAAATAATTAGATGCGATTTGGTCTAACTGAGAGTGTTATTGAACAAGTGAATAGCGTTTTTGTTAAGCATCACGAGATAGAACAAGTGATTATATATGGTTCACGAGCCAAGGGTAATTATAAAATTGGTTCTGATCTTGACTTAACCATATGCAGCACTGAACTAAATCAGAGATTGTTGCTCCAAATTATGACGGAGTTAGATGATTTGCTCTTGCCATACAGTATTGATTTATCAATTTACCAGCAAATTGATAACCCTAATTTAATAGAACACATCCAACGAGTTGGAATAGTTTTTTACCAAAGAACAAACGATGAATGTTGAATATTTCCAGCAAATCCTAGCTCAAGGCGAAAATATCAGTGTTGAGTTTAAAGAATGTAAAACCGCTCTCAATAAAGATGTCTATGAGACGGTCTGTGCATTTCTGAATCGTGATGGCGGTGAGATATTGCTTGGTGTAAAAAATAGTGGTGAAGTAGTTGGTGTAGCTCCTGATAAAATTGAGCAAATTCACAAAGAGTTTGTCACTACCATCAATAACGCTAATAAATTAGTTCCCCCAACTTATTTAACTATTGAGCAAGTCATAATTAATGAGTCGTCTGTTCTTTATATTTATGTACCGCCGAGTTCCCAAGTTCATAGAGTAAATAATCGAATTTTTGACCGTAATCATGATGCAGATATTGATATAACCGATAATACCACGTTAGTTAGCCAGCTCTATATTCGTAAGCAAAATACTTATACCGAAAATCGGGTTTATCCGTTTGTAAGCTTAGAAAATCATTTACGCAGTGATTTAATAGCCAAGGCACGTCGTTTGGCTGGAGTGTTCAATAATAATCATCCGTGGTTGAATCTAAGTGATATGGAATTGTTACAAAGTATGCAATTATATCAGCATGATGTAATGAACAACCAATCAGGTTTTACCTTAGCAGCGATTTTATTGTTCGGCAAAGATAGCACTATTTTATCAGCACTACCGCATCATAAAACCGATGCGATTTTACGCCGTGTGAATTTAGATCGCTATGATGATCGTGATACGGTAAAAACTAATTTGATTGAGAGTTATGAGCGCTTAATGGCATTTATTGCCAAGCATTTACCAGATCCATTTTACCAAGATGAATCGGCAAATCGGATAAGTTTACGTGATAAAATATTTCGTGAGGTGGTTGCCAATATTCTAATTCATCGTGAATACTCTAATCCATATCCTGCCAAGATAATTATTGAGCGTAATCAAGTAGTTGCCGAAAATAGTAATCGTCCTCATTTTCATGGGATAATTAATCCTGCGAACTTCTCGCCATTTCCCAAAAATCCGATTATTTCAGCATTTTTTCGTGAAATTGGGCGTGCAGAAGAACTTGGTTCTGGGGTGCGGAATTTATTTCGTTATACCAAAGCTTATTCTGGTGGTAATGAGCCTAGTCTAATTGAAGAAGATATTTTTAAGATAATTGTTCCGATTGATGAACGATTGTTTATTGATGATGGATTAATTACCCCTCAAGCTACCATGCAAGCTACCATGCAAGCTACCATGCAAGCTACCATGCAAGATGAATACATTGCATTGATTTTAGATTATTGTATTACACCAAGGAGTCGAGATGAAATACAGATTTATCTTGTTCTAAAAAATCGAGATTATTTTAGGAAAAATATTCTCAAGCCGTTGCTTGCATCAGGTAAGATACTACAAACTATACCAGATAAACCAACTAGTCCAAAACAAAAATATTATACTAACCTAACTAACTGAGCAAATGATGAATAAAGATATAGCAATTAAAGTAGAAAACCTTTCCAAAGTTTATAAATTATACAATGCACCGATTGATCGGATGAAAGAGGCGCTGAATCCATTCAAAAAATCATATCATAAAGAGTTTTATGCGCTGAATGATGTGAGCTTTGAAATCAAAAAAGGTGATTGTGTCGGTATAATTGGTAAAAATGGTGCAGGTAAATCAACGTTATTAAAAATAATTACAGGTGTATTGTCACCAACTTCTGGTTATTCGAATGTTGTGGGTAGGGTTTCTGCGTTGCTGGAATTGGGAGCTGGATTTAATCCCGAATATACGGGGATGGAAAATATCTTTTTTCAGGGGAATTTGATGGGTATTTCTGAAGATGAGATGTCATTAAAATTAAATGATATATTGTCATTTGCAGATATAGGAGATTTTATCTACCAACCAGTAAAAACATACTCTTCTGGCATGTTTGCTCGCCTAGCCTTTGCAGTAGCAATCAATGTTGATCCAGATATTTTAATTGTTGATGAGGCACTATCTGTTGGGGATAGCATGTTTCAGCACAAGTGTATGGCCAGGATGAATCAAATAATTGAGAATGGTGCCACCGTACTTTTTGTTAGTCACTCGATTGAATCAGTAAGATCACTTTGTAGTAGTGGTATATGGTTAGAAAATGGTAGTGTGCGGATGATTGACAAATCTATAAATGTAGTTAATGAGTTTCTAAATGAAGTGTTTATTAATCACAATAAAATAGCTTTAGAAAATATAAAGGAAAGTAAAAATAATCCTTTAGAGAGCAAAGATGAACAGAATCAAATAATTCAAGAGGTAACGAATGATGTTAATTCTACTTCTGTGCTAAATATAACTAGAATTTACATTGAAAATTCTAATGGTAATGAAGCAACAAAAATCTATCAAGAAGAGTATTTCTATGTGTGTGTCGAATTAGAGATGCTAAAAGATATACATAACCTCAGTGTTGGCTTTCTAATAAAGGATCAGTTTGGGTTAGAATTGACTGGAGAAAGTGTTTTTAATGCTTTTCGCCAGAGTTTAAATTTAAAATCTGGTGATAAGAAGACTATTAAATTTAGCGCTAAGAATATTTTACGTGGAGGGCAGTCTTACTCAGTAGCTGTTCGTGCCAATGTTGTTTCAAAATGGGATCGCAGTGATAATATATTGCTATTTGTAGATGAGGTCGCAACGGTTTTTGAAGTGATTGCAGATCTTCAAAATCCAATGTGGTTTAAATTTAAACAGGTTTTTAAGGTTGAAGTAAATGACTGGTTATAATATGTATGTTGATGAATTATCAGCAGAAAGAATAAATAGTGATATTGAAAAAGTAATTCTTGTTGGGAGTTACTTTGGTACAAGTAATTTTGGAGATATTCTTCAACTTAAAGGAGCAATTAAGTTTCATAAAGAAATAACTAAGCTTGAGCCCGTGATAATTTTAGATACTCTTAACCTAAGTAAAGGTATTAATAATGTTAATGAGTTTAGAAAAAAACTTGAAGTAGAAATAATTATATTTATAGATAAGAATAGCATTGTAAACATTGGTGAATTTAAATTAAAGCAATTGTCTTCCGCAATGCAGATAGCACACCTCCACCTTTACGGGGGAGGATTTATGAATAAATATTGGGGGGGGTTTGTTACATCCGTTGTTGAATACTTCCATGAAGCTTTTAAAGTAAAAAATTATATTATAAGTGGTCAACAAGTTAGTCAAGATTATGCCAAAGAATTTATTGACCATTGTTCGAAATTAAAACCGCTTATTGTCGGAGTTAGGGACTATGATTCTTTAACAAATGTTGAGAACTCTGGTATTAATGTACATTTTTCTTTTGATGATGCATTAGAGGAATTATTAGCTATAAAAGTGAAGGTTCTCCAAACAACCTGTAGAAAGACTGTTTTATTGCATATGAATGCCTCTTCTTATACGAGTAAAGAGGATTCTGATAATTCCAATTTCTTATTGTCGAATGTTTTAAAGTTAAAAGAAAATGCACCTAGTTATGAACTTTGCCTTTTAAATGCATTCAATGACCAAAGATATATAGTTTCAGATACAATATATACGGTAGTCAAATTTGAAGATAAATTTCCTTATGCTACATACAGAGTTCTTGATTTGACTAAGGTGGCCTATGATGAGAACGTAACAAGTGGATTAGAACTTTTAAATGCTGAATTTGCGGTTTCCTCATCATATCATGTAACTTTGCTTTTGCAGTTGATTGGCGTACCATGCCATCTTATTTCTAGTAATGAATTTTATGACCAGAAACGTGCCAGCTTATCAGTTAAAGGCACTTTAGAAGAATTTTTAGCAAATCCCAAAGAGTATTTGCCTGATTATAATGATAAACTTAAGCTAAGAAGGGAGTGGCTGCTGCTCTTACAAAATTGCTTTGTAAAAATAGATGGAGCAGAAGAAGTAGCTTTTAAAAGTTTTGAAGCTGAGGAAAAAGAATTGAAATCAAAGTCTACTGAAATTGCCTCTATTCAATCTTTATTATGGTCTCAAAAGCAAACTACTGAATGGTGGGAAAAAGCAATGCATAACCAATGGAAGTATGATAATTTGAGTAAGGTTGTGCAGGAAAAAGATCAGAGAGTAGTGGGGTTGTGAGACGAAATTAAAGAAATGCAACAGATCGCTTTAATAAAAGATCAAGAGATCTTAAGTCTACAAAATGCAGTTAAATGCGTATCTTATAGTTTGGAGATGATGCAAGAAACTTTAAGTTGGAAACTCACTCAGTCTCTAAGAGTAATAAAAAAGATAATAAAAGGTAAATAAAAATTGAAAAATATCTCTTCTTATAATAGCTTCGGCGCTAAGCAAATTAATCTGTTACCCTCGCGTGATTTATCTCAGGTCAATCTTTCTTCGGAAACTGTTTCTGAGATTTTAAAAAAATATCATAGTGAAAAGATAGTTGTTTTTGGTGATAACCTTAAGTTAGATCTAAGTAATAGGCATATTCCAACTGAAATCGTACAACTATATGGTACTAATAAATCTACCGAGAGTCCTAACGTTAGATATGAAATTATAGATACTTGGTCATTTGCTACAGCAAACTTATATAATAAATATTTTGATCAAGAAGCAATATTTTTTTTTACGAGCGAATTTTTATCCCATCTTGAAGACCCAAGACCTTTTCTTCTCTTTGTTAAACAGATGTTGTTAAGAGCGCAAGGTTATGTATTTATAATTTGGCATGAAACAAATAGTGGTTACTGGAACTGGACTCAAAATGAATTCTGTCAATTTATATCTAATTCTGGTTTTAAGGTTGAGATAGCTTTTGATATTTTATTTATGCTAGAGCTTTCTGAAGCTTCATATAAAAACTTTTTATTAAAGAACAATATCTGTCCAGACTACTTTGACTCCGATTTCTTATTAGTAACAACTGAGGATGCTGGCATTTTACCAACAGGCGGGATTGGCACCTATGTTAAAAATATTAAATCATTTAATCCTCATGTGCCTGTGTTATATTGTAATTTACAATTTAAACCCCAGAATGAGGATCTAAATAAGGCCATATTCCCATCTGAATTTATTGAAAATCTAGAGTATAGTAATTTTTTTGATGGTATTGGTCTAATAGAGGTTGTCAAATGCATCTTGTATTTATTGCCAAATCTTAGAATTATTGAGTTTCAAGACTATAATTCTGTGGGTTTTAGGCTGATACAAGCTAGAGAGTTGGGAGTTTTACCTAATTATTTAAAAATGCGCGTATTTTTACATGGCAATATTGATTATGTAAAATATGGAACACAGGATAATTCTGCAATGAATTATTCGAAAGAAGAGCTAATTTCTTCAGTAAAAGATCATTATATTTTTGAAAATGCAGATGAAGTATACGCGCCATCAAAATATTTAATGAATGATTTAATGACTAATGAGTTTAAGTACAATATAACTAATTCACAAGTTCGTAAATTACCTTTTGATCTAAATTTACTTCCTGAACATACAGATATTGCTCTTTCTCGTTTCGATAATTTAGTATTTATAGGAAAGTATTCTCAACTGAAAGGGTTTCCTGATTTTATTGAAGCTGTAAAAATTATCTATGAAAGTACCTCACTAAGGTTTAAAAAAATTTATACAATCGCGCCTGGATCTCCTGATCGTGATTCTGCTACTTTTATATCAGGCTTAGCAAAGTACGTGCCATTGCACCTTAAACACCATGATTTATTAAGTTTTATTAGTAAAGAAAAGTCTCGCTCTTTATTTGTGATTGCATCTAGAGGTGAAAGTTACTCATTTGTAATCTTAGAACAACTTTTACTCGGCTCGGCTTTTGTCTCTTATGGTATTGGTGGTATACCTGAGGTAATTGAATATGAGAAAATAAAGGAAACTTTTTTATCTGATGCAAACCCTACTGCATTAGCAAAAAAGATATGCCAGATTAATGGATCTGATTATAATATTTTAAATGATATCATTAATACAAATTGCTTGCAAGTTAGGGAGAGACAACTCAAGATTAATGCCTCTTGGCAATATCCTAAGTGCTTGATGGTAGAGCCCACTTATAGGGGGTATAAATATGGCAACGCCAGTAAAGAAATTTCTTTAATTGTACCTATCTATAATACCAAAAGAGAATATCTTGTTGATTTAATGGATTCAATCAATAGATCAATTATAATCCCAACCGAAGTATTGTTTATAAATGATGGTTCTGAGCCAGATTACTCTTCATCCTTAAATAATATAATTGAGCAATATTTAGATAAAGACATTACAAAACGTATAATTTATCAGGGAAATAAAGGGTTAGCTGGGGCTCGTAACACTGGGTTAAAACAAGCAATCACTAAATATATATATGTATTGGATAGTGATGATGTATTATTACCAAATACACTCTTACATGCTTGGGTTGCGATTAATTTATCTCCATCACTAATTGCTGTTTCAGGGTTTGCAAATTATTTTGTTCAACTTTCAGAAGCTAGATATGACAATAAGCTAGTGTCAAGAAACGTTTTTTGGAAACCCATAGGTAATGAAATAGCAAAGGCAGTTTCTCTTTTTGAAAATAACTTTATGACAGCTAATGCATTAGTGAAAAGAGAAGAGGTTCTTTCAGTAGGTGGATGGGATGAAACAGATAAAGCAACTTGGGAGGATTGGGCATTTTACTTAAAATTAGCTTGGAGCGGATATAAGTTTAGCTTAATTCCTATAATAGGTTATTTTTACCGAAATACCCCTGGTAGTATGTCTAAAACTTATAATAGATATTTTGGTAGACGAAGGATAATACGAAATTTAACGACATTTAGTAAGCTTGACGCAAACGTTATTATAAGTTTAATGAATAAGCCAACTGGGCAGCCAGTCCCTATAGAAAGATTAATAGAATTAGAAGCTGAGTTAATTAAAAAAGATACCGAAATAGAAGCATACTATAACCAAGTCGAAGAACTATCAAAAGAAATTGAAGCAAGGGGGGTATTGATTTCTGAGTTGTCTGAAATTATTGCAACTGGGCAGCCAGTCCCTATAGAAAGATTAATAGAATTAGAAGCTGAGTTAATTAAAAAAGATACCGAAATAGAAGCATACTATAACCAAGTCGAAGAACTATCAAAAGAAATTGAAGCAAGGGGGGTATTGATTTCTGAGTTGTCTGAAATTATTGAGAAAAGGGGCGCAGCGAGATTCCTGAGGTTTCTTAAGTTGCGGAGGTAATTATGCTAAAGTTAACTAGTTATTTTAATGCTTTTGGAGCTGCACATTTTTGCTTATTTCCTCAAGAATGTAATGTTTTTGAAGGGCATAAAGAGGGGCATCTAAGCCTTTTGCATTTTGGTGACCTACAAAATAAGAGTAATTTTGAAACGGTATTTGTCTGTTGTAGTTGTAGTACAAAGCAGCAAATACAAGTAGAAGGTACTGGTTCTATCGTATTTAATTCTGCGGATTTTCAGTCTTGGACTTTATGCCATGACAGTTATTTTAAATCGGCAAAGAGTTATAGGTTTATTTTAAATGAAGAATTTTTTTCTTTAGTTGAGGATCCTAGACCTCTGTTATTCCAAATAAAAAAACTTGGATTAGCAGGGAAGCTTGAAAGTTTGCTAATAGATTTGGATGTTGAACGCCACAGGTATTATAAATTCTCTAAGGTTGAGCTAGTAAATTTTTTAGCTGCTTCAGGTTTTATAATTCAAGACAAATCCACATATTTATCTGTTTTAATTGATAGAGAAAATTATAAAAAGTATTTAACGTGCAATAACATTTCTAATGAGCTCATTGATTCGCACTATGCAATTTTGACAACAGAAGATAGTAAAGTGGGGATTACGGGAGGTATTGGTACCTATGTAAGAAATTTAAAAGAATTGTGCCCTCAGCTAGCAATTCTTAACTGTAACCTTAATTATTCTCTTGAAGCTATATCCAAGAGTGGCGGGCTGTCGCCTTACTTATTTAATCAACATTATGATGATGACAATTATCTAAATGGACTTGGATTAATAGAAGTTGTTAGGTGTTTGTTGTTTCTTTTACCTAATATTTCAACACTAGAACTACAAGATTTTCTTGGTTATGGATTTCGAATTGTTCAAGCAAGAGAAACTGGGCAGTTACCATATGATTTATTTTTGACAGTGTTTCTTCATGGTAGTATTGATCATGTTAAGTATGCAATCCAAGATGCAGATTCTGCTATTTATAATATGGAAGAGTTACAGCATATTGTTAAGGATAGTTATATTTTCAAAAATGTAGATGAAGTTACCGCTCCATCAAAATATATTGCAAAACATGTTTTACAAGATGAATTTGGATATGAGTTTTTAAAATTAAATATATTAAAGTTACCGTATAGTACAAATTTATTCGAAAATACTCAAAGAGAGGTAGATGTTAGATTTAAGAAGTTAATATTTGTTGGAAAATATATTAGTCTAAAAGGTTGGAATGACTTTATTGATGCTGTTGGACTTTTATCTACTAATGGACATCTTTCTTTATTTGATGAGGTTATTTCAATTTGTCCAGGTATCCCCAGGCATAGTGAAGAAGAAATATTAAAACAATATACTAAATATTCATACAAAAGTTTACCTCATATAGACTTCATCGATTACTTGAAATCAAATAAGAGTGAATCAGTATTTGTTGTACCTGCTGGTGGTGAAAGCTACTCCTTATTAGTTCTTGAGTTAATGCTTGCGGGTTGTGTATTTGTTGCTTATGATAAGGGGGCTATCCCAGAGGTGGTAGACAAAGATATCTTCAAGCAACAAGTTCTATGTAGTGCTAATAGTCAATCATTGGCGAATAAAATCTGTTCTATTTTACAGCAAAACATTTTAGATGTACAAAATGTATATTCTCAAATTCAATTGTATGCATTATCACGACAGAATAAAATTAATCAAGAGTGGGTTGCTCGATTAACTAATAGACGTTCAAGGCCTATTCATGATTTTTCTACTTTAAAAAATGCAGGAGCTGATATAACGCTTGCTATACCAATTTATAATACAAAAATTGAGTTTGTTGAAGAATTAATCAATTCTATAAACTATACTACTTGTATCCCTGCCGAAATTTTATTTATTGATGATGGTTCATTTTCAAGCTATAAAGATGAATTGGTTAAACTTATATCTTGTAAACTTTCAAAAGTTTTCTATTATCGAGTGGTATCACAATTAAATAAAGGTCTGGCAGGAGCTCGCAACAGTGCTTTATGGGAAGCTAAAACAAAATATCTTGCAGTACTCGATAGTGATGATTTGCTAATGCCAAACACTTTATTGAATTTATGGGTGGCTTTAGAACTAGATCGAGATCTAGTTGCAACTGCTGGATTTCATGCAGATTTTAGAAACTTTGATGATGTAAATAATATATCACTTTATAGTATAGCGGACAATGTCTGGAAACCTCTGGGTACTAATTTAGGCCGTGCGTTATCTCTGCATAGTAACCAAAATCTATCTGCAAACTGTATGGTTAGAGTTGATGTAGTTCGTAAGGTAAAAGGATGGGATGATAGAGATAAGGCTACATGGGAGGATTGGGCATTTTATAATAAACTATCATGGTTAGGTTATAAGTTTACAGTAACACCCACCGTTGGTTGTCTTTATAGACGAAATCCCAAAAGCATGTCTCAGACTTATAATACCTACTTTGGAAAACGACGCATAATTAGAAATCTTCCTGGATTGACTAAACTTGATGCAACAATAATAACAAACTTAATACAAAATTCAAAATCATACATAGGTTTTGATTGCTCTGAAACTGAAAAAAAATTGATTTTAAAAATAAGGAGTCTCCGAGCCAACAGAATAATTAATATAGTTGTTAAATTTCTTTTAAAACTTAAAAATTCAGGAGGTTTGATTTGAGTATAATAAAAATAATTAAGCAAAAACTGACTAAGTCAATAAATAAAACGCCAGCTAATTATTTATTGAATAGCGACTGGGTAAAAGAACTTGAGTTAGGTCTAAATATTTATGAAGGTGATTCTGTTGCATTATGTCATAAAGATTGGAAGGGGGTACGTAGCTCAACTATCGAACTTTTTTCAAATGTAATTTTAATTAATGAAGCATATGATAATTTGTCAATTAATAGAGTCGCAAATTTGATAATTAATTCGAAAATCAGACAATTTATTTTAAGTGGTTTTCCTGATGGTTGGTCTGAAATAATTAAAATTGTAAAGTCTCAAAAAAGTCAAATAGTTTTTAAAGTACTGTGGCATGGATCGATTGCTCAGCATTATGAAGAATATTCTACTAAAGTTTTTCTTGAAATATTAAATCTATCAAAATTGGGACTTATTAGTAAGATTGGATTTGTAAAAAAAAGTACCTTTGAGTTATATGATTTTTTAGGGTATGATTGTTGTTTTGTAATGAATCATGTCAATATTAAAACCAGTTTCACCAGAGAATCTACCGATTTAAATATGATAAAAGTTGGCATATTTAGTGCAGATGTAACGCTTCGTAAAAATACATACACTAATATCGCATCGGTTTGTTATTTGCCAAATGCTTCTTTGACAATATGTCCGTCAAATGAGCATTTAAATCAAGTGGTCAATCATTTTAATCTAAGTGTGAAAATATTTCAAGAGAGCATGCCTCGTGAAGAGGTAATTAAGCTAATGTCAAAACTTGACGTAGTTTTGTATGTGACTTTTTCTGAGTGTGCACCAATGATACCGCTAGAATCAATGTCAGTTGGTACAATTTGCTTAATGGGGGCTAATAATCATTATTATGAGAAGTATCCTATTCTTGATAAATATTTAGTAGTAAAAGAGGTGGATAATCCTAAGTTGATTGCTAATATGATACTTGATGCATTAGAAAATAGAGAAATAATATTTGAAGATTATAAGAAATTTTATATTGAAAACTCTATCTCTTCAAAAAAAAGCGTTCAAGATTTTTTGAAAAATTAGAAAAGAATTAGTTGAAAACCTTAAGACGAATAAAAAAATTCTCTAAATATATTTTAAATGGTAATTTAAAAAAACTTTATCAAGACGTCCTTGAGTATCGTTCGGATAAATTATCAATTAAGGCGAATCAAAGCTGTCTTGCTTTGTTGGAGTCGTATAAAGAAATCTTTGCTAATGGAATAAGTGTACAAAAAGATCTTGTGTTTTTAGAGTCTTATATTGCTGATTGCATTCCTATCCGTGATAATGCCTCAGTAAATATTTGTAGGAGCTGTAGTTTCTTACCTATAAAGACTGAAAATAAAATCGTGTATATTGATAATAATTACTCTAAAATTCCGGACGGCTTATTTTATTGGGCAACTAGCATAGAGTTAGTCAAATATTTACATAAAAGTGGTATTCATTTACATAAGATATTTTACATTGATCCAGAGTGCTTGGATTATTCTGTAAGTAGATTTTTCTTGAGTGTCGGCATAATTAGTTTTGATAAATTTCTTGAGCTTAATAAAAATCATAATCCATTTATCCGTGGCGCGTTTATTTGTCTTGGTTTAGATGAGTACTATATTCGCCAAAATAAATTTATTCAAAGTAATCGTGTGGTTATTGATAAATTAACGATTAATCCCTTCAATGGCTTAAGGCATACATTGGGTTGGATTGGTTGTGGTCTTAGTTATAAGTATTTATTTTATAAAGCAAAACAGTTTAGCCTCGCACAAATATCTATTTGTGAAGATGATGCTTTATTTAGTGGTGAGTTTATTAAAATTTATGCTGATATGTTAGATATTGGTAAGCAAAATATAAACTGGGATTCAATTAGTGGGTTTATGGTTGAAGTGCCTGATGATGTCATTGTGAATAGTAGAATGGTTTATAATAATGTTAATTATTTGAATATTAGGCATTTTGTAAGCACGGTGTTTAATATTTATAATTCTCAACTTTACGATAAAGTTTTAGAGTGGGATGAGCTAAATTTAGATAAATCACAAAATACTATTGATAGATTTATTTCAACTCAAATTGAAAATGTAATTGTGCCATGTAAATATCCGGTTTTATTAAATGATACCGCCTCTACTCTATGGAGTGGTATTGATAAAGTATACAAGTTGAAAGCGCAAACAGCTCAAATAATCCTTGAGGATAAATATAATGAGTTGTCAGATATATGTTAAAGGATTCATATAGGTAATGAAAATTGGAGTTGTTACAGTAACCTATAACAGTCATCATGTGATGGCTGAGTTTTTACATTCGGTATTTGCTCAGACTTATGGTGATTGGCATTTGTATGTCTATGATAATGACTCCAAACATTGCATTAAACCTATTTTAGCTGAGTATGATTCTACTCGTTATGAGTTTGTTAATTTAGACAATAATTATGGTTTTGCTGTTTCCAATAATTTAGCTATTAAGAAAGCTTTGCATGATGGTTGTGATGCGGTATTAATTATTAATAATGATACGGTCTTTGAACCAGATTTGTTTGCTGGTTTGCTTGAACAGTTGGATTTGCAGCATGCTCTAGTTGTGGCTCCAAAAATGCTTCATTATCCTGAAAAAAATATCGTTTGGTATGGTGGTGGTTATTTTGATCCACTTCAAGCGCAAAAGAATATTCATATTGGTATGGGGGATTTAGATGACGGGCGTTTTGATACTCCTGGGTGGGTTGATGTCGCTCCAATGTGTTGTCTTTTAGTTCATCGTAAAGCATTTGAGCGAATTGGTTATCTTGATGAAAAATATTTTATTTATTATGAAGATACTGATTGGGCTTATCGTGCTAAATTACTTGGTATTAGAATTTGGTATGCAGCACAATGTAAAATTTATCATAAAGTTAGTAGCTTAACAGGTGGTGCTAAATCACGTTTTACGGTTTATCATGCTACTCGTGGTAAAATCCGTTTTATTAATAAGTTCTATTTTGGGTTTGCGCGCTATTATTGGTTGATCCGTTATTTTGCAGGTTTTTTTGTTGGGTTAGTTCTTAAACGTTATACTTGGTTTGAATTCCGTGTGAAATTACGAGCTTTTTTATCAACGATCAAATTTTGATTTAAAAGCGTAGAATACTATCAATAAACAGGGCATTAGTTAAATGAAAAAATTACCAATCGGAATTTCAACCTTAGAAAAAATCCGCAACGAAGATTATGTTTATATTGACAAGACCCATCATGTAGCCAATTTATTTAATTCTGGGGGGCGTTATTATTTCCTGTCCCGGCCTCGTCGCTTTGGCAAGTCGTTGTTTATTGATACCCTAAAACAAGCCTTTTTGGGACGTAAAGATTTATTCACAGGTCTCTACCTAGAACATAACTGGGATTGGGATACGAAATATCCGGTATTACATTTTAGTTTTGGTCAGGGAGCATTAAGAAACCGTGAGGAACTGGATAATAAGATTCACCAATTTTTAGATACGTATTATAAGGAATTTGGTGTTGCGAGTATTTATCCTGATGTCAGCGGCCGTTTTGCCTATTTAATCCGTGAAGTTGCGACTAAATATGCCACTAAACTCGTGGTTCTAATTGATGAATACGATAAACCAATTTTAGATAATATAAATAATTTATCAATTGCGCAAGAGATGCGTGATGGCTTAAAGAGTTTTTATAGCGTAATCAAAGAAACAGATGAATATTTAAAGTTCGCCTTATTAACTGGTGTAAGCAAATTTAGCAAAGTAAGCCTATTTAGTGGCTTAAATATTCTAGATGATTTAACACTGAAGTCAAGTGTAGCTGATATTTGTGGCTATACACAAAGCGAATTAGAAAGAGAGTTTGCAGAGTATCTGGTTAATGTAGATAAAGTAACATTAAAACAATGGTACAACGGTTACAACTTTGCGGGTAAGGAAGAGCAAAAAGTTTACAATCCATTTGATATTTTACTGTTTTTTAGCAATAACAATGAATATCGTGCGTATTGGTTTGAAACGGCAATGCCAACATTTTTAGTTAAGTTGTTACAAGAAAAACATTACTTTGTGCCGAATTTAGAACACTTGGTAATTAGTGAAAATCAGCTGTCAAACTTCGATATTGAAAATATTCCGCTCATTACGCTCTTATTTCAAACGGGTTATTTGACTATTGCCAACGCCACAAAGATCGGAACCCAACATGCGTATGTATTACGTTATCCAAATCTAGAGGTAAAAGCAAGCCTAAATAATAGCTTATTAGAACTAGGTGTTGATAGTATTGATAAAAATGAGTATAGTTATAAACTAAGTACCGCGCTTAATGAAAATAATTTTGCGCAGTTAAAAGCAATTTTTAGCGCACATTTTGCGGCAATACCAAACGATTGGTATCGAAATAATTATGTTGCTAGCTATGAAGGATTTTACGCTAGCATAGTATATAGCTACTTTGCAGCTCTTGGGTATGATCTCATCGCTGAAGATGTAACGAATCATGGCAAAATCGACCTAACCATCAAGATGCCCGATAAAATTCTAATAATTGAGTTTAAACTAAATAAATATGGCGATGCTGCCGAAGCCATCGCTCAAATCCGCAGTAAAGGTTATGCGAGTAAATATTTAGCGGAAAACAAAGAGATTTACTTACTTGGCATGAGTTTTGATTGTGAGCAAAAAAATGTTGTTGACTTTATTTGTGAGCTAAACTAACTATGAAAAAATTACCAATTGGGATCTCTACGTTATCAGAAATTCGTGCTACGGATAAAAATTATACCTACATAGATAAAACCCGACATGTTGCCAGATTAGTTGAGAATAGTAAATATTATTTTTTGTCGCGCCCGCGCCGATTTGGTAAATCGCTGTTTATTGACACTCTAAAGCAGGCGTTTCTGGGTAATAAAGAGTTATTTAGCGGCTTATATCTCGAACATAATTGGGATTGGACTAAACAATATCCAGTGCTGCATTTTAGTTTTGGTCAAGGCTCATTAAGAAATCGCGAAGAACTAGACAATAAAATTCACCAGTTTTTAGATGTGTATCATAAAGAACTGGGTGTTGAGAGTATTTATCCTGATGTTAGTGGTCGATTTACTTATTTAATTCGTGAAATAGCGAATAAGTATGCAAGCAAAGTTGTGATTTTAATTGATGAGTATGACAAACCAATATTAGATAATATCAATAATTTAAGTATTGCCCAAGAGCTGCGTGATGGTTTGAAGAATTTTTATAGCGTTATCAAGGAGTCAGATGAGTATGTAAAGTTTGCCTTATTAACTGGAGTTTCCAAATTTAGTAAGGTAAGTTTATTTAGTGGCTTGAATATATTGGATGATTTGACTCTTGATAGACGCTATGCTGATATTTGCGGATATACTCAATCTGAGCTTGAGGCTACATTTGCTGAATATCTAGCTGCTGGTAAAGTTAATAAAGTCGAGTTGAAGCGTTGGTATAATGGCTATAACTTTGCTGGAAGTGAAGAGCAAAAAGTTTATAATCCATTTGATATATTACTATTTTTTAGTAAGAATTATGAATATCGCAATTATTGGTTTGAAACCGCAACGCCAACATTTTTAGTTAAGTTGTTACAAGAAAAACATTATTTTGTGCCGAATTTAGAGCGCTTAGTTATCAGCGATAATCAATTATCTAGTTTTGATATTGAGAATATTCCATTAATGACGCTCCTTTTTCAAACTGGCTATTTGACTATTGAGAGACCCACTAAAATTGGAACCCAGTATGCCTATGTGCTGCGCTATCCTAATCTCGAAGTTAAAGCAAGCTTAAATAATAGTTTATTAGAGATTGGTGTCGCTGGTGTCGATAAAAATGAATATAGCTACAGCCTAAGCACAGCATTTAATGAAAATAATTTTGCGCAATTAAAGAATATTTTTACCAGTCATTTTGCAGCGATCCCTAACGATTGGTATCGGAATAATAATATTGCTGACTATGAGGGATTTTATGCTAGTGTGATCTACAGTTATTTGGCGGCACTTGGTTATGACTTAATTGCCGAAGATGTAACCAACCACGGTAAGATTGATTTAACCCTTAAAATGCCAGATAAGATAATCATCGTGGAATTTAAACTCAGTAAGCATGGTGATGCTGCCGAAGCCATTGCTCAAATCAAGAATAAAGAGTACGCTGATAAATATGTAGCGGAAAATAAACCAATTTATTTAATTGGGATTAGTTTTGATAGTGACTCGCGAAATGTAGTTGATTTTGCGTGTGAGTTGTTTAAATAAATGACGCAAATTGCAGATAGGTTAGAATTTATTGACTTACGCGAAAATTTGCTAAGTTTAGACGGTTGAGTGGTTTTTTCTGTGGTGTCATAAACTAAGTGTAAATTAGACTATACGGTATGAGTCTTGTAGTTTGCGAAAGAGGCTAGTTGATTATGAATAAGTTTATTTTGTTTTTGGATTCTAAGTCGTGAGATTGCTTCAGATGTCTATTAGTTTATTATCTATAGGACTGCCAGCACTTTTTTCAATAATCAGCGTGCCGCTTGTTATTAATCATTATGGAAAAGAGCTGTTTGGTATGTACTCTTTGACATCTGATATTGTAAGTTATTTTACGCTCTTTAGTTTTGGTATTCCAACTGCTGTTGCGGCTATATTTGCGAATACGCACGATAACCATCTTCGTAAGAAAATATTGAATTATGGTTTTCAAGGCATTGGAGTAGTATTTTTATGTGCAATGAGTATTTTTTGTTTACTCTTGGCATACCCGAATTTAATTATATCTATTATTGGTGGTTTTTCAGATAATGTTAGATATTCTGTTGAAATGTTTTTTTTAATATTGTTTGTTTCTTTAGCAATTAGGTTGCCTTTTTCTATTTTTAATCAACTATTAATTTATACAGGGTTTGTACACTGGAGTAAAATAATTGATATTCTAATAAGTGCATCTAATTTCATGTGCATTCTTTACTGTATTAATAATAACTTGGCATTCTATGATATAGCTCTATATTATGGTATTTTGAGTATAGTTCTGAGTTTTGGTTATCTGTGCGCTTTTTTTTATAAAGTGAAACCTATTCCTCTTGAAATATGCAATGATTCTTCACAAGAGCATATCACGAGGAAAAATATATATTTGAATGGTTATTATTATTTTATTACAGGAATTGCTGGTTTACTTATTAGTAGTAGCGATGGTCTAGTTATAAGTCACTTTTTGAATGCATCCATGATTCCATATTTCGCTTTGCCATATAAATTAATTTGGGTTTTCATTGCTATTTTAGGGCAGGGATTAACGTTGTTTATTGCAAAAATATTAATATTACATCAAAAAAATAATCATATTTCATTGCAGAGTTTAATTTCAAAGCTTGTGTTTTTTTCTCTTTTGTTATGTTGTTTAGGTGCTGTGGGCAGTATTTTTTTCTCTATTGAGGTAGTAAAAGCATGGAGTAATGGACATGTTGTGATTGATAATTTAACAGTGATTTTTTTAGCACTATATCTTTTATCTGCCGGTGTATCAGAAGTTCCATATTACATTTTATTATCACTTAATAAAGTGAAACAGTTTTATCTTTTAGCCTTGTTAGAAGGTGTATCAAATCTTATTTTATCAATTTATTTTATCCGTATTTTAGGTGTTGCCGGAGTGGTGTGTGCAACTGCTCTTTCACATATAGTATTCACATCGGTATATTATAATTATATTTTGTATAGAGACTACAAAAATATTTATACCTCTCGTATTGTTAATCATTTAGTAAAGACAATCTTTATTGTGTTAGTTATAATGATGATCGCTACAACTTTGGTTTTATATTTTAAAATTACTGTAGTTTTTAAAGTTATTTTATTGGTTCTACTTACTTGTATTGGTGTAGCTTATGCTAAAAGTCAAAGGTACTTATGAAGAAGATAGTATTTGTTTATTGGGACCTCCAAAAAGGTGGAGCAGAACTAGTTGCCTTAAATCTCGTTAATCAATTAGTAAAACAAGGATTAAGTGTAGATATCTTAACCTTAAATAAACTTAATGATTTTTCTCACCACCCAGGCTCCAAATATGTTATTAGTGTTGAGAAAAATAGATACAATGGTAATGTCAAACTGCTAAAATATTTTAGTTATTCAGTTAATTTGGTTAAATTATTCTTAAAATTAAGAAGATATGATGTGCTAGTTGCTGGGTTAGAATACAGACCATCAATTCTAGTTGCGTTGTCATCCTTTTTACTAAGAAAACCTTTTAATATTTGGGTACATTGTTCATTAAAAGAATATTCGCAATCCGTAGGAATGATTGAAAATTATCTATTTAAAAAATCTTTGGCTCGAGCAATGCAAATAGTTTGTTGTAGTAACTCAAGTAAAGCATCATTATTAGAGTATAAGCCAGATATAAAAAACAAGAGCATTGTAATAAATAATTTTATTGATTTCACTTTATACGAACAATCTGATAATATCATTTTGAGTAATTCAGAAAATCGAAAATTTACTATAATTAGCGTTGGTCGGCTAGACAAAGTAAAGGGATTCGAATTTTTGATTAATGCTTTTTATTATATGCAAGATAAGTATAATATAAATTGCCAATTAGTAATTTGTGGCGGTGGTAAATTAAGAAATGAGTTGGAGCAACAAATTACTCGATTATATCTTAATTCTAATGTTCATCTGCTTGGTACTGTTAATAATGTAGTTGACCATTTAAAAGCTGCGGATTTATTTATTAGTAGCTCTATTACGGAGGCTTATTCTATTAGCGTTTTAGAGGCATTGTACTCTGGATTGCCAGTTATTGTGACCAATACTGGTTCTAAAGAAATTATAGATAAATTTGGTGTTGGTGATATCATTGACTATGGAAATGTTGAAGAGTTATCCTTACTAATGTATAAATATATATCAAATAAAAATTACTATTACTCACAAGCAGAAAAAATTAGAAAGTTAAATTTTACTGATGTAAATAATTCAATCATAGATGGTTGGAATTTGGCATTGGAAAAATTATGTTAAGTATAGTTGTTCCAATTTATAATACTGAAAAATATTTAGAGAGGTGCTTGAAATCATTAGTCCATCAAAGTTGCTCTAATTCTTTAGAAGTGATATTAGTTAATGATGGCTCTACGGATCATAGTCAAGTAATTATTGATGAATTTGTTTCTCAATATCCAAAGATTTTCAAGGCATATACGAAAGAGAATGGTGGATTAAGTGATGCTCGCAATTATGGTGTCAAATATATTTCAGGTAAGTACTTAGCATTTCTAGATAGTGATGATTGGGTAGATGTTAATTTATATGATGAGTGTGTTAAGCATTTGGAACAAAATGAGGTGGATTTTGTTAACTTTAATTACATAGAGGAGTATGGAGATCGTAAAAAAACGGTTGATTGTAGGTCTAAAATGTATCGTAGTAAGTACTTTATTCCTGTTGTCGCTTGGAACAAAGTGTTTAAGTCTTCATTTTGGTTTGAGAATAGGTTTCAATTTCTAAGTGGCGTCAAACACGAAGATGTTGAATTAATACCCAAAGTGATTTTCTTTGCAAAAAATATTGGGTTTCTTGATAATAAATATGCTTTTATTCATTATGAAAGAACTAATATAAATTCTATTACTATGCTAAAAAGAGATACTATGAGTTGGATTAAGGTTGCTGATAGTCTCATACAATTTTCCAATAATGTTGATGATATAAATTTTACTAAATTTACGGCCTCTACTTTATTTTATCAGTTTATATTATTTGGTGGTAACCCAAATTTTTCTTGGAAGTTATATTGTCAAAATAAGATTTTCTTTAACTCCAATAATGTTATTTCTAGGTTGCACTTTCCATTGTCTATTATTCAGTCATTAAAGTGCGACTATGTTATTTTAAAACCAATCATAAATTTATTGCATAGGTTTAAGGTAAGAGTTGATAGATGAAAGTTTATATAAATTGCCGATTTCTTACTCAACGCATCACTGGTGTTCAGCGTTTTGCTTTTGAATTGTGTAAAGCTTTAGATAGTTTGCTTATTGAGGCTAATGATTTGCAAGTTATTGGTCTAATGCCAAATCGTGAAATAAATGCTCAATATACAGACTATGTGTTTCATAATATTACGATTCAACCATGTGGTCGTTTTGCTGGTCATATTTGGGAGCAGTTTGAATTACCATTTTATTCTCGCGGAAGTTTACTGATAAACCTATGCAATACCGCACCATTAGTTAAATTTTATCAAATGATTACACTTCATGATGTGATTTTTATGACCAATTTGGATAGCCAGAAATGGTGGTTTAAAGCGTGGTATCGAGTAATCGCTTATGTTACCAGTGCTACGGCAAAACATATTTTTACGGTGTCACAGTTTTCCCAACAAGAAATTTGCCGTTTACTTGGTTGCAATATTGCTAAAATAACTGTTCTTGGTAACGCTCCAAAAATAACCAATTATCCTTATCAAGATGATATTCTTCATAAATTTAATTTGGTTTCACGTCCGTATTATTTGATGATAGGTTCTAATTCGGCACGTAAGAACACGCAGTTGGTAGCTGAATTATTTGCGCAAGATCCACGCTGTCAAGAGCTGATCTTAGTTATCGCTGGTGGAAAGTACGCTAATTTAGGTGAAGTTAGTACTATAGAGGCTTCAAATATTATTTATACTAATTATATTGATGACAGTGCGCTACGTTGTCTTTATCACCATGCTCAGGCTTTATTGTTCCCCTCTCTTTATGAAGGTTTTGGTATTCCTTTGGTTGAAGCTATGGCTGAGAGTGTGCCTATTATTGCCGCTGATATTCCAGTAACCCACGAAGTTTGTGCTGAAAGTGCTTTATATTTTTCAGCTACGGATAGTCAGCAGCTAGCCAATTGTATTCTTCTCTTGCAGACGCAGCCAGAGTTACGTGAGCGCCTTATTAAGAATGGTCTCCAACGACTAGATAATTATCAGTGGGATAAATTTGCTAAAATTATGCTCGCTAAATTAATGCTTGAAACGAAAGAAAAAGAATGAAAATCGCGATAGTTCATGACTGGCTTTACACTTACGCAGGTGCTGAAAAAGTTTTAGAACAAATTATTCAGTGTTTTCCGCAGGCAGATTTATTTAGTTTAATTGACTTTATCCCAGATGGAGAGCGTGGCTTTATTCAGAATAAAACCGTAACCACGTCATTTATTCAGCGCATGCCGTTTGCTAAGACTAAACATCGTCATTATTTGCCGTTGATGCCGTTAGCAATCGAGCAACTTGATGTAAGTAGTTATGATGTGGTAATTAGTAGTTCGCATGCGGTTGCCAAGGGGGTTTTAACTGGCCCCAATCAACTGCATATTTGTTATTGTCATTCGCCAATCCGTTATGCTTGGGATATGCAACACCAATATTTACGTGAAGCTGGAATTACGAGTGGGCTAAAATCATGGTTGACACGCTATATTTTACATAAAATCCGTTTGTGGGATTACCGCACCGCCAATGGCGTGGATTCTTTTGTGGCGAATTCTAAATTCATTGCACGACGCATTTTTAAAGTTTATCGCCGTGATGCGAGTGTTATTTATCCGAATGTGGATGTCGATAAGTTTACGTTGCAAAGCGAGAAACAAGATTATTATTTAACCGCTTCACGTTTGGTTCCTTACAAGAAAATTGTGTTAATTGCTGAGGCTTTTGCTTCGATGCCTGACAAAAAATTGAAAATTGTCGGTACAGGTCCAGATCAGAAAAAAATTGCCGATTTAGTTGCAACTGCTGCGAATATTGAATGCTTGGGCTTTGTTGAAGATGCTGGATTAGTTAGCTTAATGCAAAACGCTAAAGCCTTTGTTTTTGCAGCTGAAGAGGATTTTGGTATTATTCCAGTTGAAGCGCAAGCCTGTGGTACGCCTGTAATTGCGTATGGACGGGGTGGCAGTCTTGAAACCATTAATGGTTTAGGTAGTGAATCACCAACAGGCATTTTTTTCGCTGAGCAAAGCACGGCTGCTGTGATTGCTGCGGTTGCTCAATTTGAAGCGCAAACTGTCATAACGCCTGAAAATTGTCGGCAGAATGCACTGCGCTTTTCTGTCTCACGGTTTAGAACTGAATTTACTCAATTTGTCGAACAGAAATATCAAGAATTTTGTGAGCGTAAATCTTAATGAAGAAAATTCTTTTACAAAAATATACTTTAGTACTGGTGGATTTATTTTCACTGGTTTTCACTTATTGGTTGAGCGTTCAGCTAGCCAATGTAGTTGAAACTACACGCTTACATCGCTTTGACACCGATCATTTGGTCTTAGTAAAAGTCTTAAATGCTTTTGCGATAATTGCGTTATTTTGGGTTGCTGAATTGTACGCTAAACGGCGTCCAACTTGGGAAGAATTGCGGATTATCTATAAACAAATCATGTATATTTTGGTGCTTGATTTTGTCGTGATTTCATTAAGTCGCTCTGAGCACGTAACCTATTTATTTTTCTTTATGTTTTGGGCACTATTGCTGGTAATTTTACCACTATTTAGAACTTTTGCTATCCGTATTTTATTGCATTACAAACTTTGGCAGCGTAAAGTTTATATTGTCGGCTGTGGTACTACGGCGTTAATGGCATATAATTTATTGAAAAATCGTCGTTTGATGGGTTATCAAATTGAGGCCTTTATTAATTTAGATGAAACTAAGCCATTAACGGAGTTAGTTGTTGAGGATTCTAAAATTATTCCAGTTTTTAGCTTTGAGCAGTTGTTGTTACGCAGTAAATATAGTGAAATTGTGGTTGCGTTAGATTCATTAGAAATGGTGAATAATATGCAAAAAATCTTTAGTTTGCAGCGTCAATTTATCTTTGTGAGCTTAGTTCCTGATTTGGAAGGCTTATCGCTGTATGGAATGGAGATTACGCATTTTTTTGGCAATGAGCAACTCATGTTACGCCTTGAAAATAATCTCAATCGGCGCCTAAATCGTTTGGTCAAAATGCTCTTTGATTATTTGGTGGTTTTAGCTTGTCTGCCGTTTATTTTGCCGCTAATGGTTTTAATTAGTTTATTTATTTTTCTTGAAGATCGTGGTAATCCATTTTTTATTCAACCTCGAATTGGACGTAATGGTCAAGTTTTTGGGTGTTTTAAATTTCGGAGTATGCATAAAAACGCTGAAAAAATGTTGTTGCAATGGCGTGCTGAAAATGCTCCTATTTATCAAGAATATGTCGCCAATAATTTTAAATTAGCTCACGATCCACGTGTCACGCGCATCGGACGCTTTTTACGTAAAACTAGTTTGGATGAGCTTGGACAATTACTCAATGTGCTGCGTGGTGAAATGAGCTTAGTTGGACCGCGTCCACTGATTGAGCGTGAGATTGTTGATTATGATGATGGACTGTTTTATTATGAAATGGTGCGCCCTGGGATTACTGGCATGTGGCAGGTAAGTGGGCGAAGTAAGACCTCGTTTAGTGATCGCTGTCGTTTGGATAGTTGGTATATTAAAAATTGGTCACTTTGGTATGATGTTGTGATCTTGCTTAAAACATTTGGCGTGGTATTAAAACGCGATGGTGCGCATTAGGCAGAATTAACTTTGTAAAAATTGCTCTAGTCATGAGTAAATAAGTGTATAATTATGTTGAGTTTATTAATTTTTTTAGGAGTAGTGTCATAAGCACTGAAAAGCAGACCCGTATCAATGGTGCGATTAATGTGCCCGAGGTTCGTTTGATTATCGATGAAACTAGTGAACAGTTAGGCGTTGTTAGCATTCGCGAAGCATTAGCTCGAGCTGAAGAGCTTCAATTGGATCTAGTTGAAATTTCTCCCAATGCCAATCCACCGGTGTGTAAAATCATGGATTTTGGTAAGTTTAAGTATTATGAGCAAAAAAAAGCTCATGCTGCTAAACAAAATCAAAAGCAAGTTCATGTCAAGGAAATTAAATTCCGTCCGGTCACAGATGATCATGATTATGAGATCAAAATGCGCAATGCGAAGCGCTTCTTGGAAGATGGCGATAAAGTAAAATTTATTGTACAATTCCGTGGACGTGAAATGGCGCATCAAGAATTAGGCTTACGCTATTTATTGCGTGCCGAGCAAGATTTGATTGATTTGGTCGTGGTTGAGTCTAAACCCAAAGTCGAAGGTCGTAATGCAATTATGATTGTGGCACCGAAAAAGAAAAAATAAGAGAGTAGTATGAAAGTAAGTGGTTTTACTTTTCTACGCAATGGAACAATTTTAGGCTATCCCTATGTGGAAAGCCTAAAATCATTATTGGCGGTCTGTGATGAAGTAATTGTAGCGCTAGGAAATAGTGATGACGATACCTTGGAGCAGGTTCAGGCGATTAATGATCCTAAATTAAGGATTATCCAAACGACGTGGAATGAAAATATGCAGGATCGTGGGTATACCTACGCTCAACAAAAGATGATCGCACAGTTTAATTGTACCGGTGATTGGGCGTTTTATCTTGAGGGCGATGAGGTTATTCATGAACAAGATTATGCAACCATTCGTGCGTCAATGGAAAAACATCTTGATGATAAAGCCGTTGAGGCGTTAGTTTTTGATTACTATCATTTTTACGGCTCGCCAAGTACATATGCCTACTCACCACGCTGGTATCGGCGTGCGCCACGGATTATTCGTAATACGGTGCGCTCTTGGGCACCAGATGGATTATTTTGGTTGATTATGAATGAAAACAAGCGAGGGCGCTATCCTAACGCAGCTTTAGCTGGTTGTCATCTCTATCATTATGGACATGTGCGTTCAGTTGCTAAAATGAATGAGAAACAAAAGCGCGTAGAGCGTTATTGGGGTAAAACTCCAAAAGAATTTCTCGACTATGGTGATATTGACCCGATGTCCATTCGGAAGTTTAAAAGTTCGCATCCTGCAATTTTATCTCATTGGTTGGCTCATGATGCCGAACAAGTACTAACACTTAACCCCAATTACAAGTTGTCAAAACGCGATAAAAAACATCGCTTAGTTAGTAAGCTTGAGAAGGTTCTTGGTGGTAAAGATTTCACTAAAAAGCATTATAAATTAATCATAAAATAGGTTTCTAGTTATTATGTATTCATCCATTAAGTGTTGTACTACTGTGAATATATATGATTTGCTACTTTTGTGTACTGCTTAAATTTTGTTCATGAGATAAGTAAAGCGTGCCTATTTATTATGGAGTGGCGTATATAATGGATTTAACGATTGAAAATAAATTAATACCTTTTGTGGTATTGGTAATTGGTCTTGGTATTGCTGCTTCAACGGCACTAATGTCGATGGGTTATATTCTACTGATTGTCTTGACCGTACTTCACTCTGTCGGCAGACGATTAATAATTGATTCATTTAAGAATAAATTTGTGTTGTTTGGATTTGTATTTTATTTAGTCCTTTTATTTGGCATGTTGTGGAGTGATGCAGATTTTCACGATCGTAGCAAAATGGCGTTACGGGTTGTTGGTTTTGGGATATTGCCATTTTTTTTTGCTGGGTTGCGTATCCAAAACGCAGCTAAATTATTATTAAAAGCTTTTATTGTCGGTGAAGTTCTCAGTGCTGTTATTTCTATTGGTGCTTGGTACTTTAATCACCCAGTCTTAATGGGTACAAAAGACACTATATTTTATTGGGCAGTATTTCGAGGTCATTTGTTGCATGTAGTATTTCTAGCTATTGCATCTAATTTTATTTTATGGCAAGTTTTTTCGAATGAAATTTCTAAAAAGCAGTGGGTAATCTATATTGTATTATACTTACTCTTGTTTTATGATGGTTTTTTTCTAGTTCAGGGCAGAACTGGTCAAGTAATGATGCTAGCAATGAACTTAATGATTGTAATACTAAGATTTCGGCTAAAAGGCATTATTATGGCAATTATTGCTGCTACTATAGTGGTTCCGTTGCTAATTAAGTTTTCTCCAGCTGTAAAAGATGGAGTTAGTTCGTATCAGCAAGACCAACAGTTATATAAGCAAGGTAATTCTGATACTAGCACTGGTCTACGTAAGCAATTTCACCACAATAGTATTATAATGTTTAAGCAGAGCCCCGTTTTTGGACATGGGACCGGTAGTTACCCATCTCATTATAAAGCTTTAATTTCTGGAACTAGTCAACCAATGAATATGCAACCACATGGTGATCTATATTTAATTGCAGTTGAGTTAGGTGCTTTTGGTTTGTGTATATTTGTTATTATGTTATTGGCGAATATTTTTGAGTTGTATCGTTTAAAGAATAGATATATGCAAGGGATGGGATTCTCATTACTATTGGGATATTTAATTGCATTAACCCAAAATTCATTTTTTACAGATAATGTAAGTGGCTTAGCTTTTATTTTTATTATGTTAGCAATTTTAGCGTGTAATAAAAAAAATGAAGTTATATAAGGTAATTAATCAAAGATATATTTTGTTGATTCAGTGAGTTAGGTGTCGTTTAATGAAAGGTCAGGATGCAAATGTTAAACAAACTTAGTTTAGTGATAATTAGCCAAAATGAAGAAGCCGCGTTAGAGCAGTGCTTGCAGTCGTGTGCTTCATTAGTTGATGAAATTGTTATTGTTGATAGTGGCAGCACTGATTCTACGCAAGAAATTGCATTAAAATATAAAGCGCGCTTTTTTCATCAAAATTGGCTGGGGTTTGGCGCACAAAAAAATCATGCGGTGAATTTAGCTAAAAATGATTGGGTGCTGTGCCTTGATGCAGATGAATATTTGAGCCAAGAATTAGCCTTAGAAATCCGTCAAGAATTAGAAAATCCGCGTGCGAAGGCCTATCAATTAGTTCGTTGCAATAAGTTTATTGGTAGATTTTTACGTCATGGTGCTGGTTATCCAGACCGTTCCATTCGTTTATTTAATCGGCAATTTGCCAATTGGTCAAATGACCTTGTGCATGAAAAAGTTGAAGTTAATTTTGGTGTAATTTTGTTATTAAAGCATGATTATCTGCATAATAGTGGCGAAGATTTTAACAAGTATTTGCATAAGCAAGATCGTTACACCACGACGCAGGCTTTAAAAATGTTTGAAATGAAGAAACCCGTTAGATTAAGTAAACTATTTTTTTCTCCGTTTATACATTTTACCAAATATTATTTGATAAAACGTGGTTTTATGGACGGTGTTCCTGGTTTTATTCATGTTGTTTTGGGCTCAATCAATTCATTTCAAAAATATGCCAAGCTGTATGTGCTATATCAGCAAAGTAGTAAGTGATGCATTTTGATCACCCACTTACTACTATTTCTTGCACACGGTTAACTTGCTATTTGAACCACCATAAGGTGTATGGGTTATTTTACATTGACCTAAGTAATCATTTATGTAATTATACGTAGTAGAACTGATGGTTTTTAGAATGTTTTCAATATCCCAAACATAGTTGCCCTCATTATAATTTAGTATATCTCGGTGGTGATTTTTTTCATTAATGTTGTTAGTTATGTGCACTAATTTATCAAATTCTGCGCGTTTATCTAGTGCTAGTATGTTTTGCATTAGCCTAATTATAAAATAAGTTAGTTGGAAAATTCCAACTTTCAATTATGAAGAGTATATATGAATTTCACAAAAAAATATTTGTCAGTGTTTATTATGTTGTTTTTATTTTTTTCACTGTTAATGTTAATGTTTACGTCTGTCTCGTTTACTATTAAGTCACATAATCAAGTTACTCAATATCATGGTGTTTATTGGTTAGATTTTCCTGTTCATGAGTCACAAACAGAGAAAGAACTAAAGGGTATAGCCTCATTGTGTGATGAGAAACTTACTTTATCAAATTTTAAAATAAATAGCTACCTAGTTGTAAATGGTATTAAGCTTGAAAATACAGCATCATCGAATATTTTTAATTTAAGCAAACCAGTTAAAGATTTGAGGATATTGCGTGTTAAATTCTCGCAGGAAAAAATTGGCTCAGTCAAAACGCCAATGTTATTTATTTTATGTTTTGCATTCTTGCTTTCTGTATTAACTACATTGAGTTTAGTATTAATTAAATTTATGAAGAATAGTGAATTCTTTACCCGCGATATTGATGTTGTCTTTTTTAAATCTGAGAAGTTGTTGAGTGTCTGGCAGTTAATCACGAAAAACGGGGTGTTGTTTTGTGTGATTATTTTTATTGGTAGTAGGTTGTATTTTATAATTGATTTTAAGTTATTAACACTTTTCTACCATGGTATCTCATTTCCTAGTTCTATGCTTCAATGGGATGCTAATTATTATTTTGATATTGCAAAGAATGGTTATCTTCACTCAGTGCATCTTGACTTTACTAAGCAGACAAATTGGGCATTTTTTCCAGCATTTCCAATAATAATCAAATTTATCGTTGATCTCGGTGGTGATTTTTTAATCTCGGCAATTATTTTTAATCAAATCATAAGTTTTCTGAGTGTTATTGTGCTTTATAACTATCTAGAAATTAGCGCGAGTAAAAACATAGCTAACTGGGGGGCTCTCTTACTTGCATTTAGTCCCGCAACAATTTATTTTATGAGTCCATATACTGAAGCGCTTTTTATATTTTTAAGCTTGGTTACAGTTAATTTACTCTATCGAGAGAAGTTTTTTTGTGCCGCAATTATTTGTGGGGTGCTGGTGGCAACGAGAGTTGTTGGTAGTGTTATGCCATTGGTTATTTTATTTGTATATAGTCGTAATTATTTTGTAAAAAGTCGCCAAGCGTGTGTTCTTAAGTTTATACTTAAATTTATGCTTATTGTATTAGTAAGTTTTTCTGGGTTGATCGCCTACATGTTTTACCTAAGACATATAACTGGTGATTATTTAGCTTTTTATCACATACAAAAAGCATGGAGTAAACCAGATGTTAGCGGTTGGTTAAATCCAATATTTGCTTTATTCGGATTACTGAGAAGTGGCAATCTGATTGATTTAATGTTTTTTTTCTTGTCGTTGTGGATTGGATGTCTTTTATATAAGTATAAAAGATATAATGAACTGTTCTTCTTTGTTGGATGCTGTCTAGTGCCGATAGCAGCTCAATCGTTGGATAGCTATGGTAGGTTCACCTTGGGTAATTATAGTTTTTATATTGCTTTCGCTTTATTTGCTGAACGGCGTAAAATTTATACTGGAGTTTTTACCGTTCTGTTTATGCTAGCCATGCTTGCTTATTTAGTTGTTTGGGTTAGTGGCTATGGCGGTATACAATAAGCATTAGTAAAGGCTTTAGTTATTATTTAGCTAAGTGGAAAGCTCAGCGAATTACACGTAAGTAGGGTCAAAGATGTATTTTATGAAGGTTAGGTTTATAAATTGTTAAAAATAACTAGTGGTATAGTCTTCTTGATTTTGCAAGTAGTTGGAGTTAACTTAGTTTTTGCGCAAAATAATATCGATGGATTTTATACAGGAATAGGAACTGGTCTTAATATTACAGCGAACAGTAATTTGATTAAAACCTATGGAACCGAGCAAGAGATTCATGGAATTAGTGATTTGGGTAATGTGAGCGCAGGCTCGTTGCCTATTTTAATTGATGCTGGTTATCGCTTCAACCCTTATTTATCAGCAGAGTTTACTTACAGTTACAGTGGGAATCAGCAATATACTGGACCTGTGGGTGTCGATGGAAATAAGACTACCTTCTGGGGATCACAAAATGTGTTCGGAGTATCCGCTTTGGGATATGTTCCTTTAACAAACAATCTTTACTTAAAAGGTCGATTAGGCTTGGCGTATGCAATGGCGACGATGACAACTTATATTGGTGATCCTGGGACTAAAATGATGACTTCAGAAATTGGTGTTGGATTGCAATATTTTATGTCACAACACCTCTCACTTGATTTTGATTATATTAATTATGGTTTGCTAATGCCAATGCAGTTAAACTACAAACCGCCAACTGGTGGCGCGCCTAATTTGGGAGTGATTGATACGATTAATAATAATCAATTATTGGTGAGCCTGACAGTTCACTACTAAATATTAAGTTTGATATTAGGTTGATTACGCACTTTGTGAAAAAGACTTACGTAATGCGTATTAACTATGCTATAATCTATACCTCAAAATGGTGGATAGTTAGGTTCCTCAAGATCTCGTTTATCGAGCACCTCCTATCTGAATTACAACTGCGATTAAAACAAGGTTCAAACATGCCTAAAATGAAATCAAAGTCTGGTGCGAAAAAACGCTTTATCGTTCAAGGTAGCGGCGGCATCAAACGTTCTAAAGCATTCAAACGTCATATATTGACTAAGAAAACAACTAAAAACAAACGTCAATTACGTGGTACAGTACAAGTTCACCCTAGCGATATGGGTCATGTACGTAGCATGTTGCCTTACGCATAAATTAGGGAGTTAAAGAATGCCTAGAGTAAAACGTGGTGTCGTAGCGCGTGCACGTCACAAAAAAATAATCGCTTTAGCTAAAGGCTATCGCGGTCGTCGCAACAACGTATTCCGTGTTGCTAAAGAAGCGGTGATGAAAGCCGGTCAGTACGCTTACCGTGATCGTCGTCAAAGAAAACGTCAATTCCGTAGTCTATGGATTGCGCGGATTAATGCTGGTTGTCGTGAGTTAGGTTTAACCTATAGCCGTTTCATTAACGGTCTATTGAAAGCTGAAGTTGCTGTCGATCGTAAAGTATTGTCTGATTTGGCAATTACTGACAAATTAGCTTTTGCTAAATTTGTTGAAATTGCTAAAAGCAAATTAGCGTAATAAAGCCAATTGCTTTATAATAATGGGGGCTAGATAATAGTCCTCATTTTTTTTGCGTGGAGTTTATGGATAAGATTTCAATTCATGATAAGGCGTTGCAGCAGCGCGTGGTGCATTCGTTGGAAAAAGTTTGGGATTTAACCGATGATTTAGTGGATTTTTATCCACCATATGATAACTATAGCGTTACAGTTTTTGGCTCAGCACGGATTCGTGAAGATTCAATTGAGTATCAAGAGGTTGTAGAGTTTACCAAGAGTTTGGCGCGTTTAGAGTGTAACGTGATTAGTGGCGGTGGTCCTGGCATAATGGAGGCGGCTAATCGTGGGGCAATGGCGGGTAAATTAGCCGATTCACCGGTCAAATCAGTTGGGATTAATATTGAATTGCCGTTTGAGCAAAAAAATAATCCTTATCTCGATGAATGTTTTCCGCATAAAACTTTTTTTACTCGCTTACAGCATTTTACGGCAGTAACTGACTGTTTTGTTGCGTTTTATGGTGGAATTGGTACGGTATTAGAAATCCTAACCGTTTTGCAATTAATGCAAGTGAAGCAAATTTCAAATCGTAAATTAATCTTGGTTGGCGCGATGTGGCCAGGCTTAATTAAATGGTTTGAGTCCGAGATGTTAAATGAAGATATGCAATTGATTCATAGCGGAGATTTACTGATTCCCTATCTTGTACCGCATTATCAAGACGCGTTAGAAATAATTAAGCAGCATAAAACTCAGCTTGATTTGTAGAATATTAATATAAATTTGAAAGAATTAGAGATGGAACAACTTACCCAAGTTTTAGACATTGCGCTGGACGAAATGAAGTTAATTACTTCAATTCATGAATTAGAGCAACTCAAATCGCGTTATGTTGGAAAACAAGGCTTAATTACTGCGTTTATGCAGAAATTAAAAGATTTAGCTCATGAAGAACGCAAGGCTTTCGGGGCACAAGTTAATCAGGTTAAAACCGAGTTTGAGAGCGCTTTAATTGTGCAACGGGATGCGATTTTGGCGCAGGAATTAAATAATAAATTAGCTAATGAAAGCATTGATGTTAGTTTACCTGGGCGTGGTTGTGGCGCTGGTAGTTTGCACCCTGTGACGTTAGCGCTTAATCGGGTCGTGAAAATTTTTGCACAACTCGGGTTTGCAGTTGCTGATGGTCCAGAGATTGAAAATGACTATTATAATTTTAAGGCTTTGAATATTCCAGATAATCATCCTGCACGTGCCATGCAAGATACTTTTTATACCGAAGCGGGTAATGTTTTACGTACACACACTTCACCAATTCAAGTGCGCTATGCTGAAACACGTACACCACCGATTAAAATTGTCGCTCCAGGGCGAGTTTATCGGGTGGATATGGATGCGACTCATTCACCAATGTTTCACCAAATGGAATTACTCTGGATTGAAAATGGAATTAGTTTTGCTAATTTAAAAGCGATTATTATTGAATTTATGCGCAAATTTTTTGAAGATGATAGTTTACAAGTGCGTTTTAGAGCTTCATTTTTCCCATTTACGGAACCTTCGGCTGAGATTGATATTTTCTTCGGTAAGACTGGTAAGTGGTTAGAGGTCGGCGGTTGTGGTATGGTTCATCCTAAGGTGCTTAATTATATGAATATTTCCAGTCATGAATATACTGGGTTTGCCTTTGGTTTTGGGATTGATCGTTTAGCGATGCTTAAATATGGTATTACCGATTTACGTTTGATGTTTGAAAATGATTTAGATTTCTTGATGCAATTTAAGGGTTTATAAGATGAAAATTTCATGGAATCATTTACAAAGTTTCTTTAGTGACACTTTGGATAAAAATTTAGTATTAGAGCGCTTAACAATGGCCGGGTTAGAAGTTGAAGAAGATCAACCTGTGGCGCCAGAATTTAGTGGTATTGTAGTTGGTTTAGTTACCGAATGTGTTAAACATCCTGATGCGGATAAATTATCGTTATGCAAAGTTGATGTAGGTTTGCTTGAGTCGTTGCAGATTATTTGTGGTGCGAGCAATGTTGGCGTTGGGGTTAAAGTTCCTTGTGCGCAAGTTGGTGCAGTTTTACCAGAGAATTTTAAAATTACCGAACGTAAAATGCGTGGCATTATTTCTTATGGCATGTTATGTAGTGGTAATGAAATTGGCTGTCCAAGCGATGTCGATGGCTTACTTCTTTTGCCAGAAGATGCTCCAATCGGTGTGGATGTGCGTGAGTACTTAGATTTAAATGATCGTGTGATTGAATTTAAAATTACGCCAAATCGGGGCGATTGCTTATCCTATACTGGTTTAGCACGTGAAATTAGTGCGTTAACTGGCTTTAAACTAAAGACTGCTGTTGATACACGCAATTACCTGCAGCAAATTAGTTCACAACTTATCCTGCAGGTTGCAGCGCCAGAAGCGTGTCCACATTACGTTGGTTTGATCGTGCACAATATTAATAATGTAGGTACAAGTCCAACTTGGTTAATTAAGTTATTAGAACGTAGTGGTATTCGTTCGATTTCGCCTGTGGTGGATATCACTAATTATGTGATGCTACAACTGGGGCAACCGATGCATGCTTTTGATCTTGCTGCAGTTCAAGTTGGTATTCATGTACGCATGGCAAGTCAAGCTGAGCAATTAAAACTTTTAGATGGCAAAATCGCCAATTTAGCTGAAAATACGTTAGTAATCTGTGATGCAAAAAATAATCCTCTGGCTTTAGCTGGAGTAATGGGTGGCATGGATTCTGGTGTACAATCAGAGACTTGTTCTTTGATTTTGGAGAGTGCTTTTTTTGCACCTGATATGATTCAAGGTCAAGCGAAACGTTATGGGGTTAGTTCAGATTCGGCGTTTCGTTTTGAACGTGGGGTTGATCCGCAAATTCAGCATGATGCGATTAATTTAGCGGCACAATTATTGGTCGATGTTTGTGGTGGAACTCCAGCCGAATATTTGCATTTCTCATCTCAGGAAAAATTAATTAAACCAGCTGCGCTTAAATTACATTTTACTGAAATTGATAATTTTGTTGGTGAGAAAATTGCCCATGACCAAATTATTACTATTTTAGCTGATTTAGGTTGTCAGTTAAGTCTTGACGGTGATGATGGCTTTGAAGTGGTGCCACCAAGCTACCGCTTTGATTTAAAGCTTAAACAAGATATTATCGAAGAAATTATTCGTGTATATGGGTATGATCGGATTGAAGCAAAAATGCCAAAATTAACCTATAACCTAAATTCTTTGGATGAGCGTCAAATTCAACTTAATACCTTCAAGCAAACGCTGGTTGGGCATGGATTCAATGAAATAGTTAGCTATGCATTTATTGAAGATAAATATGCAGAATTGTTTGCCGATAAGCAAATTAAATTAATCAAGCTACAAAATCCAATCGCGGGCTTAAATATTCTACGCAATAATCTAGTAGCTGGTTTGATTAAGAGTTTGCAATATAATCTCAATCGTGGTTGTGAGCGGGCGCGCTTGTTTGAGTTAGCGCGGGTTTTCCATGGTGAGTCCGCAGAGCAGCAGCCATTACAGCTAGCAGGTTTAATTTATGGTAAAATCTCTGCTTTGAATTGGACAGCGAGTCAAGAGTGCGTTGATTTTTATGATTTACGCTTGGTGCTTGAAGAATTATTGCTTAATTATGGTGAGCTAAGTTTAGTGAAGTATGTTTCAAATGATCAACTTTATCACCCAGGACGCAGTGCACAGATTAAGCTTGGTGAGCGTGAGGTTGGTTTTATTGGCCAACTGCATCCTAAATTTGCTGCAGAAATTAATGGTATAGATTTACCATATATTTTTGAAATAAATTTGGAGCATTTACCTGAGCCTAGCGCCTTTAAATTAAAACCAAGTAGCAAATTTCAAAAGGTATCACGTGATTTGGCGTTTGTGATTTCTCAAGAAACGCAAGTTGGTGCAATTATGCAACAAATTAATCAGCTTGAAATTAATGAGTTAATTGATTTAGCCGTTTTTGATATTTTCCAAGGTGGCAATTTAGCCGCGGCGGAAAAAAGCGTTGGGTTTAACTTTATTTTTCAAGCCGAGAAAACTTTGGCGGATGAAGAAATTAATTTGTGGTTAAGTTCAATTAAATCTTTAGTGTGTGATAAGTTTGCAGCTCGCCTGCGTTAATTTTTAAATTTAAATATTTTTCCGAGGAAAACATGACAAGTACAGTAACAAAAAATGATTTAATTCAAGTGGTTATGGATAATTCTGAATTAACTCGCGTTGAATCATACCGTTTAGTTGAAGATTTTTTTGACGTAATGAGTAAGAGTTTAGAAGATGGAACTGAAGTAAAGGTTTCGGGTTTTGGTAATTTTGTGCTGCGTGATAAGAGTCCACGAGTTGGTCGCAATCCTAAAACTAAAGAAGAATTTCCGATCAATGCGCGTCGCGTAGTTTCATTTCATACCAGCAATTTATTAAAAGAGCAAATCAAAGGTTTTAAACCTGAGTAATTTATAGGGTGAAATACCTGAGTGATTTAGTGTGGCATAACCATAAAATTAATGTGGCGATTTTGTGCCTATGCTAAAATCACGGCTAGAGAAATCATGAAAGGATTTTACAATGTTTAAACAATATTGGAAAGAAATTTTCTGTTTACTCGTGATAAAAGCTGTTTTATTAACTGGTTTGTGGTATAAATCTTTTCGGACGCCACCACAATTAGATGATAAGGCTGCTGGCGAGCACATTATTTATTAATTTTTGAGGGTTAAAACTATGGAAACACTAGTTGACTTATCGCGTTTACAGTTCGCGATAACGGCACTGTACCATTTTATTTTCGTACCACTTACACTTGGTATGACGTGGTTATTGGTAATTATGGAAACGATCTACGTAATTACTGGTAAACAAATTTATAAAGATATGACCAAGTTCTGGGGTAAGCTTTTTGGGATTAATTTCGCAATTGGGGTTACCACTGGTCTTACGATGGAGTTCCAATTTGGTACGAATTGGGCTTACTATTCGCATTATGTGGGTGATATTTTCGGTGTGCCTTTGGCAATTGAAGGCTTAATGGCTTTCTTCTTAGAGTCAACTTTCATTGGGATGTTCTTTTTTGCTTGGGATCGTGTATCTAAAAAGCAACATTTGCTTTTCACTATCTTAGTTGCAGTTGGATCAAATTTATCGGCGTTATGGATTTTAGTTGCCAATGGTTGGATGCAAGAGCCAGTTGGTACTATTTTCAATCCAATTACGATGCGGATGGAAATGTCGAGTTTTTATGCGGTATTGTTTAGTCCAGTTGCGCAAGCTAAATTCTTCCACACTACCTGTGCTGGTTACGTTACCGCATCGGTATTTGTTATGGGTATTTCAGCATTCTACTTATTAAAAAAACAAGATTTACCGTTTGCTCGTCGTTCATTTAAGATTTCAGCGTTATTTGGCTTCTTTGCCTCAATTGCTGTAATTATCATGGGTGACCAATCTGGTTTATATGTTTATCATGCACAACCGTCTAAATTGGTGGCGATTGAAGGTGTTTGGCATACTGAAAAAGCTCCAGTTGGTTGGTCTGTTCTTGCTTGGCCAGATCAAAAAACTCATTCTAATTTATTTGATGTTAAGATTCCTTACATCGGTAGCTTAATTTTAACGCATGATTTTACAACTGATGTAAAAGGTGCTGATGAGATTATTGCTGAAAATAAAGTTAAAATTGTTCAAGGTCAACAAGTTTTACTACAGTTAGAACAATTTAGAAAAAATCCACATGATACTTCATTAGTTGCGCAAATTCAAGCCAATTCAGAATATTTAGGCTATGGTTTGTTATTGAAGAGATATACGGATGATTTGAATAATGTTACACCGCAAATGATTGATCAAGCTGCGGAAAGTACCATTCCTAATATGTTACCATTGTATTATAGCTTTAGAATTATGGCTTTCTTAGGTGCGTCATTCTTTGTGCTATTTGGTATTGCAACATGGTGTTCATTTGGCAAACGCAAGTCTTACGAAACTAAAACTTGGTTGTTAAAATGGGCGTTATGGTGGATTCCTACACCTTGGATCGCTTGTTGGGCTGGTTGGATCGTTGCGGAATACGGTCGTCAACCATGGTCAATTTTTGGAATTTTACCAACCTATTTATCAGCATCAAGTTTAACTAGTGGTGAAGTAATATTTTCATTAGTTGGGTTTGTAACAATCTATACATTATTGTTGATTGTTGAATTGTGGTTAATGTTTAAGTATGCTCGTTTAGGTCCTTCTAGCTTGGGTACTGGCAAATATCACTTTGAACAAGAGGGGAAATAACATGGAATATGCAATTCTTCGTGTAATTTGGTGGGTACTAGTTGCGGTGCTCATGATTGGGCTAATGATCATGGATGGTCATGATATGGGTGTCGGTACATTATCGCCATTCGTCGGTAAAACTGATTCAGAACGTCGTGCTGCAATTAATTCAGTTGCGCCACATTGGGATGGTAATCAAGTTTGGTTTATTACTGGTGGTGGAGCGGTGTTTGCTGCATGGCCATTGGTGTATGCGGCTTCATTCTCAATGTTGTATATCGCAATTTTAGCAGTGTTATGGACGTTATTTTTACGAGCTCCTGCGTTTGACTATCGTTCTAAAATTGAAAATCCAACATGGCGTGCGACATGGGATTGGGTGTTGTTTGTTGGTTCAGCAGTTCCTCCACTCTTGTTTGGGGTTGCAGTTGGTAACGTAATGCTTGGTATTCCATTCCATTTTGATGACAGTATGCGTTTAACTAGTGATGCCAGCAATCCATTATTTGGCTTCTTAGGTTTACTTTCTCCGTTTGCCTTGTTATGCGGTTTAGTATCATTTTGCATGACGGCAGCACATGGTGGGGTTTATCTATCAATTCGTACCGAAGGAGCGATGCAAGCGCGTGCGAAGAAGGCTGCGGCAATCTTCTCAATTTTAGCGATTGTACTGTTTGCGGTTGGTGGCTTAATGGTTGGACATATTAATGGTTATGTAGCTACAAATTTAGATCCAAATGCAGCTTCAGATCCATTGATGAAAACAGTTGAAGTGGTGAAGGGGGCATGGTTAAATAACTATAAACTCTATCCAATTACCATGTTAGTACCTGCTTTAGGTTTTATTGGTTTATTATTCTCATTGATCTTTAATATTAAAGGTAAATCAGGTCTTGCATTTATTTTTAGTGGCATTGGGATTGCAGGTATTATTTTAACTTCAGGTGTTTCAATGTTCCCATTCATTATGCCATCAAGCTCTGATCCTATCAGTAGTTTGACGGCATTTGATGCGACTTCATCTGAACATACGTTACTTTTAATGTTGGTTGCAGCGTTAATTTTTACTCCAATTATATTAACTTATACTTCTTGGGTATATAAAATTATGCGCGGTAAATTAACTACGGCACGTATTGAAGAAAATTCGCATACAATGTATTAATTAATGTATTAAAGGAACTAACATGACATTTTTAGTATGGGTGATTGGTGCTTACATTATAGTTCGAATTGTAAGTGACAGCCTAGTAAAGCAAGAACTTGATCCTAGCGACTTAGATCGTTAGAATATCGTGTTGATCTCTAAGCCCCGCGGTAGAATAGCTACTGTGGGGCTTTTTTTATCTTTTGAGGTTTAAATTCATCATGACTTGGCGTATGAGGTTCAATCGAGTTATTATTTTCATTTATGTTGAATTTAAACTGTCGAGTGTATCTGATTAATGTTTAATTGTAAAGGTGTAGGATATCTACGACGTTATTTAACGTAGATAAAATATACTTTATTCAAGTAGTAGGTTATACCTGTTGTAACCGCTTGATTTAGTTATTCTGTTTGATTGGTTTGGTGAAAATGATTAGAAATGGTTAGTTGCTATTTCAAAGTTAATTCAGTATAATGCTCTTCTATTTATTATTGAGAATTTATTATGGCAAAATTAGGTAATTTAATCCGCAAACAACTCAATCTTCCGATTATTATCGTTGGATTAGCTGGGGTTATTGGCATTTATCATATCTTTTCGTATTTGATTCCATTTACGGATAATGCCTTTGTGGTAACTAATGTTACACCTGTAGCGGCAGATGTTTCTGGGTTTATTACCGATATTTATGTTAAAAATGGTCAGGCAATTAAAAAAGATCAGCCAATTTTTAAAGTTTATCAAGAACCATATCGTTTGGCATTAGCTCAAGCAAGTGCTGATTATCAACAAGGTTTAAAAAAAGTTATTGTTTTACAGCGTCAAATTGATAAAGCCAATTCGCTGGTTAAATCAACGCAGGCTGAGTTAGCTAAAGCTACGTACGAGTTAGATTTAAAAAAAGATCAAGTTGTTGCCGAAGCGGTACCTGTACTGGAAATTAAGAAGCTTGGTTATGATGTTGAGGCATTGACTAATAAACTAGCCGCTCTCCAGCATGAGGTAGCTATTTTGGCGGCTCAAGTTGATGAACAACACCAAATTGTCGCCAGTTTAAAAGCTAAAATGGATAATGCGCAAGTTAATTTAGATTTAACTGTGGTGCGTGCACCAAGTAATGGCGTAGTTGATAATATGTATATTTCAACCAATACGCCGATTAAAATTCATGAGCCAGTTTTTTCATTTATTGATACAACTAATTATTATATTCAAGCTAATTTGAATGAAACTGATTTACGCAATGTGCGGGTTGGCGATAAAGTGACAATTATGTTACGCATGTATTATTTTGATAAAATTTTTCACGGCGTGATTGTCAATACACTTTGGGCTGCGGATCGGCAAACTACTTCAGCCAAGACCCAACTGCAAAAAGTGCAAAATGAAAATGAATGGTTGTTGCTTCCGCAACGATTTCCTGTGCAGATTAAAGTGTTAGACGTTGATCCTAATTACCCCTTGAATCCTGGCGCTAGTGCTTATGTGTATATCTCGACTAAAAAATAGCCTAAATAATTATGATCCATTTGGAGAGCATCGGGTTAATGGTTTAAAAGCCGTCTTGGTGCTCGAATTGTTATTTTTATTCAATTATGTTTATAGTATTCCCAACCCGTATTTTTATTATTTCTATGTACCACTAACTGCATTTGCTGCTGAAATTGCTGGTACTACATTGAAGGATAAATTTGTCTTTTATGCTTTTAGCGTCATGGGGGCAATTCTGGCAATTTTTATCTTTAATCTAGCTTCGAGTAATAAAACTTTCTTTGTTATTGTGGTGTTGCTGTATTCATTGTTGTTATATTGGGTTGCAATTTATAAATTACGCAGCATGTTTGTGCCCGTGCCGTTAATTTTAAGCCTAGCAGCTTATTCTTTACTATATAGCGCGAATAATAATAATTTTTACATTGCCTTAAATCATGGTTTACAATCATTTGTCGCAATGTTGGTCGTGATGGCTGGGTTAGTCTTGTTTCCACGGCAGTATTATTTATGGATCTGGCGTAAAGCGTTTTATCAATTATTACTTAAAGTTAGTCACTATACTGGCGAAATTAGCCGCGGCGTAGTTGTTGAAATTCCAATTATTCCTAGCACGGTAATTATGCATCGCTATGCATTAATGCTTTCACCACGGATGCGGGTGTTTAGTATTTTAAAAATTACCCTATTGGCGATGGATTTAGTCATGAGTCTAGCGTATTTGGAAGCTTTTCAAAAACAACTGCGGGCACCCTATATTCTTTTTTTACATCGTTATTTGAATTTATTGAGTAATGCCTGTAGGCATCAACAGCAACTGCTTATCCAAGAACATGATTTACAGATTTTTCAAGAAACCCATGAATTACGTAGTTTATATCATTTAATTAAGAGTTGGAATTATCTATGTTTGACGCGCTAAGTTATAATCGCCTGAGTTATCGCGCAATTCGTGGCTTGCAGATTTGTATCGTATTTAGTTTTACGATCTTTTTGCAAGAGTGGCTTCGCATGCCGCATGCTGGGTGGATTGGTTTTTCGGTTATGATGATTTATGTCGGTTTTGATCATGGCACAACTTTATTTCGCACCTTTCATCGCTTTTGGGGGATGATTTTGGGGTTAATTAGCGGTTTCTTATTATGGTTTTTAGGGCATGTTGATTTTAGATTATTGATTCTGATTATTCCACTTACGATCTTCTTCGCTTATTTTTTGGTCGGACATGCCTATAGTGTGCCAACGATGTTTACGGTTAATACGGCGGTAATTGGTACGGGGTATTTTTCAACTGGTCTGACCACTACAGTGAATAATTTTATTTATGATTATACCGCGGCAACCATAGTGGCTCTGGCAATTTGCGTTTTTTTTGAATATTTTATTTTTCGCCGTTATGGCTTAATGCAGCGTTTTATCAGTGATACTCAGTTACAAATTATTCAGCAATTAAAAATATTACTTGAATTGTTAAACCGTGAGTCTATTTCTAAAATTGCATGGTTTAATGCTTGTATCGGTTTGAGCCAGCTCTTGGGCGAGGTAAATAACTTGGTACGCAATAGTGAATTTGAATACAGTGCACACAAGGCAGTTGGGAATGAGTTTAATCAATTTGTTACGTTGACGAATCAAATTTTTGTGAATTTAAAAGCGCTATATTCAGCCTATTACTCGCCACGCTATCATAAACATGATTATAATCAAGTGTTTAATCAGGTACAAATTCAATTACAACAGCTGGAAAGCTTAATTAATTTAAGTGTTGACTTAACTATTAAATCTGGAGCAATTTATAATGCGAATAAATAATATTTTAGTCTGGATTTTGCCAGTTATAATTGGGGCATGTTCGTATAATAGTAGTTATCAAAAGCCACCAGTTCCAGTTAGTACCAACTGGAGTGTGCCGTCGAGTAATTTGGTGGCAACTGAAAGCAATCTGCCTTATTTAGCTTGGTGGCAAGGGTTTAATGATCCTACGCTGAATCAGCTAATTGAAAGTGGCTTAGTTGCGAATAATGGCTTGAATATGTCACGTGGGCATGTTGAGGCTGCCGAGGGCGAATTGAAGAAAGTTCAGTTCCAGTGGGTTCCTGATCTTAATTTTGTGCTGGGTTATTCAAACAACCCTGCAACGGGTTTTCCGGGTTTAGTTGCGTTATTTGCACCGAATTATACGATGAATATTTTTTCACAGCTCAAACAGCAAAAACGTGCCGAATATGAATTAGCGGCGGCTAAAGCCGAGGATGATGCGGTTAAATTAGATGTAATTACCCAGATTAGCGCGAGTTATTTTACTTATTTAGCTGAAGTCGAACGTAAGCAATTGCTGCAGGTTTTAGCTGCTGACATTACGCATTTAGCCGATATTAGTGTTAAAGTTTATCAACAAGGTTTAGCTCCCGATCAAAACTCATTGGAAATGCGTGCGCAGGTTAATTTAATTCGTGGTGAACAAGAAGTTATTGAGCAAAATATTGTGGTGACGCGAAATGCCTTACGCTATTTGATTAATCAAAACCCAGGTGAAATTACTACCCAGCAGAAATTTATTAATTTGCAAAATCGACACTTGGTACCAGGGCAATTACCCATGACGGTATTAGCTAATCGTCCTGATATGCAGTTGGCTGAGAACCAGTTGCGGGCGTCGAATGAGGGAATTGGCTTAGCGGCAAGCCAATTGCTACCCACTGTACAATTAGATTTCATTGGTGGACCTGTTGCGGGTAATAATGCCTACAATTTTCCATCACCATTAATGCAAAATGCGGTAGATTTTAATGATGAGTTACTTAAAATTCCTGCACTTAAATTATCTGCACTCGGTGAAATTGATAAAGCCAAAGGCTTAGATAAAGTTTCCTATTATAATTATATTGATACTTTACAAAAGGCGCTGCGTAATTCGACTAACGCGTTATCGGCTAATTATCGCTTGACCAATAAACTGCAGCAAACTGAGTCCGCGCAGCAGCAATTAGCCAAGTCCTACAATTTAAATGAGCGTTTATTTCAACGTGGCATCCAAAGTAAAATGGATACGCTTAAGAGTAAAATTGCCTTGGATCGTATTCAGATTAATGTCAATCAAGATAAATTACAGCAACTTTTAACCATTGTTAATTTATATCATGAATTAGCTGGCGGTTATAAAAATGGTGAGTCAGCTGAAGTTGCAGAGAAACCAAGAGTTAACGGCTAACTTATTGTTGATATTCAATGGCAGACTCAAAGCTCACCGCAATTACAGTTAAACCAGGTTGATTTGCCAATAGATTGCCATTTTGATATACTGGATGGTAATTAGCCGCTAATCCACTTACATTTAGCATGTAATTATCGGGGCTTAGGGTGAGCTGTAAAATAGCTGGTGCTGATTGTGTGGTAATGGTGGTTACTTCGGTTGCGGGATTACCACCCGATGGAATTAAACTGATTTTGACATTGCAGGGTGCAAGCACGCTACAATTTAAGCCACTTGGATCGACTGAGACTTTTACCGTCATCGGTTGATCATCAAACATATCATCATTGTATGGATTGGCTGGAGCTATACTCGATGAACCGCAGCCAATTAGAGCGCCACAAAGCAGCAGTAGAATAAAATTTTTGTTCATGGGGACAATCTCATTCAGTAGATTAAATGTTATTAGTTAAGAAATTAATCGTGTACCTGAGTAAGGCAAAATGTCTATTTAGAGCCAATTTTTATTTTTTAGTGCTTGAAGAATCCCATTTTTATCCAAGCCCATAGCGCACAATAATAATTTTGGATCGCCGTGTTCTGTAAATTCATCAGGTATCCCCAATTGTAAGACTGGATTGCTGAGGTTCAATAATTGCATTGCTTCAAGACACGCCGAGCCAGCACCCCCCATAATCACATTTTCTTCGATAGTTACGATGTATTCATGTTCATTACAGATTTGTTGGATTAATGCAACGTCAAGAGGTTTAACAAAGCGCATGTCACACAGGGTTGCATCGATTTCATGGGCAACTTGTAATGCAGGTTGCACCATTGAACCGAAGGCGAAAAATGCAATTTTTATACCTTCGCGCAGAATTCGACCTTTACCAAGTGGTAATATTTGCAGGGTTTTATCGATGTCAACCCCGATTCCTGCGCCACGTGGATAGCGTACGGCTGAGGCTTGATTGAGTCTAAATCCAGTGTAAAGCATTTGATAGCATTCATTTTCATCACTGGGTGTCATTACGATAAGATTAGGAATGCAGCGTAAGAAGCTTAGATCGAAAGCTCCGATATGAGTTGGACCATCAGCACCAACTACGCCAGCACGATCAATGGCAAATAAGACTGGAACATTTTGTAGTGCCACGTCATGAATTAATTGATCGTAGCCGCGTTGTAGGAAAGTTGAGTAAATTGCCACAATCGGCTTGATGCCTTTACTTGCAGCTCCGCCTGCAAAGGTAATTGCATGTTGCTCGGCAATTCCGACATCAAAAAACTTATCGGGATACTGTTTGGCAAATTCAACCATTCCAGAACCTTCACGCATGGCTGGGGTAATTGCTATAAATTCATCATCAATCTTGGCAATATCACATAAAAATTGACCAAAAATTTGGGTGTAAGTTGGCGCAGATGGTTTGCCATTTTGCATGCCATCCGCAGGGTTAAACTTACTCACACCGTGATAGGTAATTGGATCGTTTTCTGCTAATTTGTAACCCTGACCTTTTTTGGTAACAATGTGTAAAAATTGTGGACCTGTTAAATTGCGCAGTTCAGTTAAAGTTTCAATTAATTGATCTAAGTCATGTCCATCAATTGGGCCAATATAGTTAAAACCTAATTCCTCAAACATCGTACTTGGCATAACCATGCCTTTCATATGTTCTTCAACCTTGTGGGCCAGTTTTTGTAGATTGGGTACAATACTAAGTGTTTTATTGGCTTTGTCTTTGACGGTATTATAAAAACGGCTGGCTAAAATCGAAGATAAATAACTACTAACTGCGCCAACATTTTCTGAAATTGACATTTCATTATCATTAAGAATTACCAACATGTCAGTTTTAAGCCATCCAGCATTATTTAGCCCCTCAAAGGCTAAACCAGCTGTCATTGAACCATCACCAATAATTGCAACCACCTTATCGTCTTTACCGCGCAGCTGATTGGCAACCGCCATGCCTAATGCTGCCGAAATTGAAGTTGAAGAATGTCCAACGTCAAAGGTATCATATTCGCTTTCAGAACGCTTTGGAAAGCCTGATAATCCACCAATTTGGCGTAAGCTATCCATTTTGCTACGCCGTCCAGTTAGAATTTTGTGGGCATAGGATTGGTGACCAACATCCCAGATTAGAGCATCTTCAGGGGTGTTGTAAACATAATGCAGCGCAACGGTTAATTCGACACAGCCTAGATTAGAGGCTAGATGCCCACCAGTTTTACTCACATTGGCCAGAATAAATGCGCGTAGCTCTTGAGTTAGCGTATAGAGTTCATTGCGCTTAAGTTGGCGTAGCTCTTGCGGGTAGTTAATGCGTTCTAATAATGACCGATGTGTCATGGTTTTTTCAATCTATTAAAGCGTAATTTAAGAGTGACGATAATAAACATTATCGGCTAAAAATTTTAAAAGTTGACTATTGGGTTGTTGTTGAATTAAGTTAATAATTTCTGAGTGTAGGTCACGTGCGGTTTTTTGTGCTGTGCTGAGACCTAAAATATTAACATAAGTGGCTTTATCTTGCAAATGATCTTTGTTGGCCGTTTTACCAAGTGTTGCGGTATCTTCAGTCACATCAATAATATCATCGACAATTTGGAAGAGTAAACCAATTTTTTTTGCAATTAAATCAATCTGTTGGAATTGTTGTGGATTAAAATTTGCCCCCGCTAAATAGCCTGCTAAAATGGCCGCGCGTAATAGAGCACCAGTTTTAAGTAAATGCATTTCTTGGAGTTGCGCAAGAGTTAACGCTTTTCCTGTGCTTAGCCAGTCGATGGTTTGCCCACCAACCATGCCTTGCAGTCCAATAGCTTGTGCGAGTAAATTGATAATAGTTAACTTACTGGTGGCTGGTAGCTCTAACTGAGCGGAGCTAAGAATTTCAAAGCAGAGGGTGTTTAAAGCATCTCCAGCTAATAGCGCGACGGCATCGCCATAAACTTTATGGTTAGTCGGTTTGCCGCGGCGTAAATCATCATTATCCATAATTGGTAAGTCATCATGAATTAATGAGAAACAATGAATCATTTCGATTGAACTACCAATCGTAATACAGGTTGCAAGTTCCGCTCCGCTTAATTTACCAGCTGCAATCGTAAAGAGTGGACGAATTCGTTTACCGCCATCGAGGCAGGAGTAGCGAATCGCTTCAAGAAGAGTTTCACACTTACTTGGGAGCGTGAGTAGTTGAGTTAGGCGTAGTTCAATTTGTTGGAGAGTTTGTTCGCGCCAAAGTTCAAGATGCTGCATATTATTCCGCGTTAAAATCTTTTAGTTGATTGGTCTCTTGGTCGAGAATTTTAATTTTTTGTTCGACATCACGAAGTTTGTCCTGACAGAATTTTACCAGTTCCATACCGTGTTTATATTGATTTAATGCGTGGTCTAAATCAATTTGATCGACCTCAATATGCTGAATAATTTGTTCTAATTCGGTAATTGCGCTTTCAAAGCTTTCGGCAACTTTTTTAACCATGAGTAGTTCCTTGGATTAATTTATTAATTGGCTTGATCATTATCAAGCAAAGTACGAATACGATTAGGCTGAAAATAAAGTAAATAGTAAATGAGTGGAGGTAAGTTTTTTCTAACACTTGAATGCTAGCATTGGCGGCAGTTACGGAACTTTGCGCTAATAGCCCTGCTAGTTTTCCTCCTAAACCAATTGACATTAAGAAAATTCCCATCATCGCACCGTGAAATTTATGGGGTACGAGTGTGCTAACCATGGCTAAACCGACTGGAGCTAAAAATAATTCGCCCAGCGCAATGATTAAGTAACTGGAGATAATGAATATTTGTGGTAATAAGGCATTGTGGCTAATCGCAAATTGCAAGCATAAGATTAGAATTAAAAAGCTCGCGCTATTGCAGATAAAACTTAAGCTAAACTTAGCAGGGATTGATAAATTTTTATTGCGTTTTTGTAACCAAATAAATAACCCGTTCACCAATGGTCCAAAAATAATTACACCCAGTGACTCGAAGGCGGTGAGTGAGCTAGCTGGTAGACTTAATTGAGTGACACGTGCCGTAGCTAAGCTGACTGAGAAAAATTGTTGAAAATACACAGCCCAGTATAGCCCTGAAAAAATAGTTAATAGGCCAAAAGCAATTAATTTTTTACGTTCAATACCTTGATGAATGTTGGTTATATAAATTAGAAATATAATGCTAGAAATGCCGATTACAACAAAAAGTAAATCGGAAAGGAATTGATTCTGAATGCCAAAAAATGCTGTAACCACTAAAGCTAGAATAGCCAGCGCAGCTTTAACTAGCCCCAGTTTATTATGTACGTTGCTGCGTGGATCAATTAGCTTATATTTGTGTTTACCAATAAAAAAAGTTATCAGTGCAATAGCTAATCCAATTGCGGCAGAGCCAAAGACGGCAAACCATCCTAGGTAAATCTTGATAAAGCCACCCAAGAAGCTTCCACCAATCGCGCCAAAGTAAATTCCTACGTAAAATAAGGTGTAACCAACATCTTTTTTTTCAGGGTGGTCTTTATACAGCATACTTAACATGCTTGAGATATTGGGTTTGAGCATACCTGTTCCAACGGTTACAATGGCTAAACCACAGATGAATAGATTGGTTCCGGTTGAAATTGTTAAGAGCAGATAACCAATACAGAGTAAGCTGGCCCCAGTCATAATGGCTTTTTCATAACCAATATAGCGATCGGCAATTATTCCACCAAAAATACTATTGACATAAGCTAATGCTGTAAATGATCCAACCATGGCATAGGTTGCCGAATCACTTAAATGAATTTTTTCAAGCGCATAGAATACGAGCAGAGATTGTAGGATATAAAAACCATAACGTTCCCACATTTCTGTTAAAAAGAAAATGGCAAATCCTTTGGGTTGTTTTTGATTAAGCATTAGATGATAGCCCGTTCGTTATTGGTTATTAGGTATGTATTATAACATAGTTAGTTAGTTAATAATTTTTGCCAGAGTGTAAATTATTTTGTAAAATAACTAAAAAACACTTGCAATTGTTGCTGATTTGAGATTATAATACTGATCTCAACTAAAGGAAGCTTGGCAGAGCGGTTGAATGCACCAGTCTTGAAAACTGGCGAGGATGCGAGTCCTCCGTGAGTTCGAATCTCACAGCTTCCGCCACATCATTATTTCAAATACTACCAACTCACTAAAATCATTACCACTAAGTACACAAGCATATTTATTTTAATTAAGTAAATTTCTTATATTTAGTTAGCTTAAATTTAAATGAATTATATTTAAAAACTCAATCTAAATTTCTATATTCGCTGAAAACAGTAAGTTGCTAGTATGAACTTTCTGGTTTGTCGTGATTTATTTTAGTTTAAATTTTTATTCTTGTAGGGTATTAAGTGATGTATGATGATATTTTAATATTTATTAAACTAGTTGATAACATGAGCTTTGGTAAGACGGCAATAGATTTGAAAACTACACAATCAACAATAAGTCGTAGAATTAAAGCGCTTGAGGATGAGCTTGAATTAAAGTTATTAGTTCGCGATACTCGAAACTTGAAGTTAACCGAAGAAGGTCAGCAGTTGTACTTTAGTTTTCGCGAGCAAGAAAACTTTTTAATTAAGCAAATCAATAATATTAAAATGCCTAAGCAGCCAAATCAAGGTAGCTTTAGTCTTTCTCTGCCTTTTTCTCTTTCGCACGGAGCAATTACGCCATTAATTGCTAAATTTTTAGCGGCTTATCCAGAAATTAATATTGAAGCACATTATGGTGTTGTTAAAGCTAATATTATTGCGGATGTCGATGTCGCAATTAGTTTAGTAAAGCCAAAAACAGAAGATAGTGAATATTACCTTTTAGCTACGCGAAAAGTGCAGGCTTATTGTTCGCCAACATATATTAAGCAGCATGGATTGCCGACTTCTATTGAAGAGTTATTAAATGGCGAGCATCGTTATATGGGTGTTACTAATGCTAATGATGGAATTGATGAATTTATTTATCTGACGAATGCGATAACTAAAGAAACAGTACAGATTAAAAATCGCGGTTGTCAGTTTATTTCTAATTCACCATTACATGCCGCTGAATTTGGTGTTCACTCGGATATGATTGTTTGGGGGTGGGATAGTGTGTTTTCAGAGTATTTGCAAAGTAAAAGATTAATTAAGGTTTTACCTGAGTATTATTTTAAAGAATTACCTCTTTATCTTATAAAGCGCAATAAAAATTCAATGATCGTTGACACCTTTACTCAATTTATACGCTCAAATATTCAAATGTAATTTATTCGGTTTATTAATACTATTGTTAGGCTTCATGCATGGAAGCTGAATCCTCTAGTATAACTTTAATTCTGTGCGACAGTTCCATATTTTCGATATAATCGGGAATCGTTTCTAGACCCAAAAATACGCTAGTTTGTGCAGTAGTCCAGCCTGTGATTTATCGCATATGCTTCTTATCTCCTGTTAATGCTCCACGTTTACTTATCGTGGGGCTTTTTCATTTTGTATGTTTCAATACTTAGGTGTGAATAAAAATAAATCTTTCACTAAATAACACTCGTATGATACAACAATATTAGTGGTTATACCGGTCAATTAACCATTTTCTAACTGTGGTATAATTATGTCCTAATTATTTTAAGGTTATTTAACAATGAACAATGTTTATACCACTTGTCATTCCTCCGAATATGACATTAGATTAGCAATGGAAGAAGCATCACGTTGCTTACTTTGCTATGATGCACCATGTTCTAAAGCGTGTCCTGCAGAAACTAAACCCGATCAATTCATCCGTGCCATTCGTTTCCGTAATTTTAAAGGCGCGGCAGAAATTATTCGCGAAGCCAACGTTTGTGGTGGTAGCTGTGCGGTAGTCTGTCCTGCTGGTAAGTTATGCGAAGGTGCTTGCTTACGTAAAGAAATCGATAAACCAATTGAAATTCGTAAATTACAACAATTTGCCGTTCGTCAAGAAATGAATCATGACATGCAAATTTTAACCAACACAGATGCTACTAAAAAAGCTAAAGTAGCTTGTATTGGTGCTGGTCCAGCTAGTTTGGCCTGTGCGGCAAAATTAGCCCAGGCAGGCTATACAGTAGAAATATTTGAAGCCAATGCTAAAGCTGGTGGTATGTTGAGTTATGGAATTCCTCCTGCTCGCTTAAGCCAAGAAATTGTCGATTGGGATATTAAAACTGTAGTTAATTTAGGAGTTAAAATTCATCTAAATACTCAAGTTGGTAAAGATGTTTCTTTTACTGAGTTAGAGTCTAAATTTGCAGCGGTATTTGTCGGCTGTGGATTATGGCAAGGTCGTAAAATTGGGCTTGCTGGTGTGGAATTAGCAGGTGTAATTGATGCAGTGGACTTTTTAGCTGCAGCTCGCGCTAGTTTAGGTGCTGGAGTTAAAGTGGCTCAAAATGTGGTAGTAATTGGTGCTGGTGATACTGGTATGGACTGTGCTGCGACGGCAAAATTATTGGGTGCTGAGAATGTAACAGTTATTTGTAATCAAGAAGAAATTCCTGCGTATCATGAAGAGTTAGAATATGTACAACGTATGGGTGTAACTGTGGTAACTAAATATCAACCGCAACGGGTTATTGGTACTAATATGGTAGAGGGGGTACTTTCAACTCACCAAGACGGTTATTCAGAATTGAAATTAAAAGCTGAGCAAGTTATTTTAGCGGTTGGTCAAGTAAAGCGTGAAGATGGTTTACCGGATGTGGTTGCGGCTAATGGTAAAATCTTTGCCGCGGGTGATGTAGTTAATGGTGGCAGTACTGTGGTTGAAGCGGTTAAGCAAGGTAAACTAATGGCTGCTACAATAATTGAATTTTTGGCTAAGGGAGAATAATCATGGCTGTTAAAAAAGATTTATCAATTGATTTTCTTGGTGTACGCTGTGAAAATCCATTCTTCTTAAGCTCATCACCTGTCGGTAGCAACTACGATATGGTAGCTAAATGTTTTGAGGAAGGCTGGGCTGGGGTTTACTTTAAAACGATTGGTTTTTTCATCGCGGATGAATGTTCACCACGCTTTGATATTGTAAACAAAGAGGGAACTCCTTGGGTTGGTTTTAAAAACATGGAACAAATTTCTGATAAACCACTGCAAAAAAATTTAGATGCGATGGCAAAATTAAAAAAAGATTACCCAACTAAAATCATGGTTGCTTCAATCATGGGTGAAAATGAGCAAGAGTGGGAAGATTTAGCTCGCTTGGTTACTGAAGCAGGTGCTGATTTAATTGAGTGTAATTTCTCTTGTCCACAAATGACTAGCCATGCGATGGGTTCAGATGTCGGTTCTAATCCAGAGCTAGTTAAAAAATACTCAGCGGCGGTAGTTCGTGGTACGCACTTACCCGTTATTGCAAAAATGACGCCAAATATTACTTTGATGGAAGTTCCTGCCTTGGCAGCCGTTCAAGGTGGTGCTCATGGTTTAGCTGCGATTAATACAATTAAATCAATTACCAATATTAACTTTGATCATTTAACTGCAATGCCTGTGGTAAATGGTAAATCTTCAATTTCTGGTTATTCTGGTGCTGCGTGTAAACCAATTGCTTTACGTTTTTGTGCGCAATTGAAACAGCATGAAGAATTAAAAGATATTCCGTTAAGTGGAATGGGTGGAATTGAAACGTGGCGCGATGCAGTTGAATTTTTATTACTGGGTTGTGAAAATCTACAAGTAACTACTTCAATTATGCAATACGGTTATCGGATTATTGATGACTTGTGTAATGGTCTAGAGCATTTTATGGAAGAGCGCGGTTATAATAACTTACGTGATTTTATTGGCTTGGCATTGACTAATATTGTTCCAGCTGAAGATTTATCTCGTGATTTCAAAATCATTCCTGATATAGATATGGATAAATGTATCGGTTGTGGTCGTTGTTACGTTTCTTGTTATGATGCTGCCCATCAAGCAATTGATTGGAAGGCCGATAAACGCCAGCCAATTATTAATGACAAATGTGTCGGTTGTCATTTGTGTATTAACGTTTGCCCAGTAGTTGGTTGTATGACTCCAGGTGAAGTTAAATTCAAAGAGGGTCGTAAACAATTTACCGTAGATAAAGAAAAAATATTGCTAGCTTAACTGATAGATTTGTCAAAAACTATCATAAATAGAGTGAAACTGCAATCATAGGTAGGAGCTTTTATCGCTCCGTATTATCATCAAAATAGTAAACTGATTTTTATTTCAACAATACGTCAGTTTATGCCTAATCACATACCTGGTTTATACCCCTTTGTATGAACAGCCCACGCTTATCTATCGTGAGGCTGTTTTTTATTGCTGAGGATAACCATCGCCTAGTTGGTAAAACACCCCAACAACTGCACCTGGAATATTAGATTAATTTTGAGTGCTTTATGCTTGAGTGTAGACTTCAAAGCCATCAGTGCCAGCCTGGTTCAAATAATCTGCGGTCATATAGAAATTACCGTGATCGCCAACACTATCCGACCATGAATTTCTAATCAAGAAAATTAATTGTCCTGCGCTGTTTTGGAAATATGAGGTTACGAAAACTTCATGTCCACCAAGAACACAGCCGTAAGCTTTGGTCCATGCATCTGTTTGCTTTGAATTTTCTTTCCTGGTTAGATTTCCATTGCTATAAGAGTAATAAGAGTCGCCTTGAACTTCACCATTGCTGCAACCTGGTTTTTGTGTGTAATCATAAATTGTAAATCCAAGTACTACCTTATGTCCATTGTCTAAAGCTTGCTTAATTTTGCGCGCATTATTTGCTGATCCTTGTGATACGTGCAGATCATTATAAGTAATGTTGCTAATTTGCTTGGCTTTTTGTTGCCGAGTAAGATTGGAATAACTTTGTAACGCATTATTAAATCCAGTTACTGCATTCAAATTGGCAAAAGTCAAATCACCGGTTAAATGAAGTGCCGCATAGTTGTCAGATAGGATATTATAAAGTGGCTTAGTTTGCGTATAGCTATGATAATAACCTTCGCGAGCATCAATTACCCGCGTAAGAACTTGTCCCGCATTTTCTAAACCATCCCAACCAGTTAATGTCATGTCATGAGGGTAATCCAAATAGCCTTGGAATAATGTGTCTAGTGGTGAAATAGCATTGGTGTTTCCAAGGCTAAGGTAGCCTAATGCCGTATCGGTGGCAAATGATACGCAACTACCAAACGCTCCTTGATCTAAAACTTCTTGAGTTGAGTCGAAAAAACTGTTGGTATCTTTAATACTGGAAGCCGTAGAATAAGTTGAGCTGAATGCGCCATTTAGTTCGCGGGTGGTTGCGAGTAGATTAGCTTGTTGACCTAATTCCTGAGCTTTATTAGCTTGATCTTGAGTTAAGGGTTTTAGTGAAATTACTCGGTTGTTGGTTAGTGGAGAACTATTTGTTAGTGGAGAACTATTTAGTTGTATTTCCTGAGTGTTCGCGCCAAGTGTAAATAATCGCTGATTATTTTTGCCAGCGATGACAGGCAATGAATTGGTTGCTTGGCTGGTGGTGTTGGATAGCGAATCTGTGGTACTGCCACCACTATTACAAGCGCTTAGATTTAAAGTTAAAACCATTGTCGAAAGAGTTAAAATAATTTTTTTCATGACATTCCTAAAAATAATAAAGTAGATTGGATTTAGTGAAGGATTGATTATACGGTGAGATTAGCTAGGTGTGAAATAGCTAAATTTGGATATATATTTCTTATTTTTGCATAAATCAAATTTTGTATTGTAGCATCGCTTCGACTAAAGTCAGGATTTAGTGAGTCGGGTATGATTTGGAATTGTGTAGTTAAAGTGTGAGTATATGTATGCTAGCGGTGATGATTTTGTTGTGGTATATGAAATACGTGAAAATTGGCTGTGTAAAGTGGAGCTAATAGATTGATAATTGATTTGCTTGGGTTGAGTTAATTTATGCAGAAATAAGACTGAAGTGTCGCTAAAGAATCATTGATATCAATAATTCTAAGAGAGTTGCGGAATTGGTCTAATTTATTTTGTTTAATGAATCTGGGGTGGTGGGTTGTACTGGTCTCGAACCAGTGACCTTCACGATGTCGACGTGACGCTCTACCGCTGAGCTAACAACCCATAACTTTATTTTGCGCTAGAACTGGTAAGCTTAGTCGTAACATCATTAGTGGCATGTGCTACATTTGCTATGGCTTCACTAGCATTTTTGCTGTTAGCGATATTAGTGATGTGTGTGACACCATCTTGGATGTCTGTAACGGAGACATTCTTTTCACCGCAGGCACTAAGTAGGGTTGCAATTGCAAGGAGTACTAAAATTGAAGAATTTTTCATTCGGAGTAACTTTCATTTAATGATTTTATTTTCAAGCGTTTAATGGTGGCGGTAAACCAAAATAAGTTTGCAAAGACACTTACGGCTAAGAATGCCATGCGTAGTTCAGTGTGTTGACTTAAGCCTTGTTCATAAACAACGCTGCCAATAATTAGCGAACAAATAAATAAGATACTACCATAAATAAAATATTTCCATTCCTGCTGCATACCAAGATAAACTAACATTGCAATTTGAATCAAGCTCGCAATTGGTTGGAAAATTAAAGCACCAATTACATAGCAAATTGCCAATAGATTAAGTTTGGTATTGGTATTCAAAATAGTTTAATTTAGTGAGCTATTGTCGCTGGCAGCTCGTGGATTAGCGGTTGGACTATTAATTGCATCCCCACTGCCAATTGTGCTACTACCACTACCCATATTGGCACATGCGCCAAGAGTTAGGGTTAAAAGCCCAATCATTATCAGTTTTTTCATCGTTTTCTTTCAATTAGATTCTATGACTTCACTTGAACCAAGCCCTAAATCGGTAGTTGCATCTTTATTTGAGCCGTATGGACTACCACTACTTGCGCAGGATGATAACAATACAGCACAGGAAAAAAACAGACAAATTTGTTTAATTGTTTTGGTTTTCATTTTGTTTGAAGCGTTTTGTTAATACCAATGCATACTATGGTTTGGTTAGTGCATTACTTTAAGGTAGTTATTTCTTATTACGATGGTAATTATAGCATAATTATGTTGATATTTGCCGAACTGTTTCACGAGAGTTATTGCGTAATTTGTTTACCATAAGTACCATTGGATATAACAATGATACATATGTAAGTATCTCGAGTAGATTAAAGTATCCCAGTTTTTTTGCAACTGTTTAGTAATGCACTAGATTCATTTTTAGGGAAGTTACATTTTACTTCTTTTTTAGTTGCATCATTAATAAATTCTACTTGATAAAGCCCATCATCCATTTTTTGTTCCTTAAGCTGACAGTTTTTTTGAACTTGAGCTAAAGTTGTAGATGAGTTTAGTTTCATGCCATTGCATTGAAGAGTTGTCATGTCAAGAGAGCTTGCAAATGCTAGGCAAGGTAGTACTGAGATTGATAATAGTAGCTTACGCATAATAAATACCTCTAAAGTTTAATTTATAAAAATGGTGAATAAAATAATTAATTTTACAGCGAGCGGCGATTATAACTTAACTGCCTGATGACTGTCAAAGCTATTAAGGCTGAATTAAAAAGTGTGAGTTATGTGTCTAATTTATTTTATATCGCGCTGGCAAGCTCTTCAAGTTGATTAATTAGTGCTTTAAAGACCTTTAGTGTTGCTTCTGAACCAGTTGCAAGAACGCGAATTAAATAACCATTGCCAACTAACTGACTAATTGCACAATCTAACTGCGACTCATTTAAAATTTGTTGTAATTTATCTAAGTCTTTTTCAGCAAGTTCAAAACCATAAAAAATAAAATTGCCTAAGTGCGTGGCTTGTTCAAACATACCGATGGTTGTTAAGTCCTGTTGCTCTGGATTTAGCTGACAATTATCGCGATAGACTAAGCGCTTAGCTAGGTAAATATTGAGTAGTGAGGTGTAGTTGCGAAAGACAAAATTTTCATTTCGAAGAGAACGTCCAGAGGAAATAATTTCGCTGTAAATTAAGCGTGACGTAGCTGTGGCTAAATGAATGTCGGTGGTAGTGGTGAAGGCGGAATTGGCAAAAGGTATGCTGGGGAGCGGGTTAAAAATTAGGCATGAATTAGCGTCAAGCTTGATTTGGGTGTGGCGACGTGCTTCCCCACTTGGCATGCTATGAATTTTTTCAAATGATTGTGCGGAAATTAATAATTGGGTGTTTTCGGCAAGCTCTAGATCAATGCTGTAATTATCATGTGCCATAATTCCTGCCGAGGCATTCATGAGCATATATTCAATGCCACCATTGCTGCGCCGAAAGAAATTGGTTAACTTAAAAGGTGGCGTGTAATAAGTGCTCGCTGGATAGGTTTGATTGTCAGCAAATTTAGTGCTGATTTCTAACTTTGCAGTGTAGGCAACGGGTCTAGACATTCGTGGCTAAATCCTCAAGTAGGACGTGTGATTTGATCCAGCTAATTACGTCAATTAAATTATGATCGGTTTTTAGATTGGTAAAAATAAATGGTTTGCTGCCGCGCATTTTTAGCGAGTCGCGTTCCATTACGCCTAAATCGGCACCTACATATGGAGCTAAATCTATTTTGTTAATGATTAACAAGTCGGAGCGCGTGATGCCAGGTCCGCCTTTACGGGGGATTTTATCGCCCTCCGCCACATCAATTACAAAAATTGTCGCATCGACTAATTCTGGGCTAAAGGTCGCCGATAAATTATCGCCACCGCTTTCAATAAATAAAATTTGCAAATTAGGGAAGCGTGCGCACATTTCGTCAACCGCTTCTAAATTCATCGAGGCATCTTCACGAATAGCTGTGTGTGGGCAACCACCTGTTTCAACACCAATAATTCTGTCGCGGGCTAATTTGCTGTTTTTGGTCAAATATTCGGCATCTTCTTTGGTATAAATATCGTTAGTAATTACCGCCATTTCGTAATCATCTAACATGAAGCGGGTTAAGCGTTCAAGTAGTGCAGTTTTGCCTGAACCAACAGGTCCTGCAATTCCTATTTTAACTAAAGCCATAGGTATTCCTTTTAAGACATGTATAAACGTGAATAGAGTTGTTCGTGCTGCATCGCACGCAATTCAAAAGCCGGACAGGCGCGTCCAAAATCATTAATTGTGAGGTTTTCTAGTTGCGCCAAAGATTCGCTGAGTTCTGCATGAAGTTCAAAAAGTAATTGTTGACCAGTGGTTTGACTGAGCGGGATTAATTTAACCCCATTATTCACCACAGCTGAAATTTGCGCATAGGCATAACAGCGGAGCGTTGCCGTGTAGTTTAATTCTAATGCTGCCGCGAGTAAACCATAGCAGAGCGCATAGTGACCGCTAAGTTCTTTATTATTCACCAATGCAACATAGACTGAATAAATTGGTAAGACGTTAGTTAGATTTAAACTCTGCATAGTTTTAATTAAACGTGAGGCTAATTTGCTACTTGCTTCCCGAATTTCACGGGCAGGTTTGCTGGCTGAACTCAGTTGATCTAAATATTTTAGCTGGTCTAAATCATTTTCTTTAGCTGCGAAGTAAGCTAGTTTCACTAATAATAAATCATTATAAAGCAAGTTATAGCGCAAATTAGCCTGTAAATAGGTTTTGAAACTAGTTTTATCCGTAACGCGATTTTGTTGTACATAGGTTTCTAAACCATAGGATTGTGTGTAACTGCCTATCGGAAATAACGCATCATTGAGTTGCAATAAGATAAATTCAGGCGCAAAAATATTCTTCATTTATGTTTAATGCTCATGAGCATGTGCGTGGGAATTTGGGTTATGACTGAGTGGACAAACTAAGCGGGCATTCACTACTTGTGTAGTCACACCCAGTTTGGTCAGTAAAACTAACATCGGTTGATCAAAAGGCACTAACAAGATATTGTGATCATCTTCAGCATAAAAAACAGGCGCATGGCGATTACCGAGCTCGTAACAAATTCGTGCAGTTTCGTGGTTATTCGCTGCTGTAATAGCAATGGCTTGCGTTGGCAAAACTTTGATCGCAATCACGCGCCGTTCATCAACAAATAAAATATCTTGATCGTGAAAACTAAATCCTGATTCACTCATGTTAATGCCTAATTCTTGATTATGCAAACTGGTTTTACGTAAAATTCGCTTATTTAATTCAAACCATTCCAATTCGATATAGTCAATTTGATGTTGACTGTAATCGATGTCAGTGGTATTTAAGTTAGCAATAATTTGAGTAATTAGCATTGATTAACCCTAAAATAAGAAATAACGTTGCGCGAGCGGCAATTCATTGGCAGGCTCACAAGTGATTAATTGTCCATCAATGGTAACCGCATAGGTTTCTGGATTAACTTCAATATTGGGAGTGGCGTCATTATGTAGCATATCTTTCTTGGTAAGATTACGACAATTAGCCACCGCGACGATTTTTTTATTTAAACCCAGTTGTTGGGGAATTTGTGCCTCAATTGCGGCTTGTGACATAAAGGTTAAGCAGCTTTTCGCGGTAGCTTTACCTAATGCTCCAAACATATTGCGATAGAAAACTGGTTGTGGCGTTGGAATCGATGCATTTGGATCACCCATGATGCTTGCCATAATAAATCCGCCCTTGATAATTAGCTTGGGTTTTACGCCAAAAAAAGCTGGTTGCCAGATTACTAAATCGGCGAATTTACTTTCTTCAATTGAACCAACTAGATGGCTAATTCCGTGGGTGATTGCGGGATTAATGGTATATTTGGCAATATAACGCTTGACCCGGCTGTTATCGTTAGTTTCACCCGCAATTAATGCTCCACGTTGTAATTTCATTTTATTCGCGGTTTGCCAAGTGCGAATAATTACTTCACCAACTCGTCCCATCGCTTGGGAATCTGAGCTTAGCATGCTAAATACGCCCAAATCATGTAACACATCTTCGGCGGCAATGGTTTCAGGGCGAATCCGTGAATCGGCAAAAGCAACATCTTCACGTATGCGCTTATCTAAATGATGACAGACCATCAGCATATCTAGATGTTCATCGATGGTATTCACCGTAAATGGCATGGTTGGATTAGTCGAGGATGGCAAAACATTCATAAATGCTGCGGCTTTAATGATATCAGGGGCATGACCGCCACCAGCGCCCTCGGTATGATAAGTATGAATTGTGCGTCCACCAAAGGCTTGTAGTGTATCTTCCAAACAGCCTGCTTCATTTAAAGTATCGGTGTGAATCGCGACTTGGACATCATAACTATCGGCAATGTCGAGACAATTTGTTATTGCGGCAGGTGTAGAACCCCAATCCTCGTGGAGTTTTAATCCCATTGCGCCCGCTTTTATTTGTTCAATTAATGGCTCAGGTGTCGCACAATTACCTTTAGCCAAGAAACCAATATTCATTGGCAAAACATCGGCGGCTTCTAGCATGCGCGCCATATTCCATGCACCAGGTACGCAGGTGGTAGCATTTGTGCCATCAGCAGGCCCAGTGCCGCCGCCTATCATGGTAGTTATACCGCTATATAATGCCGTGTCAACTTGTTGTGGACAGATAAAATGAATATGAGCATCAACGCCACCCGCGGTGACAATTAGTCCTTCTGCTGCAATTATTTCGGTTGCAGCACCAATAACTAGGGCAGGATGAATATTATCCATAATGTCTGGGTTGCCAGCTTTGCCAATGCCGACAATTAAACCATCACGGATACCAATATCTGCTTTAACAATTCCCCAATGATCAATAATTAAAGCATTAGTTAGTACTAAATCGGGTGTCCCTGCGGCTCTGCTAGCGGTGGCAGATTGTCCCATGCCATCACGGATAGTTTTGCCACCACCAAATTTAACCTCATCTCCATAACTTGTAAAATCTTTTTCAACTTCAATAAACAGTTCAGTATCGGCTAAGCGTACTTGATCGCCTGTAGTTGGACCAAACATATTGGCATAATCTTGTCCAGAAATAGTGTAGCTCATGATTTAGTCCTCATCGCTATTAGCAAATTGTTGTGTGCGAATTTTTTGGAGTGCTAGAATTAAATTAGCTTCATTGGCAACTCCATTGACTAAGCCATTAAAACCGACGATTTTTTGCGCGCCACGATAAGGGATTAATTCAATGCTTTTTTCCTCGCCTGGTTCAAAACGCACCGCGGTACCCGATGGAATATTTAAGCGTTTGGCAAAGGCTTGGCGACGTGGGAATTGTAATAATTTATTGGTTTCAAAAAAATGAAAATGTGAGCCAACTTGAATTGGGCGGTCGCCTAAATTAACTACTTTCAGCGCAGTGATCTCAGCTCCAGCGTTGAGTTCAATCTTGATATTTTTGGAAATTATTTCACCTGGTTTCATCGGGAGACCTTTATAAAATTGGGTCGTGAACGGTAACTAGTTTACTACCATCGGGAAAAGTGGCTTCAATTTGAATATCGTGTATCATTTCGGCAATTCCATCCATCACGTCAGCCTTGCTTAGAATTTGTTTGCCACGTGACATTAATTCGGCAACACTCAGACCATCGCGAGCTAATTCAAGTAATTCTGCGCTGATGTAGGCAACGGCCTCGGGGTAATTTAGGCGTAATCCACGTGCTTTGCGCTTTCTTGCGACTTCACCCGCAGTAAACAGCATTAATTTCTCAATTTCTTTGGTGGTTAGGTGCATCTTTAAGTCCTTTGTTCGGTGTCAAATCAGGGCTTTTGGTGTGGCGCATCTGATGGAGCTAGTTTAATTTACAAGCACTAATTAATACAAAACAGTTAGTCTAGCATATCAATCGCTAATTTGGAATAACAATTTTAAATACTCTGGATTGCGAGAGCCTATTTTAATTGCTTTCAAGGAATAAATCAGTTAATCTGCTCATGAGGCGCAAGGCATTTTAATGTGATTAATTTAAATTTCAGATAATTATTGCGGAGTATTTTAATTGCCGTGGTGGAATTATTTTGTTGACAGCAGGGGAGTGTTTAAGTTACAATTTAGGTAGTAAAAATTGTACTACTAAATATTTAAAGGAAATTGTATGTCAAAATTAGTTGTAATTACTGGTGCTAGTTCTGGAATTGGTAAAGCCACAGCCTTACGTTTAGCTGGAGCAGGTCATTCGTTATTGTTATTAGCGCGGCGCGTGGATAAATTGGAAGAATTGAATTTACCAAATACTCTTTGTCGTAAAGTCGATGTAACTGATCTAGCAAGTTTCCAAGCGGCGGTGGCTGAGGCCGAAGCTAAATTTGGTCCAGTGGATTTATTGATAAATAATGCTGGGGTGATGTTACTTGGAAATGCGATTACGCAAAATCCGCAAGAGTGGCAGCAAATGTTGAATGTAAATGTGATGGGCGTGTTAAACGGTGTGAAAAGTGTTCTAGCAAATATGGTTAGTCGTAATCATGGCACGATTGTAAATATTTCGTCAATTGCTGGACGTAAAACCTTTCCAGATCATGCCGCGTATTGTGCAACTAAATTTGCCGTGCATGCTTTAAGCGAAAATATTCGTGGTGAAATTGCAGGCTCAAATGTGCGCATGACTATTATTGCGCCGGGTGTGGTTGAAACTGAATTGTTATCGCATACCACTGATGCAGCGATTGTTGATGGTTATAAGGCTTGGAAAGCCAATACGATTGAACAAGGCTTAAATCCTGATGATATTGCGCGGGCAATTGAATTTGCGTATGCTCAACCACAAAATGTATGTATTCGGGAAATTGTGATTGCGGATACTAAACAGGACGCATAAATGCAAAACTTAAAATTAAGTTTAGAAAACCTTGGCTTAGCTAAAGCCGAGGTTTTGGTCTATTTAGATATTTTGCAAAATAGCAATGCCAATGGCTCGCAAATTAGCAAACGCGTGGATTTACCGAAACCGTCGGTTTATTTGGCACTGGATAAACTCTATCAACGCGGCTTAATTAACTTAATTCCGGCTAAAACTAAGCAATATCAAGCACAAGATGTTCTTGTCGCATTAGAAAAATTACGTACCGAATATAATGCAAACCTAGACCAAGCATTAGTGCAAATTCAACAAATTCAGCAAGCCAGTGTGCAAAAAGAATTCATGCATATTTTGGGTTATGCGAATTTTAGTGCTCAGCTTAAAGCGATTTTTGCACGTACTGAGCGCGAGTTGTATCTGCAGACCAATATGGATCTGAATTTATTTGCATCCGAGTTAAGCAATCTAGTGGCTAAAGGTGTGCGGATTATCGTGTATTCATTTGGAGCCAGATTTAATTATCCATTTGCAATTGAAGAATATTATGATGCCGACAAACCTATTTCGGCGGGATTTAGGATGTTGGCAGTGGCTGATTATGCCGAGTGTTTAATGAGTTGCGGTAAGCCAGATGCTGATTATTTGGCAATTTATACGCAGCAAAAATTGCAGGTGAGTTTGCTGGCTGAAAATATTCATAATTCCATTTATTGGCTTAAACTTTATCGTGAACAACAGAGTTTTAGTTATCTATGTCGTTTAGCCACGCTCGCCGAACAGGAAATTCATTTAAGTGGTTATTCATTTTGAAGGTTAATTTAAATTAGTAAATTTTTCTCATGGTAACTATAATTAGGTCTGAGGTGAGATTTTTGGATTGATTTCAAATTTATGTAGGATGATTAAGTTTAGGGAGAATAAAATGAAGATTGTTATTTTAGATCAAGCTACCATCGCTTGTGGTGATGAAATTGATTTTAGTGCTTTTCATAAATTGGGTACTACCACACTGTATGTTAATTTGAGTACGCCAAGTGAGATAATTGCAGCGACTAAAGATGCACAAGTTATTGTGTTAAATAAAGTTAATTTGGATGCGGCTTTGATTGCGCAATTATCCTCGACAATTAAGCTAATTGCAATTACGGCAACTGGCTATGATAATGTTGATGTTGCTGCAGCGACTAAACGTGGCATAAAAGTATGCAATGTGCCTGGTTATGGAACCAATGCGGTGGCGCAATTGGCCGTGTGTTTGATGCTGAATTGTGCCACTCAATTTGTGCCGCAATTAGATTATATGCGTAAGCAGGGCTGGGATAAGCAAGCTGGTTTAAGCATTCAAATGCATGAATTAGCTGGTAAGACGCTGGGTGTAGTTGGTTTGGGCGAAATTGGTACGGCTATCGCTCGCTTGGGTTTAGCCTTGGGTATGCAGGTAATTGCCTATAATCGCAGCGCCAAACATATTGCTGATGTGGAGCTAGTTTCATTGGAACAACTGGCGGCTCAAGCGGATTTTATTTCACTGAGCTGTGCCTTAACTGCTGATACGCAGAAAATAATCAATGCGGAATTTTTAGCACTGATGAAACCGAGCGCATATTTGATTAATACCGCGCGGGGTGGCTTAATCGATGAAGCGGCGTTGGTGAGTGCATTACAGAATAAACAAATTGCAGGTGCAGCATTAGATGTTTTATGTGCTGAGCCGCCTGCTCTTGATAATCCGTTGTTACAGTTGGCGAATGTAATTTTAACTCCGCACATTGGTTGGGCGCCAATTGAAGCGCGGCAACGCTGTGTAGATATTAGCGAGAGTAATATTAATAGTTTTATCTATGGTAATCCGCTAAATTTATTGAATTAAATTGGTGTTAAATAATTAGTAGCTAGTTTGTAAAACGCTGGTGAGGTTGTATAGTATAATTGCGCATAACATTAATTTAAATGGTGATAATCATGCTTAAACAGGTAGTTTTAATCGATTTAACTGGACAACAACACGTTCTACCGAGTACTAAATTTTGCATTACATATGCTAATGGTGGGCAAATTAATCTTGAATTAGCACGGCAATGGCACGAAGCTGGGATAAATTTGAGTTGTGAGTACCGTACTCAAGCTCAGTTAACGACTGAGAGTGAAATTAGTTCGCATTTATTGTTGCGTCCAAATGGTGCTGATGAAATTTATTTGAAAGGTTCTTGGGTAGAAGTTGAATCGGGATTTATATTTACCGCTTTGGACAACTCGGGGGAAATAGTTAAGGTTACGGCTTTACAAGAAGATGGTTCGTGGCAAGAAATTGCGCTTGGTCAATTAGTGATTATTTATGAAAATGGGGTTTTTTTAAATCTGTCGTTGGTTGATTTTCCTGCGCTTGCGCGCGGTGAGTTATTGATCAAAGCGGGCAGTTTATCCGCGAACAACGTTGCGGTTCGTCCGATGGTTAATTTGATTTGTGAGCCACGTGCGGCGGATAGCTGTGTGCTGAAAGTTCAGTTATGGACGCCAAAATTTGCCTGTCATACGGGAAATTGTGCAACGATTTAAGTTCAGATTGGGTTAAATCGTTGCTTGAGTAGGTCGAGTTAGATTAACGCACTACTTAGGAGTTGCTTCCAACCAGCACCATCAATTGTATGGTGCACTAAAACATTGGGCGCGCGGACACTCCAATCTTCGGTAAAGCCAGCAATTGAGCCAACCACCGAGCGTTGATCGACAACGGTCATGCCGCGGGTTAATTTGCCGTTAAGTTCAATTTCAACGCGGTAATAACCATTTTGGCGGCTTAATTCAGGTGCAATTGCAATTGCCATCGCGACAGGATCATTTTGAATTAAGCCTGCATCACCCAGCCAATCGACGCTAGATTTTAATGCGTGAATGTTGCAATCCATGGCAAAAGTGGCTAATTCGGTGTTTAAGTCATAAATGGCTTGAATTTCATCTAAAGAAATAATTGCATCATTGAGTGCAACTTCCCAACCCACCATTTCTAGTTTCATGCCGCTAAGCATAACCATTTGCGCAGCTTCGGGGTCGCACCATACATTATATTCTGCCGCTGGAGTTACATTGCCAACGGTATTGGCAGCGCCTGCCATTAAAACTACCCGCTTAAATTTAGTTGCAATGCTTGGATCTTTGGCAAGCGCACAGGCTAAATTAGTTAATGGTCCAAGAGTAACTAATTCCAATTCGCCAGCGTATTGATTGGCTAAACGAATGATGGCATCGACCGCATGTTCGGTTTCAGCTTGACGCTGTGGTTTGGGGTAATTTTTATCACCCATGCCATCATTGCCATGATACCAGTGTGCATGAATAGTTTTTTGGATAAAAGGTTGCTTGGCGCCGATGAAAACTGGTGCTGGGTTGTTACATAATTCAAGGGTATATAAAGCATTTTCGACGCCTTGTGCCGCACTTACATTGCCTGAAACAATCGTTACCCCAACTAAATTAATATTCGGATTTTTAGCTGCCATAATGATCGCAACTGCATCATCCGATGCCGTATCGCTATCAATAAGCATAATTCTTGGTGTCATAATTCCTCCTTAAAGTTTTTAATCTAGATGAATTTAGTTAAATACAATTGCATGTGGCTCAACACCAGTAGGAATGCTAGATTCAGTAAGTGGTATTAACTTACCAGTAATTTGATTTACCATATATGCAGAAAGTGTACCATCATAAGAGTTTGTAACATAGGCAAATTTTTCTGATGGATCAAAAGAAATATCCCACGGGCCATTTCCAGTCGCAACTGTTGATTCTGGGCTAAATGGGACTAAAACTCCAGACTCATTTTCAATATTGTATATTGATATTGAACTACTGTCTAGATTAGTAACATAAGCAACGTTATTGGTTTTATTTAGTATGATGGATACTGGTGTACTTTGAGTGTTCATATCAATCTGGGTATTTAATTGTGTTAAACCGCCGCTTTCAGGGTCGATCGCAAACATTAAAATTTTATTATTTTGTATATCAAGGGTATATAATATGCTTCCTGATTGATTAATATTTGCACCAGATAATAGAGTTTGAGGTTCTAACGCAGAGCTGATTTCTACGAGTCCATTTGATTCTACTTTATATCCTACTATGCCTCCAAAAACACAAGAATTATACATAAACTTAGAGTTTGGGGAAAGAACTAAACCTATACAAAATTCCGCAGTATTTATAGATGGCGGTGATAGTGGCGAGAGTATCCCTGTTGCTGATCCGCTACTAAACATAGATAGTGCTCCACTCATCGTATTCAGATAAAGGAACCCTGAGAGCGGGTTGATTAACATATTTAGGGCAAAAGTACCTACATATGGAATTGATTGAGGCGCCAATGGTGTTAGTAATCCTGTTTTAGGATCTATATTAAACATGCTAACTACGTTTGATTCAATGTCACCTGTTATTGTTGCATATAGGTGTTTTCCAGAGGGATCAATTGACAGTGCAAAAGGCGAACCTAGAGTAGCTATCGATGATTCTGGGCTCAAAGGAATTAATTGTCCAGTTGTAGAATTTAAGCGAAACATTGATATTGTATTACTTCCTGTGTTTGTCACGTAAGCATAGACATTCTTTACATTAATTATTGCGGTAGCATCGTTATAGCCATTTGCAGTAGCGGTTATGCTAGTACTTTCTACACCAACTCCAATAATGGTGAGTGTGCAAGTTGGAGACTGACTAGATAAGCGACAGTTATTTGGGCTTACAGTGGCAGTTGCTGGATTGTTACTATTGATGTTTACGTTTAAATTACTTACATTAATGCTGTTATTTAAACTTAAAGTTATATTTTTACTTTCATCTGTGCTAAGAGTAATATCTTCTGGTGTTAAACTTAACGTTGGCTTGATTGGAGTATTGCCGCCATTACAGGCACTCAGGATAATAATTAGGCTTATACCAACTGTTATACATTTGATAGCTTGTAAATATTTCATGCTTATTTCCTTAATATATTTTCTTGTTATTTAATCGTGCTTGTTGTAATTAAATTATTTAATTATTTAATAATTTTGCGCATAGAAGTAAGCATTTTAGTTAAGGTTAGTTTGTCTAATTACCAGGTTTATTTAATATTTTGTAAATGAGCATTACTTATCAATGGTGGTTAAATTATATTTTATAGTTTAGTTATAAATGAAAATTTTTAATAATTATTGTTCTTGCCAATTATATTTTTAAGGGGCAATTATAGAGCAATTTTATTAGTGTTACTAAATTAGGTCTGGCTTGATATAACGTGAAATTATTAATCAAGCCATTCTTTTAATTAGAATTTAATAGTCCTAATTGGTGTATTGCCAAAGATCATTTAGAAATCCGCTTTCGTTAGTGGTGTTGCCATCGCCGCCAAAGAGCCAAATTTTGCCAGCATTATCTACCCAGCCAATCCCATCACGGCGCGCACCGGGTTGATTATTAGTTGCCAATACACCTTGTGTACCATAATTTGAAAAGGCATTGCTTTCATTACTGCCACCCATCCAAGTCCATTGGTTGTTGCTAGGGTTATAGCTCCATAAATCATTCAAGATCCCCTTGCTATTTGCGCCATAGCCATCTCCGCCGAACATCCACAAATTACCATTGTTATCAGCCCATGACAGTGGAATACGGTGTTCTCGCGCACCAGGAATTGAGTTAGGTGAAGCCACTCCTAATTGTCCATAAACTCCGTAGTGATTGCTACCGTTACTTCCGCTCATCCAAGTCCATTCTTTAGTAGTTGGATTATATTTCCACAAATCATTTAGGTTACCATTTGGTGAACCAATTCCATCTTTCCCATTGCCGCCAAATAACCATAAATTGCCATTACCATCATTCCAACTAATTGAGTCTAAGCGTGCTCCTGGTTGATTGTGTGGATTTGGGTTACCTTGTACGCCATAAATTCCTGACTCGTTAGTCGTGCTTTCGCCACTAACCCAGGTCCATTCTTTCGTAGTTGGATTAAATTTCCATAAATCATTGTAGTCGGTCGTAGTTGGAATTGTTGTTGCACCACCAAATAGCCATTGAGTGCCGTTACTTTCAGTCCAGCTAATTGCACCAAGGCGCGCACCAGGAGTGTTATTGAAGCCTGGAATGTCTTTAACGCCATATGCACCAGCGGCATTAATTGTATCTGCTCCACTAACCCAGGTCCATTTGTGATCGCTCGGTGTAAATTTCCATAGGTCATTTAATGCTCCGGGGAGCAAATCGTCTGTGGCATAGCCATAACCACCGAATAACCATAAATTACCCGTTGAGTCTTGCCAGCTAATTGCGCCAATCCGTGCTCCAGGTAAATTTAAAACTGAGCCGATTCCTTGGGTACCATAGCTACCTTTGCCGTTAGTCGAGGATGGACCCGCAACCCATGTCCAGATTCCCGTGCTAGGCACATACTCCCATAAATCATTGAGCATACCACTGTCCCCACTAGCAGCATAACCTGAGCCACCAAAGAGCCAAAAATTACCTGAGTTATCCACCCAGCTAACTGCTAGATCGCGTCCACCAGGCATGTCGGCAGGTGATCCATAAATCCCTAATGCATTGGCTTGATTGCTTCCACTAATCCAAGTCCAGCCAGTGGTTGGTGCAGCTGTGGGGGCACTACTGCCACCGCCAGAGTTACAAGCATTGATGCCTAATGCAACTAGGCTTAAGGCGAAGATTTTTTTTAAATTTTGCATAGTTAAGATCCTTAAAAGCGCGATATTTATTGTGGAATTGTTGCAACGTAACCATAATCCATGGTCGGTGTACCCATTTGGAATAAGCCTAGGACGTAATTTTTATAGACGGTGTTGGCTGAAGTCCACGATGCGCCAGGGTAGTAAGCAAAGCTCGTCCATTGTGTGCTAGACTCGGTAAATCCACCAGCTGAATTACGTGAAATATGCGCGAAGGATGGAAAACTACCTGCTTGACCATTATATTGCCAATCGGCGGCTAAATTATAACCACCCGCGTCGTCAGTAGTAATACCTTCAAAATGGGTTCCAACTAAGTTTAGTGGTGAATTATTATAATTTAAGGTCGTGAAATTAGATAGTTTTTGAGTGCTTGAATCCCAATCGGTAATGAAACCTGCATCAACGCCACCTTGATCAACTACGCTATAACCGCCAGCAATGGTGTAACTAGTGCCACCGTTATACCAAATCCCATAAGCGGTTAAACTGGCGGAGTCTTCTGGCTTAACTAGTGGATAGTATTGTTGTGTATTAATATTATAAATGAAAGCTATACCCTCGAGTAAAGCGGTATCATAATTACCTACTACTATTCCACCCATGGTGCTATGTCCAATTGTATTGATGACCGCTTCGCCTGGCGATAAAATTGATGGGTCTAGGGTTTTATAACCCAGAATAGTTGAACCATCGGCAGCGCCTTGATAGAGTAATCCTTGTTGTGTAATAGGTCCAGATTCTAGAGTCGTATAACTGCCGACCACAATTACATTGCCGACACCATTATTATCTGGTCCATAAAGCGATGTGCTAGTAACGGTTCGACCCGCATTAACATCGGATGGGAAATTAAATTGATTACACACTCCGCCACCAAGCACAGGTCCTTGATAGAGAAAGGCATGTGGGCTACCGTATTGTACGTAGACACCAGTAATATAAACCGTATTGTTTGAAGAGCCCTCAATTCCACGCACACCTGATACACCAGGGAAAGAAACATTATTTGTGCCCGGGCAATTAAAGGCAGAATAGCTAACAGGGGTGCTACTGCTAGTTGGTGTATTTGAACCACCGCCACTATTGCAAGAAATTAAGATTAAACTGATTAATGGTAAGCTTAAATAGTTTGTGAGTTTGCGAGAATTGAGTTGCATGTTTAGTATCCTTTGGATCTGCCGTTACTGGCTAATAAGATCTGATTAGTTTAGCAAAGAAACTCATTATACCTGATTCCAGTTGTAAAATAATATCCAAGGCGGATATTTTACTGAAATACTAGGCTTTTAGGCGCAAAGCTAAGCGTTTTAAGTTAATTGAGGTGAGTTCAAGCAAAAAAGTTAGCTCTGAGTGAGGTAATTTGTAACAAATTAAATCGAGTGATTTTAGATTAAACTGGCGCTTTTAGTAAATAGTTTAAATTTTTTATGTTTAGGTGCTCTATTTTGACGTTGGCGGCTCCATCGTTTAGCGGTTTTTTTGAGCAAGTGCGGTATAATAACGCTGTTTGTAATTTAGCACCATGAATTTGGTTAAGCATAAATAAAATAGCAATTAATTTGATAAGGATAAGCATGAGTAGCAATATATTAGCAATTAGTCCATTAGACGGGCGTTACGCAGATAAAGTCAGCAGTTTGGCACCGATTGTTTCTGAATTTGGTTTGATTAAATATCGGGTAGCGGTTGAGATTGAGTGGTTTAAATTTCTATTTAGTAAAGCTGAATTTGGCTTACCACAACTTGCACCCAGCGATATTGCGCTGTTGGATAAAATTGTCAGTGAATTTAGCGTTGATGACGCTAAGCGGGTGAAAGCGATTGAGGCGACTACCAATCATGATGTGAAAGCGGTCGAATATTTAATTAAAGAAAAAATTGCGGATAATCAATTATTGAATCAACAGCGTGAATTTATTCATTTTGCCTGCACATCGGAAGATATTAATAACACCAGTTATGCGCTGATGTTAAAAGAGCTCAAAGAGCAAATTTTACTGCCAGAATTAACTAAACTAACCACGCAATTAAGCTCATTGTCTGATGACTATCGCGATATCGCAATGATGTGTCGCACGCATGGACAACCAGCTACTCCATCAACGATGGGTAAAGAATTCTACAATGTGGTTTATCGTTTACAACGTCAACTTAAACAATTAAGCACACAAGAGATTTTAGCCAAAATTAATGGTGCGGTCGGTAATTATAACGCGCATCTAGTGGCTTATCCCAATGTAGCGTGGGATCAATTAGCCCGTGAATTTATTGAAACTAAGTTAGGCTTAAGCTTTAATCCATTTACCACCCAAATTGAACCTCATGATTACCAAGCTGAAATTTATGATAATTTACGCCGCATTAATACAATTTTGATTGATTTATCACGGGATGTTTGGGCGTATATTGGAATTAATTATTTTAAACAAAAAGTTAAAGCTGGCGAAGTCGGTAGCTCAACTATGCCTCATAAAGTTAATCCGATTGATTTTGAAAACGCCGAGGGTAATTTGGGTTTAGCCAATGCCTTATTAACCCATTTAGCCGAGAAATTACCGATTTCACGTTGGCAACGTGATTTAACCGATTCAACGGTACAACGTAATATCGGTGTGGCAATTGGTTATATGTTGTTAGGCTTGAGTTCGCTAAGTAAAGGTCTGGGTAAACTTGAAATTAATCCAAGTGTAATTGCGGCAGATCTTGATAATAATTGGGAATTATTAGCCGAGCCGATTCAAACCGTGATGCGTAAATGCGGTATGGAAAATGCTTATGAAAAATTGAAAGATTTAACTCGGGGTAAAAAAGTTGATGCCGCAGGAATTCAGTTATTTGTGGCTGGCTTGGATTTACCTGAAGCTGAGAAAGCTAAATTAGCCGCGCTAACCCCGCATAACTATATTGGTTTGGCGGCTAAATTATTCTAATCTAATTGATGATTTGCTTAAATTATTTGTTTGTTGGGAAAGGTATCATGCTAATAAATAAGCTCACTTTAGTGTTATTAAGTGGTGTTTTAGTGGCGTGCTCATCAGGCAGTGGAAGTAGTAATTCAGCGCCGAGTGCGCAGATTATTTATGTTCCAACCTTTAATTATCAACCTGGTAATAAAACTGCGGTTATGGCGAGCATTGGTGGAGGCAATCAAATTGTTGCTGAAATTGATACTGGTTCTGAAATGACAGTGGTTGATGAAAGTGCGGTTGGAAATAATTTATTAAAAACCCCGCAAACTATTACTGTGACCTATGGTGCTGGTACTAATCAGGTCTCAGGATATCTGGCGTATGGCGTGGTTAAATTTACCACGGCGAATGGTGAAACTTTGTCCACCTCAGCGAATGCACCGATTGTCGTGGTTACACAAGGTAGCGTTAATCAAGGTGGCGGAAATAATGCCGTTTTGGGTATGCGCATGAATAATCAAGTTAGCTCAAGGTTGTTTTTAGCTTATCCGTATAATCAAATGATGGTGTTAAATCGTATCGAGAGTTTCATTGCCTTTGGTAAATTATCTGCTACTCAGTTAGAGAGCTTTGCACAGCTTGATCAGGGCTTAGTTGCTTGTCAAAACTACGCTATTCCAAATACGGCAGCCAATAGTTGTTGGAATACGCTAGAAAGCTCGGTGACATACAATTATTCTTTGAATGGTAGTGGTTTTGGTAGCACGGATTATACAACTATTTTTGATAGCGGTGAGGCAGTGGGTAATTTCTATCTAGAATCTGTGCCAACCTGGATGGATTTGAATGCGAATAATCATATCACCAATCAAATGCTTGCTGTAATACATACTAATTATGGTGCGCTGCCAATGCCATTAACTACGCCAATGATGTATCGTCCTCCAGTAACAGCTCCTGAATCGGGTAGCCCTGGCTCAGTTAATCCAGGTAATCAATTGTTTAACGCTTATCAGGTGCTTTTTGATCAGACCGATGGTTTGATCGGCTTTAGAAAATATTCTGAGAGTTGGTAAACGCAAGATAAATAAAGATTAATTTTAATTATGAAAGTTAAGTTTAGATCCTGTCTAGGCTTAACTTTTTGCATATTTAGTTGATGTTAAAAATCTTACATCTATTTGATGTAATTCAATAATATGCTATTTTAATATGCAAAATATTACATAAAATGGTAAAATACATGCTCCAAGCCTTGCAATATTAGTGAGCAAAAGAGCATTACACCACGTAAAATTGAAGATAAAGTTCAACCATACTTAAGCAAATGAATGATTTATCAGCTGAAGAAGTCAGTGCTAAGTTTATAGAGAATCCTTACTTTCAATATTTTTGTAGCAATGCGTATTTGAACATAAGATTGGTTTAACTAGTAAAAGTCTGACTCATTGGCGGAAACTTCTTGTTAATGAAATATTTCAGCAAATTTTAGCAAGTTGTAGAACTTAGTTTAGCTTGTGGAGTAAAATTTCGTCAATCGCACAAGCTAAGCGAGTCTTTGAATAAAAGCGTGATAGTAAAAATAAAATTTATTCAATGCAGGAACCAGAAGTTAGCTGCATTGCTAATGGTAAAGCACATAAAAAATATGAGTTTGGCAGGAAGGTTTGAATTGTAAGCACTATTGAGAATAGCTTTGTTTTAGCAGTAGGCTTATTTTTGCAGAACACCCAAATAAATTACCAGCTAGATAGATCAAACTGGTAAATATTGGGGTTATTTGCATCGATTATTGAAAATATTGTACATTTATTATGAGGGTTAAGATTAGGTATGAAAATTACTAATAAGAAATTGTTTGTCGTCTGCTTAGTGGCATTGATGGCTGGTTGTTCGACTGCAAATTTGGCTGCAGTTCCGCAAAATCGGGATAGCTATAATCGGGCATTGGATGCGAGTGAAAATGAACAGTTTTTACTCAGTGTAGTGCGGATGCATTATGCTGAAATGCCATATTTTGTCAGTGTGGATAGTATCACGGCAACCACTACCTTACGTATGGGAGTGCGTGGAAATTTTGGACCCAATAATCCTTTCATGGGATGGAGTAAACAACCAGCAGCCAATGCTGTATCATGGAGTGTTGCGCCAGATATCGGCTTTACTCAATCGCCAACCATTACCTATTCGCCGAATCAAGGAGCTAAATTTGCCACAGGGATGTTAGCACCGCTAACTATGGGTAAAATCTTTTTATTGACTCAATCGGGTTATAGCCCTAGCGAAGTCATGAAGTTGACCATGAACCGTATTGGTAGTTTATTAAATGGTGGAATTGCCTCGGATCACGCTGGTGCTAAGCAATTACCTGATACGACCGCTTTTGATAATCATATTGCATTACTCGATAAACTCGGTGCAACAAATCAAATTAAAATTGATTATGCTAGTTATGAAAGTTCTGGTGCGATTTATATGTCATTTACCAACCCTGAAGCTGCTGCGAGTGTGGCAAAAAGTTTGGGTTTGTCCAAATCATATAAACAATTGATTTTCTCAAATCTATTACCAGATTCCACTCATCCTGAAAATGTGATTAGCGTTTATCCACGATCGTACTTTAATATTGTTAATTTTTTAGCTAGAAACGTTGATACCCCTCAGTCTAGTGCTGGATCAAGTGAGTCGGATAATTATGCGGCAACCTTGGTTGACTCAAGCGTTGATTGGAGACCGTATAGTAAAAATTTACTTCATGTTTTAACTAGTACCAGTGAGCCATCTTCTAAGGCGGTTGCCAAAACCGAATATAATGATAATTGGTATTATATTGCAGATAACGACCAAGTTTCCAAATCGACCTTAGTAATTTTAAAATTGATTTATTCATTACAAATGGGTGAAGTTGATGCTAATTTGCCAATTATTACCATTCAGGTTAATTAACTTTTAATTGTAAGTTAATAAAATCAAATAGCGTTTAAAAATTTAAATTTGTGAAAGAATAGACCTATGAATTTCTCTAAAATTACTTATTTATTAATGGGATTGGCAACTATGATGGTTGGGTGTTCATCTACTCAGTTAGCGCATGTTCCACAAACCCGTGAAAATTTTAATTTAGCGATTGATGCGAGTGAGAACGAGCAGTTTTTATTGAACATCATTCGTATGCATGATGGACGGAGCCCGTATTTTGTTGGTGTGGATAGTATTACTACACAGTCAACTTTGAGTGCTAGTGTTCAGGCAATAGCCTTGGGTTATCCTGGTGTATCAGGTACGGCTGGACCTGGGTGGAATGTTGGACCAACTGTGGAATTTAGTGAAGCTCCAACGATTACTTATTCACCATTGCAAGGCAGCAAATTTGTTTCAAGCATGATGATGCCATTAAATTCGTCACGAATCGTCATGTTGCGGAGTTCTGGTTGGGGCTTGCCAAGCGTACTTAAATTAACTGTAAACCGTATCGGTACTCTGGATAATAGTCGAGTTAGTCGTCACGTCGTTGATGATCACGATGGTGAAAATCATGCTTTTAATAATTTTATTGATGGTGTAACTGCGTTAAGTGCAGCTGGCAAAATTGAGGGATCAATGACCACTTATAATGGGATGCCTGCTATTTTAATGCATACCACGGATCAAACCTCTGGAGCTAAGTTATCTAAATTACTTCATCTTAAAGGTAATTACACTAATATAATTTTATCGCGGCATACCTCAAGGAGCGTGGATACTCCTGAAAATGTAGTTGACTTACAGACGCGCTCTTTCTTAGGAATTATGAATTATGTTTCCTATGGTATTCATGATAAGGAAAGTGATAACGAAGCTCAATATTCAGCCCATGCTGGTCAATTTTATGTTTTAACCAGTAATACGGAACCAGTGAGTGCTACCGTGAAAGTAAATTACAATGGTAAGTGGTACTACATTGCTACCAATGACACCAGTTCTAAAGCGACGCTGGTTTTATTAAAATTGATTTACTCATTGCAAGTTGGTGATCTTAAAACTAATTTACCTGTAGTGACTATTCCAGTTCGTTAATTGATACTAAAATTTGTGAGAGAATATAATATGTTTAAATTTAAACCAATTACATTGATTATTAGTGCTAGCGTGCTGTTACTAACTGGTTGCTCAATGGCTCAATTAAGTAATGTTCAACAAAATCGTGGCAATTATAATGTTGCGTTGAATAAAAGTGATAATGAACAGTTTTTATTAAATATTGTTCGGATGCGTTTTGATAAAAGTCCGTTTTTCATTGGTGTAGATAGCATTACCACCCAAACCACACTTAGCTATAGTACTGGTGGTAAAGATACTACAGTAGGGAATGCGGCCGGTCAAAATGGTGCTTTTTGGAATTTTCAACCAAATATCGAGTTTAAGCACACTCCAACTGTAACCTATTCACCGTTACAAGGAACTAGCTATATTTCTGGATTATTGGCACCAATTACAGTGGTTCAATTTAATTATTTAGTGCAAACTAATCTTAATTTGGCGTCAACGTTTAAATTGACAGTTGATAATATTGGTACATTAAGTAATTTAGCCGATACTTGGGTGCGTGATGGTAGTAATGGTTCTTCTACAGGTGTGAGCTTTAATCATTTAGTTGATTTTATTGATCAATCGCGGGTGAATGGTAAGCTAGGTTTATTTGCGACGAATTATCAAAATAATCCTGCCTTAGTCTTGGTTATGAAAGATGATGCAACTGCAGCTCAAGTTTCTAAAGAACTACAGCTAGATAAAACTTACCGTAAAATTATTTTATCACCAATGTTAAGCACTTTAAAAAGTGGCAATGTAGTGCAATTTAGAACTCGTTCATTCTTTGCGGTGTTAAATTTCATTTCTTATGGCGTGGATATTTCGGCTAATGATGAGAAAAAATTTGGCGTGTCAAGTAATGAGCTTAAGGTGCAAGATCAAATGACCGATAATTTATTCAGACTACGTTCAAGTGACACTTCACCAGTGAATGCATACACAAAAGTTTCTTACGAAGGTAGGTGGTATTATTTAACTAATGACGATATCACCTCAAAAACTACGTTGATGTTCTTGAAGTTGATTTATTCGTTAGAAGCAGGTGAAGTTAATACTAATCCATGGGGAACTTTGGATATGCAAATTACGAATTAATCATTACGATTTAGTAATGGACTAATTAATGCAAATCAGTTTTACAGGTTTGCATTTTTTATTTGGTTTGCTCAAACAATTTTTATTTTAAGGGTGTTTTTTTGGGGTAGTTGAGCTATGCACTAATTCGTGTACATATAGCCGATTTGGATGAAGTGCTTGACGCAAACTTTCACTGCAGGAAAGTGGTGTGCCTGCAATATAATCGGCAATTAACTCGCCACAAAATGGCGCGCTTAACATGCCTTTGGCTCCATGGCCTAAATTAAGATAGAGGTTAGGGTGGTACTGGCAAATTGGGCCAATCCGTGCCTTTTTATCCTGACGTAATTTCGCATAATCCTCGACAAATTCATTATATTTAGCGATTGGACCAACCAAAGGCAAATAGTCATGTGGACTGGCTCTAAAATTAGTTTGCCCCTCGAGTTGCTCGCAATCTACCATACCAATTATATCTGGTAAAATCTGAGTAAAATTAGCCAAATTTAATTGGTGATCTTGTGCCCTAATCGCTGTTGAGTGATCATTAAATTGAAAAGTTGCACCAAGAGTAAATTTGGTGGCTTTATTGGGAGTTATATATCCCGCGCCACAAAGTATGGTTTGGAGTTTATTCTGTTGTGGAATTAGGCTAATTTGCCCACGTATTTTACGAATTTGGAGCTGTTTGGTTGGTTCAAATTGATTAATGTAGTGTGAATTACATAAAACTAAACAGGGTGTGCTCGCAATCTGTGTGTGCTGTTCATCAAATAGTTGCCATTCTTTTTCTTTATATTCTATGGCTTGAATCTGGCAATTGGTAATTAAGCTGATATTGGGATGTTGAAGTAGGGCTTTAATTAGACTTGGCGGATTTAACCACAATCCAGATGGATAATAAACCCCTGTTAAGGTCGTATCTAATTTAACTCCAGCTAAATGTTCTATCTGTTGATGGTTAACCGCGGATAAAAAATCAGGTGGTAAATTTGCGTTCAAGAGTTGGCTGTTGCGGCGGATTTGCTCGACATTATGTCCGAGTTGAATTAATCCACACGGTGCATAATCGGTGTTTAGCTGTAATTTACTCGTGATTAAATTATGTGCATAACGATAAGCGTTACAACTTAATTCCATCATTGCTCCACCAAATGCGCTCCATGAAGCATACAGCATACCTTGATAATTGCCACTGGCTTCTAATGCTGGTGCAGGATTTTTTTCATAAACGGTTACCTGATAGCCGCGTTTAGCAAGACTTAATGCGGTTGCTGCACCACTAATCCCTGCACCAATTATCGCAATGTGCTTGTTCTTGAGTTGTAATGTGGCATGACGAGTATAGTAAGTCGGCTTGTGTTGCGATTTCGTTATGGTTGCGGTGCTACTCTCTTGGTAGTAACCAGAAAATATCGTATCATTTGTGTGCTGTTTCGGCTGGTCGTGTGCAACAAATCCTGCGGTGTTTAAATTGCTTAATGCCGCTGAGTTATCTGCGGCTTGTAAGACCCAGCTAGTTAGTTGATCAACATTACTTAAGCGTGCTAATTCATTGCAGATTACTGGAGTTAGTTCTAAATTTGCCCCGCAGTAGGAAGTACCATTCAAATACCATGCATTAAATTTAGTGTTTAATTCCGCTAATTTTGCATTGTCACGTCCAATGATTAAAGTCAGTTCAAGATTGTGTTTAAAGCTTAAACGATGATAACCTGGCAAGAGTAAATTATATTGACGAAGTAGTTCCGTGGTGGTTTCATTGGCTTGAATAGCGTTTTTAAAGAATTGAGCTAAGTCGTTGGAGCTAATTGGTTGTGGTAAAAAACTGATGTAATGTAAGCTCGCCGTGTGCTTAGTGTTACGCTTAATGTTGTTCCAGAGTTCTAAAGTCGCAAGAAAATTTAGCCCATACGCAAAATTAAACTCGCCGATAATAAAAACTTGCTCAGCGGATAAATCATTGAAGCGTGCGGCTAATTGATTATATTCAATAAACGGATTTATTTCAGCAAAGTTGAGTTTGTCGAGTGAGTTAGGTACTAAATCAGCGCACGCAATTAAGTTGTCTGGATTCGCATAATAAGTTTGTTGTGACATTAGATGGGCTTATTTAAAATTTGTAATGGCTAAATTAGCTAATTCATCGGCAAGCTCATTATATTTATCGCCGTTGTGTCCGCGCACCCAGCGCCATTCAATAGAATATTGCGCAGCAACGTTAACTAATTCTTGCCATAAATCTGGATTTTTAACATTCTTCCAGTTTTTCTTAATCCACCCATCCAGCCATTCGGTCATGCCGCGTTGAACATATTGTGAATCGGTGTAAATAATAATTTCACATTGGCGTTTGATTGCTTTTAAAGCTTCAATTACCGCAGTCAATTCCATGCGGTTGTTGGTGGTGTTAGGTGCATAACCGTTAATTTCTTTAGTTTTATCACCAAAGAGTAAGATCGCACCCCAGCCACCAATGCCAGGATTACCTTTACAGGCACCATCAGTATAAATAATTAATTTTTGTTGCATATGCGTGCTGTTCCTAAGCTTGGTTGTAAAGTTTGAAAAGATTCTAGCGATGATGGTTTAATCAAAGTTGGTGTAACAACTTCTTTGCGTAAAATTAGCGCAAAACTATTGGCTAGGGTTGGAAACCAGCGATCACCAACTTTATTTAGCCAGCGATAACGGCGGAATTGGCGTGCTTGATTAAATGGCGGACAATAACTAAAAAATTTACCGCCCGCAATGCCAAAATTTAGTTCTTCTAGCTGTGATTTTAATTTAGCTAGTTTAATTAAACGCGTGTTTTTAAACAATGCTATTTTATTACTAAATAACCCAAACCAACTGTGTTGATTAAAACAGGTTAAGATTATTTTACCATTTGGCGCCAAAATTCGATAAAGTTCTTGTAAGACATATTCATAATCATGGATAAACTCCAAGACATGTGGGCAAATTATTAGATCCATGCTTTCAGTTGCAAAGGGCATAAAATGTAAATCGGCTTCAATGTCTAAGTTAACGGTATAGTGATTATGGATTTTGTTGCCTTGAAGTAAATTGATTTCAGTAAGACCAATTTGAAGTGAGTAATTCCCAAAAGAATGTTGTACATTTTGCATATAAAATAAGCGTTCTTTGCGTAAAATTTCGCGTCCGCTGGGTGTCTTGAGTAACCATTGCTGTAATTCATGACTAGTGTATTTTAGAGTCGCTAATTTTTGATTAGTTGTTGGGCGACTTTTTTTGTGGCTGGTTTTACGCATATTGTAACTCGTTAAATGGGAATAAATTATAACATGCTTTGTTAGAGCGGCTCAATGATTATACCTGTTTTGTATAACTAGATTCTGAATCAAAGCGCAACCTGTTAATAAAATAAGTCGAGCGTCAGGCATGTTTGGTGAAAGCTACAGTAAATTTGATATAAATACTTTAAAAAAATTGCTGATTAAGAAGAACCTATAATGCTGAGAATTACACAAATTTAGTAATAGTATTGATGTGCAGAGGCTAATGATGTAAAATCGTAGTTAGATGCGCTTAATTATAGTCTTTGTTATATAAAAAGAATCATTATGACTATATTCATTATATCCGTGCGTGATGTCTTAAGTCTAAATTTGTGTAGTTTTCATTAGGGTTACGCCTTTTCACCATGCTGTGTTACCGACTATGTGTTGATAATTACTAAGATTATGATTAATTATTATGATTAATTATTAAAAAAGTAAAATATTTAAAATAAAATTATTTTTTAAATATTGTGTGTATGTGCTTGATATGGTGGTTGAATAATTGTGTTTTTGTGT